>Ga0126342_10017228_pt1 | contig 12519 bp, 13 predicted proteins | sample Cyp1metagenome_FD_92528 | JGI IMG/M metagenome (GOLD analysis project Ga0126342, IMG submission 92528) | Coral microbial communities from Lord Howe Island, Old Settlement Bay, Australia - Cyphastrea 1 metagenome | ecosystem: Host-associated > Invertebrates > Cnidaria > Coral ...
GCATGTAACCCACATGGTTCTTGCAAATGACTTGCTGCCAGCACAGATGTAGTTACGAAGAAAGGAAGGAATTAACAGTAAAAAGTAGGTATCAGGGGGGGGGGGTTAGCATATATATATATATATGTCATGTCATCATAAAGGTCAATCTGGATGGTTCATAATGTCAACATCGGATCTATTATTGCCTTGGCCTTGTCTTCTGTGCTTCACTCAAGATCAACCATGTATGTTTGCTTCTTTTCTCCAGTCCTTGTACTGTAAATCATCACTGCCTTAATCATCTATATACAGTATATGTTTCTTCTCAAAATATCAATCACAAGGCATCATCCCAGAACATAAATGTTAAATAGACATACATACATCATTTTAAATATATACAAAGATATATACAAATAATGTTTATTATATATATATACATGATATGTATACATATATATATATATATATATACAGTACACACATTATACATATATATATATATATATATATCATAACATGATTGATATCATGTACACCATTGTCTGCCCCCAGTCAGGTGTCCATTGAGTGCCCCGGACGTAGGTCACTGGATAAACCAAGTAGCCTTGGTGTTTTTTTCATCACCATTTTGGGTTGGACAACAGCTACGTGTCTTAATGAAATCCATTATTTTGGCTTATACACGGGAGGTGCACAACACTTGATTCACCAACGATTACAATATGTATATATATATATATATATGTATATACATATATATATGTATATATATATATGTATATATATATACAGTATGTATATATATATATATATAGACAGTATATATATATATAGCCTTTTCTATAACGATATGTCAGCGGGATTCTGTGGGTCAAAAGCGGAGTTAGACATCCTTTCCAGTTCTCAAGACACAGTTTTGGAGACTCTGCAAACAAAAACATGCAGTTTTGTCAAGGAATGAGGTACCCCCCAAAAAAAAATCCAGCGGTTCATTGGGTATACTTATATAGTATACTTCTCATAATTGTCCCATATTGTCCCTATGACAAGTGCCCAACAACAGGGAAAAAAAACCAGAGTCTGAAGCCATTGATACCCCGTTGATCAAAGTCATCCGAGAAACGGCCCCACCATGATGATGATTTGCTTCCTGGCGGGTGATCCAGGTCTGATATGACGACAATTTTCGACAAAGTGCATCCCAGGGGGGTAATAACCAATAACCATAATAAAGCCTACTTATACATGGATATTCATGGATATATCCTAGTCGTACTGCTGAGCAGTGTTTAAACATGCGTATGGTCGTGGTACATTGGTTCGTCAGTTGATAGGGATTCCCCTATGAATCGTGATACCATCATCTATCAACCAACCGGGGTTTTGAACACTGCTCACATTAGTGATTGACCATGAACATCATGAATCAACATGAATCAGCCACTGAGATTTTGGATAAATTTATATACCCTCTGGTAAACTATCATAGCTATACAAAATCACCATCCTTAATGGGTAAAATCAAATGTCCATATTCAATAGCTATTTTGACATGATCAGAGGGTAAATCTCCTCAGCTCAGGGTACAGGTACAGGTCCAGCAGGTCACACCTTGAAACATGTTGAATGTCAGGGCTGCCAGCACCATCAGCGTCACTGACACCTGGACACCATGGAAAATGCCCCCACAACTAGAGCCTTAAATGGGAAACATACTGTATAAAAGGGCTATTTTCCATTGCCACGTTTGATGACACCGGAGGGTATACCCATTGATTGGGCGATTTACACCATGGAGATCCATGGTGTGCCAACCATCCCTTGAAACTCGCAATTTGATCCAATTTCTAGTTGGTTGATGAATGAAATGCCATGAAATACCTCAACCAAAGAAGTATGAATATGCAACAAATTGGAATGAACACGTATTATATCGTTTCCATCCATTTCCTGGTAACATATCATTTCTGTTCAGTGTTTCTGTTCAGTGGTGCGGCAACAGACTTTTTTTTTACTCTCCACTGGATGGTCTCATTTATCCCACTTCTTGTCCCAGTTGAGAGTTGTAACACGTCATAGGATACACCCCAGTTACTGGGATATAAATGTCCACTAAGATACAATGGGATGCCCCAGTTCTAAGGATAAGCTACTTACTTGTGCAGGTGTTTTGAGAATAGGGAACCCCTAAACCATTGCATTTCTTAGGCATGACAGATTTTGGTGGTTTTGGGGGACCCCAACTTCAGGACATCCATCAAAGTTCCATAAGCCATCCATGATGATCCACGCACCGAGAAAATGTCCAAGGCGACATCGAGATGGAATCTACTTTGATAAATCCATTGAAACGGTAAAGTTAATAAACAATTGGTCCATTGGTGATTTGTTTAGTATTGTCCCTGAAACCTCTAGTGAACTCCCACTTGGGTGACTGGCAAGACATCACTCACCGTTTCTCCAATCACTTCACTTGTATCCTCGCTCTTAGCCCTTTAGCTGGGGTTTGCAAGGTCCAAATTCCAAATATCTGCTAGGGTGAAAACATGGTATATTATATACTTCTAGACATCCATCCCATTCCATGGGAATCCTCATTCCATGGATACTTAATCTGTATTGCCATGTATTGCCTATATTATTTTTCGATTGATGACCACCCCCCAAGGCCAAGCTGGCCCAATGGAAATTCGGGATTTTCCATTGCTGGCTTTGAGAATCGACTACCCCTTCATCGGTTAGGTTGTAAAATTTCACTATAAAATACATTGTTCATTGGATGTATATAATTAATATGTAATTAGGTTTTTAAATGTATGGGTATACACCATTTTCAGACTCACCCGAGTGTTGCATTACCAAATTATACTGTGAAGTCTCTGGCCCCGTCCTGCACCGTTGCCATATCCATGGGCGCGACGGAAAATTTCGGGCCCCACGGCCGTGTGCGGGGATGAAAAGCGAAAGAAAAACACCAGACACTTCCCTTCAGTGAAGGGTTCAAGCTTCTGGAACTGGTCAGTTGACGCGGATGCTATTGAAACTGGTCAGATTCATAAAAGGTAGCCCGCCCTGATGGAGGTGAACCTCCACAGTTGATTCAAACTGAGCCAAGACGGAAGGATTTTTATGACACGGCGAGTATGATCTGCTCGGGATAAATTGGAATGGTTTCTGTAATGCCAAGCCTGGATTCATACACCCCTAGCTAGGCTGTTTCATTAAAAGGTACCATAAAAAAAATCTCAGCAAGGCGTTTATATCCCCTTGAATCCCCAAGTGCAGCAAAAAACTGATCAAACCCACTGGATTCCCAACCCAATTGGCGCCTGCCAGGTAACGTGAGCCATGTCACTTCATGTCACTGGAATGACTGGAATGTCAAGGTCCAGGTCGGATCGATAAAACAACCCTGCATTCAATGTAGCTGCTATTTTTCCCAAAATTGGGGTTGCCTGTTTATTTGTTGTTTTCTATAATGCAGTATGTGTTTGAATACTATGGTTGGAATATCCAGTTTGGATAACCAAGAAAACAACATATCGTCCAAGTTCATCGCTATTTGCCAACCACCAAGAATTCCAATTAAACGTACAATTTTCTCCCCGATCTATACAGTGCAGTTGTCGTAATTAGTATATAATTATTTCCAAACCGAATTCACAAAATACGGCTGCAGCTATTTTATATATATATATATAGTATATTGAATATATATATATATATATATATATGAATATATATCAAATATATATATATACACATTTTTTTACCGTATAGTATTCACATTGCATATTTACATAGTGAATAAGAAACATGACTCGTTGACATCACGTGACATCCTACCGCGATCCACGTTTTTGAAGGACCTCCCTTCGTTTTCCACGACCCTCCAGCACTGGGGGGAATTTCACATCCTCGTCCTTCAACGGCCCAATCTCGACAAACGTATTCTTGACCCTGCCATGGCAGCAGGATGGAGCTGCCTTTTTGGCAAGAAACCAACAACTGTTGGGTGACTATATCATTGGGAGATTACGATATTTCAGAGGTCATGTTTCAATGGTGACTGTGAAATTTGATGTTGCCATAGGCCTACAATCAGGAGTGCCTGGCAAAATTACTTATACTGATACCCACCAGTGCACATGGTCCCAGTACATGTTGATGATTTTTCATGGTCCTAAGGAGTTCGAACCATCATGGACGTATAGTGAAGTTGTGAAGTGGCTACTTTGCCGAACCAACTATTGTTCATCTACCCATGTAACATTAGGATTTTATCTACCTAACTTATGTAACCAAATAAAATAAACCTCCAAACAAATGCAAAAGTAGTTTAATGATGTTTACTGATTTTACTGTAATTTACCACTAGTTCAAACATTTTAGTATAGGATTCGAGGTTTTGATCTAGTTGGGGGTTGCTATAAATCAGATGCCCCATAATTTTCAGTCATTCTTAACATTGTTGGGTGATGTTTGGACCCACCTGGCTATCAAGTTGCCGCTGGCTTTTTCCTTAAGAGGATCGCGAACGCTGCGGCCGGCTGCACGGTCGCAGCCTTTGACCACTTGCTTCGGCTGACACGGGATCTTGCGGTTTTCTTCTTCAAGTTTTATGCTAGATACTTGTTGATAGGTCATATATAGTTAATGGGCCTAATGGGGGTTGTAAAATGTTGCAGACCAATTTCTGACATTTTCTGACAAAGGGGCAACCCAGGGTGCAGCATTTCAAAATCCTCATTCACCATCATTCATGAACCCTCCCAATTAATAAAAATAGGAATGGATTGGCACTTCCGTTTTTTTTTGGGTTGGGCACAAATGGATTCTTATTTGTGGTAATTGAGAATCAATAGGAGAACAGGATGGTGAAACAATGGGTTTAACCCCCTATTCATAAAAATAGAAAGGTATATACCTGGAGGTTTTTTATTAGGGTCCCATCTCACAAGTTTTTATCTTTTATTTTCCTCATTAAGGTTATCATTGGAATATTAGGGTAAGGCTTCGAAATCAAGTTTCTGGCAATATGTTATATAGATTTTGATAAGGGATTGAATCAAATTTGAAATTGAGTTGTTATATTTTTGTTATTAGGGTTTTTATTGGAATATTAGGGGCACCCTAATACTAAATACCCCTTAATAATAAAAATAGATCAACCTGTTAATGTGTTTACCATTTGGGGTGGTGTTTTACTATGGGGGAGCAGAAATTATATATATAATATTTAATATGCAACCGACATCAACAGCACACTTTGACCCCTGACATGTTTGGTACTCTGACTCCAATCACAATTGTTTCAGATTTCCGGGCGTTTCGGAGGCGTTTCAGGTCTTGCAATCAGGAGAGACGTGACCAATCAGGAGTTTGGTGACCGCTATTGACATGATGAGGAGTTCGGCAACAGTATTTCTACTCCCTCTGATCATGTTTGACGAAGTATAATACAGTATATCCCCTCCATCATATACTGATCAATGTTGATTAATGATAGTATAAGAGAGTATAAGCAAATCTTTGCTTCCTCTGATCATTAATCAACATCAACTCCCTCCACACAAACATTCTCCTGGGATGATCCGAGCAGTCTCCATAAAAGCACAAGTGGAAATTCACCTTATGAAACTTGATTTAGTGAAATATCGTGAAATGGATGAGTTCACCAGTGGAAAAACAACACCCAAATGGCCCAAATGGCAATGTGAAAAGTCCCTTGATGTCCATTAACTTTTCGATCGACAGATCGACAGATCGGGCCGCATCTTCCCCGTCGCAGCGGCTGTGCACTGCTGCGGTGGATGGGTATTGAGCAACGCCAGCAAAACACATTGGCGATTGCTCTAGACATCGGGGTCTGCGCGGGGTCCGTGCACAAACGTAGCCAGAGTGGAACAAGTGACAGTCTAGTGGGGGGAATGGATATGGCTACAGCTTTGGGAAGGTTTTTCTGTGTGATTGTCATATTAATCCGTGCAAACCGACATATAAGTATAATGTATGTATGAGAGTGTCACGTCCATAGAAACCTCTTTCTCACTGCAGTGTTGTCCTATCGTTCATGACGTGGAGCAACCCTCCAACTGGTGGTGGTTTCAACACGTTTCTGCAGCTGCATCCCAGACTGGGGTAGCCTATTGTCAAACAAAACCATATTTGTATATGGATACAGTAAACATGAATATTGTTTTAAGATCTCTTAAGCCATAAATTCAAATAAATCCAAACAAATCCAAATATAATCCAAATGACTGATTGCCAGTGTATAGACATTCACAAATTCACTAATCCATGGTTAGCGTTCGAATGCCTTGGCTACTTCCTTGGACTGGGACATCATGATCACCCCATCCAGCACTGTAAAAAAACATATCAAGCGATTTGAAGGATCATGTTCCTACTGGGAATGGTAACAAGCTTTGGGGTTCCCTGTGAGTTTTATAATAGTATTATATATCTGGTATTATCTGGTATTATCAAGCTGGAATCCTGATATCGACCGGATGTGTTACTGTGCTACCCTCGCAGAGACTGGCGCTTGCTATCACAGCGTTGCGACCAGTGCCATCGGCGATCACCCGCCGAAAGGTTGCCAGGGGCGTGTCTCATAAGGACTCCATGGGTGTGGTCATACAGGTTCATCCATGATTCTGATCCCAATATTTTTGGCCAAAAAGTGGGAAACATCGGCCACAAAAACCTGTACTTTTTCGGGTCTTTCAAAGAAATCGCATCAATCATGGCTGAAAGCAGTTCTTGTTCAACTGCCAAGGCCAGGCAATGCATCTCCAATATGTTTTCCTTATGTTCAACGTGTTTTTTTTGGATCATCTCCTTTGGATTCTCTACCAGCAATGATCCCGAATCCTTGTTTACCGGGTCCAACATGAATCTGGGAGTTTCCTGAAAGCTTGAGGGTCATGTCTCAGTGAATGGTGGATGATTCAACACGCTTTTGACCAGGAATACTGGTGATCACCTTCATGGGAATTCCATGGACATCCCTATTTTCCCATGATTTTCCATGATTTTCATGTTCCACATACTAGAAACGGAGCATGTTTCCAACCTTCCACCTTAAATGGGGTCCCCAATATGGATCACCATCCCCAAGTTGTCAGGCTCATCTGTTGTGCTCTTCCGAGTCTGACGTTCGAACATTGGTTCCAGGCGAGGAATGGAGAAAGCTGTGCCAAAATGTGGTTCAACATGGTCTGGTTTCAACTCATTTCAACCAGCTTGGAATGTGGAAATCTGTCCATCTCCGTTTTTTTTTGGATGTGTGGATAGCTACCCCCCACCGCTATCCCCAGCTGGGATTCCAGAAGAACAGCACTGAACACCACTGACTTCCTTCGTCCCTCTGCCCGAAAGCTCGGAAAGCACCTGGAACGAACAGGTGGTCCAGGGGCCGGTTTCGTTACAGTGCTGTACAATGGTCTGGCGCAACACGAGCTGATGTCTAGATTGGAGATGACAAAGCCATTGTAATGTGGGTAAAACAATGCCATAAACCAACCATGACTGGGAATGGTAAACATACCACCTATAAAAATGGTGATGACTGGGGGTGGGTTTATTGCCGTTTTATCCACATTATATAATATATTACATACATACTGACAGAAACTTTCAATTGGAATAGAGGGGTTATAAAACTAACGCGACTTAAGTCAAATAAACAAACAAAACAACAAACATCGGGGAGGGTTAGCGCAGGATGGTTCCAACATACCCGTGACATGAGAGAGACCACATGAAACTACACCAATCCACGTATCATCTCACTCCCTCACGAATATAGCCCCCTCCATAAATGGACCCCAAAAAGAACAAATGCGAGACTAAGGCAGGGTTTCTGCCAGGATGTTCTTAGCAAGGAGAAGGGATTAGGATATGTATCTACCACATTTTTCTCAAGGCTGGTTGGTCTAAGCCAGCAGTGGCAATCATGCTTTCTAATCATGCTTTCTACTGATGACACTGGGAGGCTGGGCTTCCACCATGGTGAGATCAATCCTGAGGTCGGCACTTTCAACCCGTCAACATATGCGTCAGTTCGTATCATCATGTGCCGCTGATGTTGGTAAAGCAAGAGAAAACCATCCCTTAAATTTACCACTAAAGAGTGATGTAACCTAAACATGATTAAACATGTACGCTGCAACCTGGACGTTTGCCCGGAGTTGATGTCCCGCACTCAACGTATTGTTCAGAGGGGGGTGGCTAATTTTGATCCCTCATGAAGATAAAGTTGATGTTATTTCCCCAATCAACATATTGTTCTGAGAAGGTGGCGGATTTTGATCCCTCATGAAGATAAAGTTGATGTTCTTAGCCCGTTCAGCATATTGGTCATGGGGGGTGGCAGATTTTGTTCCCTCATGAAGATCATGTTGATGTAACTACCCGATTCAACATATTGGCCATAGAGGGTGGCGTGTTGTTTGCCCGTTCAGCAAATTGGTCATAGGGGGTGGCGGATTTTGATCCCTCATGATGATCAGGTGATATTGTTTCCTCATGACGATAACTGTATTCGAGGTATCTTTCACATGCCACTGTGGCCTGATTTTCTCCCTTGGCCTTGCTTGGATTCGCAACTTCCCAGCAACACAGAATTGTCTCTGTTTTGTCACAATGATGAGTCTGGGCGAACGCTAAGGTTGCGGACAACATGTATAAACCATCAAACTATGGGTGGTTCATTATTGCTTTACTATGGGCTGGAACATATTTGGCTTGTTTGAAACCACCAACGATTTCGCAAGTGGTGCAATGGAGGTTATGGGGCTTACTCGAGGGATCATCACCATGTTGTTTGATAAACTTCTTTGGAATACCCAACTGTCAATCAGCTGCTGTGATATGGTGCTCATTTTTTTTTTCAACCACCAATCCGCAGATTCTTCTTTGGGCCTTGATTAAATTTGATTATTTTTTAAGCAGGTCCTTCCTGTGCGAAAGCCGGGCGCTGCCGCCAAACTCTGCAATAAAACGACGCCGCACTGTCAATTAAGATAATTATGTTATAATCAAACGGTTGTGGGTCAAAATGATGCAAATGATTGGACGCAAATGATGCACATCCCGACAGGGAGAACAGGGACGGTCTCATGTTATGTTCAGGAACCAATTTCTGTAAATTTCAGAATCCAAACATTTTGACCCATCACCAAATAAAGCCATGCACTGTCATTCGGGGTACACCTACGAGGCCGCGAAACAACTCTGTGACCACAGTAGTTGGCTAAACAAGAAACACTTGGTATAAGAATGTATAGGATGTGTATATAAGGATTTAGATACAGAGTATCAGGCTTCCCAGCTGGTGTTGAAAACATACAAAAACATACAAAAACAATTTCTGAACAGAAACAAAGCCCATTTCTGAGTCACTTTCGCGGCAGTGTGTGTTTCTTGCATCCGGTATTTACATCATTTTTACAACCGGCGCCAGGAGCGGATCCGGCAACCAGGAATGATTCACCAAGCGTTGCCGACCGTAAACAAGTCGATATTTTTGCGGGGCATTCCGAACATTAAAGTAAAGTGTCTATATATATATATATATACTGTATATATATATATGATGTATAGATTTGTAAAAACACATATGAATAATTACACATTATACATACACAAATGTATATAGGTATCATACATTCCATCTTCGCCGGCTCCCATCCTTCCGCCATCCATGATCCTCTCCAGATCGCCGCTGAGTGAGCGACTCACCATTGACACACTGTGAGGTCCCACAGTTTCCGGCACACATCATCGTCGTCAACACCTGCGCTGCAATAAGCCACATGTTTAGACTTCTTGGGTATTAAACATTGGAGTTCAGAAAGAAAATTATGATACTATATATATATATATGTATGTATGTATGTGTATGAACCACCAATGGCAAATTATGGTAGCATATGCTTCGCACCCCCCCAATCAATCAACCAGGGTTCATTAATCTGGGGGTGACATTACCCCATGAACAAGTCATTGGGGTCAACATGATTCAAGGGGAAGCAGCAAGCAGAGAGGTTGCAAACTCTCTAACCACTAGTGCACATGCAGAACATATCCATTGATGAACCATGAAGTCAACATGTTTTGCTGTTGATCAACCATGTATCAACCATGTATCAATCATGTATCAACCAGTAAAGAAGAACATCACCCATTGCGTCCGATCATGGGAGCATGCCCGTGTTTGATGGTGAGGTTTTCTGAATAAATGGAGGTTTCAATGGGCAAATTCCTTATACGTGGAGGATTTAATGGGAAACGTAATGAAAAACATCTATAATGGGGGACCTCCCATTGCCATGTTTGCTTACCGGAGGGTTGTTTTACATCAAATACATCCCCTACTATTTGAAGATATGTTTCCTGCTTGCAGTTTGTCTCAGAATTTGGCAAAACACATGTTTTATCATCATTTTGGGGTATACCGCGTGCTTAACTTAAAACAAATCCAGCATTGGTAGTTATAAAATGTTCCATCATTTTTTCATTAATCAGCATGATGGTTGGTTCTATCCCAATATGTGTGTTGGCTGAAGCCCCAGTTTGAGACTAACCCATATATATAATATATATCTCATGCATTCATGCATGTATGGAAACGTACGGGAATATATTGCAATGTATGGTGACGGATGTGTTCTGTATGGCAATGCGTTGTAATGTATGGCAACGGAATGGCAGTTGTATGGTAATGTATGCTACTCTATGGCAATGTATGGTAATGTATGGCAACAAAACGGCAATGGAATGGTAATGGACTGCAATGTAATGCTGTGTAATTGATGACAGTATAAATCAATTGATACCAGTAGTAACCCCAAAAAGATAGACAAATTGGCAGATATGTGTTTTTTCCCTATGTCTTTGGGAACCAAAAAGTCTGATGTCTCTACACCAGGGTTGCACTCGGGTCCACCATCGTCCCAGGTGCGATAGGCAAAGAGCGCCAAAAGCAACAGCCGCAAGCGCTGCATCTGAGCCCAGTCGATGGCGGTCACGACCTTACGAGGTCACGGCTTCCATTGGACAGAATAAACATATATCACGCAACATATATGGTATAATTATATATAGTATGGTTGATGCACTATATATTGAATACACAATTGTTTATATAATATGATATATATATATATAAATACATAAATATAATATGATATATATATATATATATATAAATGTAATATGATAATCCTCTCAAGTTGCTTCCCCCCCCCTTGGGGACCATTTTAGAACCCAAATATGGGTTCTAAAATGGAATCTACAAGGGGGGTCTTAGAACCTAAAATTCTTGCCTGTTATTCCGTTTTTGGGTTCTAAAATGGGTTCTAAAATGGTATCTTCCACCCTTAAAAAAATCATTAAAAATCATCCAAAACTTTATATACTCGATTATGCACTCATGCGTCAAACTCTTCAACATCTTCACTTCTTGTAATGCACGTCTTCGCTCCTGTTCATCCATACCAGGCAAGGCCATGCTGCAAAGAGATGCAAAGAGCACTCCATGGCATTTTTTTCTCCAAGTATTTGCTCGGATTTGTTCGGTATCGCATTCTGTACACAACTTTCAGAGCAATTCTTTGCGGCCCTTGCTGCAGATTCAACAGTGAATCAGTGAATCTAACTTCATATAATCAAAAAATCAGTGAACAAAAGATACTCTATATATGGATCTACATGGATCTGTCTGGATTTGTGATGATTTGTGTGCTTCTTGTTGATCGATTTATCGTTTTTTTTGGGCCTCAAATTCAGCACTGTTGTTTGGTTTGCGGCCAGACGGGCACGTACCTTCTTGGTATTCCGCACTTCTATCTGGATTGCGGCCAAAAAATATGGCACTTGCAAGGCAGGCGCCCCTACCTGCCGAGCGACTCTTTGCGACCCTTGCTTCAGCAAACATGTAAATTCAGCACAGAAACGAACTTCATATAGTCGAAGTAGAAGAAAATTAACCGATAGATGGCAACTATACTATATGGATGTGTATGGATATTTTATGCGTGAATTTTGAAAGATTTTTTTTCTGGGCCTCAGATTCTATACACTAGTCGCTCTCTCCCAGACTTTCCTCAAAGCCCTGGAGTTCGGGAGCCTTAAAATTTGCGATTTCCCCGATGAGGGAGTTGAGCTTTGCATCAGACATGTCAACCTCCATTCCTTTTTTAACCTCAGTCAGCCATCCATGGACCTTGGCTCCGTAGTTAAGCTTGTTGCGAATGTTGCCAAAGTAGCAACTGAAGAACGAGGACGCTTTGGCACAGAGCTCTGACTTCGAAATTTCCTTCACCTGGCCTTGGTGACTGAATCTCACTTTCGTTCCATCCATCGAAGCCATCGGTTTGAGGGGAAACCAACGACTCTGATCTGTCAAGAGGCGTGACAGCTCCTGTGCAATCAGTTTTTGACCTTTTTTGTTTCGCCGAAAGTTTTCGATTGTCGGCTGGATGAGTTTGACTGTCGTCACTCTACGTTTCTTCGTTGCCTCCA
>Ga0126342_10017229_pt1 | contig 12519 bp, 12 predicted proteins | sample Cyp1metagenome_FD_92528 | JGI IMG/M metagenome (GOLD analysis project Ga0126342, IMG submission 92528) | Coral microbial communities from Lord Howe Island, Old Settlement Bay, Australia - Cyphastrea 1 metagenome | ecosystem: Host-associated > Invertebrates > Cnidaria > Coral ...
GAATTTTTGAATTTTCAGATTTTCTTTTGGTTTTTGCGTTTTTTGCGTTTTTTGAATTTTTGAATTTTTGAATTTTCACAAATTTTCTTGCCCCGTCACCTAAAGGCAATGTCGCTCATATTGTGGCCTTAGTATATATATATATACAGTATATATATATGTATATATATACAGTATATATATACTGTATATATATATACAGTATATATATACTGTATATATATATAGTATATATATATATGTAATTATATGTATATATGTAATTATATATATATGTAATTGTATATATGTAATTATATATATATGTAATTATATATATATGTAATTATATATATGTAATTATATATATATATGTAATTATATATATATATAATTATATATATATATATATATATATATCTGTAATTATATATATATGTAATTATATTTGTATATATGTTAGAATGTGGGATGACATGTATATACTGTGAGTGAACTATCTGCTAGCATTTTCCATATCTGTGGCTATGTTTAAACATCGAAAAATATCTGCTAGACAAATTTGGGTTTGTCTGAAAATGGCTTTTGTACCAAACAAATGCAATTTCATTGAGGAAATGATGATGAAGCAATGGAATAGAGGGCCATGGGCTAAGATTTGATCAAATTATAGTTGTGTTCAATGCGAAACCAACCATTTGATGAGGATACAGTATCGGTCTAAGTTACAAAATGGGTCAGAGATTCCCCCCAAAAAACATTGACATATTTCAAGGAACCAATGCACCAAACCAATTGTTGCTACCTTGAACTTCTTTCATCAAATTCTGGCATTATAACCAGAATTGAACATCATTTGAGGCAATGGGCGATCAAGAGATGGCAGTCTCCTAAACATAACTGGATATTGAAAGGTATCTGGTGGCTTCTATGTATGGAGTGTCCCCGGTTCAGATGGGCTTGTCACTGGCAAACATGTTTTCTTGACTGATGAACAATTGAGAAACTGGTTCAACCAACCAAGTTCACACACTGTATACGTATTAAAACCATAAACATGGGTATGTCACAGTCATTGACAACATGAACACCATTGACTTTAACAACAGCGTAGATAGTTGTCATGAGGATGATGAGCCCAGTCATCGGATACCCAAAAGGGTCGACATTCGCAAAGAACTTCGGGGAAAAATATTCACATTTCTTGAAAATACACAAGATGTAGTATTAACCACCATTTATGGTGTTGATTAATTACTAAAGTATTAAAATTACCAACACTTTTACTGGTTGGTGGTATACCATGGTATACCTATGTACACCTTCTCAAAAATATGAGTTCGTCAGTTGGGATGATGAAATTCCCATATATTATGGAAAAATAACATTCATGTTCCAAACCACCAACCAGCTTTTAGATGGCCATTCCCTCTTAAATCTACCCACGACTGTCGAAGTTTCTACAGAACCTACCAATCTCAAGAGTTGCCCCAACAAATCAACGAATTGACCATGGCAAATACAGGGTTGAACATGGCCATGCATTTTTAGGCATGGTTTAGTTTGAGGGATTATGACTTGATTATGTATGTCTATGTGACATAAACTGAAGAGTAACTCAACTTATAATTACATCCCACGTTCGCTGACGAGAAAATGTGCACCCCTCAAAGCCTCACTGGGTCGCAAAGCTCCCAGGGATTTGGCAATCCTTGGCAGCTTCCGTGGGATCTTTTGGAGCTGATGTTGATATATCCTGGTATATCTTGCTACAAGGAAAGCTAATAAACTGTTGGAACAAATATAGTAGAGCATGCCGCGTTCCAGTTCCAGTGTCAGTGGAACCATAGCACATCTTTGATACCACTCGAAACAAGTTTTCTGTGGGAGGTTCCACTCCACCATGATGCAACATGCCAATGTGGTAAAGCCAAGAATAAACAAAGTCCCATTAATGCATATTAATGCATATTAATGCATATTAATGCCATTACCCAACCATTTGGGGGTCATTTTGCAATCCCAACCTATCCCGGTCAATGGGATGGTTTCAGTTAGCGCGTTGGCTGGACAAGTCCCATGGCAACATGCCAGCATCGGTGCTATGGATCAAAAACATAGACTACCCTTTGGTAAATTAACAGTTTGACCCTGAAAATAGCCTAGTTTTAATGGAAACTAATCTTCCAACCCCGATGACTGCCAGGGTCGAATTGTTAATTTACCGGAGGGTAATAGACCATGAAAATCAGATGTCATTCCCACAAACCCCAAAAGATAGAGATCTTTTGGAGCAGCCTAGCGCTGCCTGAAAATCTTCGTGATGGTTTATGAGTCGATTGGCGATCAGAACGTCTATCCATTTATTGGAACGTCTAAGACATGTTTGGGTATGAAGAAGTATGACTGAACATGTAGGATATTGTAGGATATGCCATGGATATCCGAATTTATGGAAATTTTGCTGAAAGTGACAACTAAACAATGGATTTTGGATGATTTTGGATGTTTTGCCACAATTGTCTGACAAACCTGTTTGGAGCCACCAACCAGAGCAAACAACAGCGACAAACATTTCATCTGTACAGTTTTGCGGATGAAGAACTGTCTCGCTCTGCTACAAAAAGAAGAAAGTTTCTGGCGCCAGAATTGGCTCAAGGGAATCTTTACAGGAAAACACTAAACACTCTGCAGTATCTCTTTGATTGATGAACATGTAAAACTGTGAACAACATGAAAGCATATCTATACGTCAAACCATCTACCTATCTATCCATCTATCCATCCATCCATCCATCCATCTATCTACCAGACGATTCCTTGTGACCTTGTTTGTGTTTTCTGTTAAGTGGCCTTTAGAAAGAGGTCAGGTAAGGAAAACGTAGAAAGAGGTCAGCTAAGGAAACGAGCCCAAAAGTGGCCTACCTACCAGTGACACGCAAGTGACACGCAGGTGACACGCAGACAGCCAAGCCTCAAGTGACCTTTTCAAGGCTTAAGTGACCTTTTCAGGGTCCTAAGTGACCTCGTTTCATCCCACCTCGAAACCCCAGTGACACGCAAGTGACACGCAGTGACATGCAGAAATCATGTGATTAGCCAGGCAAAGAGGTCACTTAAGGATTCTTGAAACGAGGTCACTTATGCATGATTGATCTTGTAAGTGACCGTTTGGCACTTTGGGTCTAAGTGGCTTCCATTAGAGGGCAGAAGTAACTGCCTGGTACCTATCTATTTGTTTATTTATTTATTTGGCTTTAAATGCATCAACCATCTGCTGCATGGAGTTATATTCAATTTGGAGAGCTAGGTATAACCACGTATCTATCATACATAAGTGGGAAAACAAGGATCCAATTATGTGTATACATACACATATTATAATATATATATATATATTATCAACATGACTTATGACTCATTATCAACATGACTTATGACTCATATATATATATATATATATATATATATCAATGCGTATATGTATATATACATGTGTATAGGAACATACCTATCAAACGTGTGACATGTATATGTTGCACTGTAAAACAAGAACACATGCTCTCCTGGGATGACTCAGACGGTGCCGCAGGGCCAAGCCACTGCCGCTCCACAATGATTTTCTCCAACAGTGGAATGATAACCGTATTTTGGCGCATTCAAACTAGGTTACCCAACAAAAAACATCAAACAACTATATATCTGGGTAAATTATAATGTTTCACGAACCTGAATTAAGGCCATAAAGGGGGAGGATTTCCCTTATTAACCATAATTTCCATAGTATATAGATGTATATAGTAACTACAGGGATTGAATCACTTGACCATAGGAATTTCACCATCTGGTGGGGTTGCCTCTCCTGGAATCCCTATCTTTACACAATTCACTAAATGATAGAACAACATGTCAATGGATCCTCGTCTACATACTCTTGCCAATTCGCTGTAAGATCCATATTCTTTTAAAAGTGAGTATATATATATGATATCAATACGGAACACTAGTTTGAATATGTTTGAATATGTAATCTCTATAATAGATGAGCAGTGGTTCCAGCTTTCAGCAAACAATGTCTGAGTAAATCCCCAAGTTCTGTTCCCAACTACAGTAAATATTGAGGTTTCCAGTCACGATTTATTATCACATATTCTGAAATTTATACGGTACCGTCAACAACAACAACAACAACAAGAACAACAACAACAACAACGACAAGTTTCGAAATTCGAACGTGTCAACAAACGTGTCAAGCAAATTTAAGTTGCTTGACGGAGAAAGAAGTGGGATTTGGGGCCAAACAGCTAAGCCTGAACATCAAGACTGTTCGACAGCTTGACTGAGAACATCTGTGCGAAATTCTCAACGTTTACATCAGCTGAGCAGCCTGATCTGTGCCATGGACCGACAAGAAGCAGGCTAAAAACACGTGGCTTTGTTGGGACATGATCATCTATGGTCTATGGTATAACACACCCATGGGATTTCTACATTGACAGACATATGTGTTACATTGTGTTACCCTGACCATGATGCCATGGCACATGACACATGAGCCTCTGCCGCCTACAAGCTGATGGAATACCTATGGCATTCGAGAGGTCCGACACGTGAATTACGACGATGCAGATGCCCCATGTGGAAGGTAATCACTTGACCATCTGCTTCATCGCTCAGCTGCAATTCTGCGGCGACCGTCCCGTCCCGACAAGTCAAGAGTCCCGAGATGGGTCCCGACATGCCTCCCTTGGGCTTCCGGGTATGTTGCTTCACGGCAATGCTCCACCACCAGCTGGAAACTCTCGGGGTTCTCTTGCACAGCACTCAGAAAGGACCCGAGAGATCTTTATCGCTTCCTCAAGAACTTCTGCCACACTAAAATCTGAAGCATCGAAGCCACAAGGCGAAAGGAGGGCTTCTCACGTAAATACTAAGAAAGCCAAAGATTAGCTGATGGAACCATGCATGCAATTGCCAAAGATGTCATGAAGAGTAGTGCACTGCAAAGAAATATCACCCCAAAAAACATCTCCAAGTGAACGGTACACAGGTCAGTGGTTTGAAATGTTTGAAAGGGTAATATGTAGCGATGCTTTTACTGTAAGACTGCAAATGTTGCATCCCCATTTGCTGTTTCTCCCCAGGTACCGGGTACTGTACCTCACTAACATCACTTGGGGTTGAGTCAAGTCACTTACACCACATGCAGATATTCCCTGAGATCCCCCAAGCAATTCAATGACTGGGTCCAACATTTTGACGATATCCACCTTTTTGGTTAATTCATAACATGTCTCAATCAGTCAGAATCAGACTTAATGAAAATTCTGTGCAGTTGCCCCAATATCAATCACTGTTTATCGTGAAGTCAACCAGGCATCATATCCCCATGCAATGTTTTGCCAATTCAACTAGTACTTTAAGCTCATTCCAGTCTCCAGCCATGTTTCAACAAAAATATAAATCCCATAAGGCCCATTGAGAATCACGAGAATCTTCACCATGATACCATCCGGTAATCTAACAGTTCGCTATTGAACATGGCCCATTTATAGTTGATATACCCATTAAATATGGTGATGTTCCATCGTTTTTTGTATGTTGACCAGAGGGTATCTCCTGAAAATGCCGATGGATTTTCGGTGGTTCAGGCCAGGGAGCGAGGAGATCTGTGGCAACGTCACCACTTCCTGAGCCTCCAAGGATTTCGCCAAGCAGTTGGCGCCCACGGTTTCGCAGGCGATCACTCTGCTGGGCCTCAGGGGAATCCAGCGCCAAAGATAGCCTCTGGTTATGACTAACATAGCGAACTGGAAAGATCCACCATGTTTATATGGGAAAATCCATGAAAATCCACTATTTCTATGGCAATTTTCAATAGCGAACTGTTAGTTTACCAGAGGGTATGTTGTATTTATGGGAAAATCAATCCACCAAAACTGAGATCTATAACCTCCAAACCTGCAGGTTGTTGCACTGATCCAAACACTAGAGCCTCTAAATATGTAATCTGTTCTATACAGACCCCGATCCAACAATTCAATGGACGGTATATACATAATTATACATATACATATTCGTTGGTATCTTACTATGCAATGGTTCCTTGGTGCTTCCTCAGTGTATCCCAAGCACAGCGCTTGAGTCTCACACCATCCAGCAGCCTGGTCCATGACTGGATGACTGAGGGGTACCCCCATGACTTAGGAAACATCCATATGTATGTGTGTATGTATGTATGTATGTATGTATGTATGTATGTATGTAGTACGTATGTATGTATGTATGTATGTAGGTATATATAATATCTGTATATATATATATGTATATGTATATGTATATATATATATATATATATGTATATATATATATGTGTGTGTTTGCCATTGTTCATTCTGCACTGAGATTGAGGCAATGAGAAGTTGAGGTAATGTGCGGGTGGGTTAATGAGGTTGAGGCAATGAAATGTTCAGCAATTCCAGTCATCCATAACTCGGAGTCTCTCTACAACAATTCCTTTCATAAGGTTACATTACAACATACACAGGAAAAAATGTCTATTCAATAGATACCATATATATATATATGTATGTATGTATAATATGTGTATTATAGATTTCTATGTTTCTATATGTTTATATTCACTGTTTGTAATTATACATACATATTACATTTGCATTTGTTTGAAGAATAAACACATTCCAATAAATGTGCATGCATGTATTTATAGATATTTATAGTGATAGTAAATGATGATAGAAAGTCACCAACAAGTATTTCATATTAAATTATCACTATCTTAGTAGGATTTCACTTTTCCACATTGGTGTTTACAATCTATGAAATCATGCTGGCGGCCGCAGCAGTTTCCGCCTCCACACCCTTCAAGATGCCCATCAACAGGCCTCCACCACCTGCCATGGCGATTTCACCGCTAGAAATCCTTCGAACGTTTTGGAACTGGGGATGGTTCACCAGATCAAAGCTATCTTAGACCTGAAAATGGGGATACCTTCACTTTGTGCAAAGCCACATGGCTAAGCTGAGCTGAGGTGGCCCAATAGAGTTCATTGGAAAGGGATCAACTGTTTCCGATTCTGTTGAGTGATGTCAACCAAGTTGAAGAGACACTTGGAAATTGGTGGAATGAATCGGATAGGCCACCTACACAGGTCACGATGGCATCTGGCGGACTGGGCAACTGACGCTGCAGCTCCTGTGGCCAAGTGGTGATCTGAAGCACAGAAAAAATATGAAAAAATGGGAAAATGATGGGAGAACAGGAATTTCTGGGGAAAACAATATCTATCAATATCTCAATTTATTGGAAACAAACACCCCAAATCTGATGATTGAATAGGATTCATCATCATGTTCCCATCAAAATTGCAGTTTTCGGGATCCGAACCTCAAACTGATAAGCATGATGACGGATATTACATCACAAAAAACTATGGGAAAAATACATATAGACAAGAATAGAGAAGTCCCAAACTGTCATACACATCATTGATTAATTGATTAATTGATGATTGAACTACCCTTGACTCATCTTGAATCTGTCCAATGTGCATGCAAAGGTTACTGCCCTAGATGGTGATAGTAATGAAGAAGAATGCTCAGATTCTGACAAGAAACATGACACACACACACACTTTCTCATATCAGACTTGTAAACAGAACTGTCAGTTGCATTCTCTGCATATACTATGTAATATACATATATATATATATATGTAATATGCTATATATATATATCATTATTATTTATTATTATTATCATCATCATTATTATTTTATATGCTATTAGACAGATATCTTCCTTCGCCAGATCCTGGTTTTTCTCAGCCTTTTAACAAAAATCGCATCGCGGCGCGGTTTCCTCCACCATCGTGGCGTGGCCCCGCCAGGTGGACTCCTGCATTCAGCTTGGTGCTTGGTGCCCCGCCCACAATGATGGGATCATTAATGATGGTTAATACATTGCCAATCTTAGATACCCTGCAAACAAATTGCCAATGTTAGATACCCTGCAAAAAAATAAATTCTTTGCTGGTTAGTAGATATTCCCATTAATACCAAAAGACTAAAGGATTAAAGTATCCATGTAAGATTGACCTAGAATATACTGTTAATAATGGTTAATACCATGGTTACTATATGGTTAATGATGGTTTTTATATATATAGTAATGACTGGTTGGTGGTTGAGCCACCAACCCCTCTGAAACATGATGGACTTCGTTGGGATTTCATCATCATATTATTAATCATATTTTTAATCATATGTGGAAAACATATGTGATTTTTTTGACTTTCAGTTGGTGGTTTGGAAATGTTTTGAACATATGACATTCCCAATGGGGAAAATAAAATTAATCCAAAACACCAACCAGCCATTTTTCTGTGATTAAAACAATCATAAACTACCCATTGTTTGATGGTTAAAAAACCACCTATAAAAATATGGTGCTGACTGGGGGATGGTCATACTAGATCTATTTATTTTTGGGTCCCTTATTAGGGGGTATTTAACGTTACCGGGATGGGATTGTATCAATTATTTCTGGCTAAATCTGCCTCAAATCCCAAATTGGCAAATTGCCTTCAGTCAACTAGCCCTGTGCCATGCCATGTCTGGATTCTAGATAATTTTATTCATTTTCATTCATTTTCATTCATTTTCATTCATTTTCGCTTTCCATATCTATGTCAGTTGATCGGCGAAATCGCATCAAATCTCCACCCCATCCAGACCTCTGGTCCTGGTCGAAGGGATGGACGTAGGCGCCCTGCCGCTCTTCCACCACTTCGCGCGCCTTCCGATCCGCCTGGAAATGGCCCCCCCGAATCTATCATAAGGAAAGCATACTGTATATGCGGGGAATACTGTAGATCTATGGGGAAAAAAAAGTGTATACTAACGGAATAATCTGATGTTCTCACTGTTAGGGGAATAGGTACGGGTATAACTGAATACAATAAGTGTGAGGGGAATACAATATGTATTTGTATATATATATAGTTGTACCCATACGTATTCCCTTAAGAGTTAGATATAGTTGATGTTGTGTATATTATGTATAGTTATATTATGTATAAATGCCCATTGGTATTCTGAAATAAAAGTTTAACAAGACAAGTATTATCACAGCTAGGGTTGCATACAAACAGGGATAGAAACCATATGTATATATATATATATTTATAATGTCCCCTTCAAGGGGCCCATCTTGGTACTCAGGAAAACCAAAAACACTGCATTCTTTCGCAGGACTTGCCGCATTTTTGACGGGTCATCAATGGTGGTTTCATCACTGAATCCCTGATACGAGTACCAGTTGTTGTCCACCTAAGGTCCACCAAAATAATCTCGTTGGTGGTGCAATAACAATCTGGAAAAAGATATGTCAATGGGAAGGATTATCCCATATATGAGATGGAAAATAAAACATGTTTGAAACCACCAACCAGTAATGGTGCAAAGATGTGCAAAGCGCAAAGCACCCAATAGGGGGGGCAGCAAAATCTACATGTCAATAGTAGCGGAGATTCTCCAGGATTTGACATCATTTTGCAGGGCCATGGCTTATCCCTACCAGCCATGTCGCCTCATCCCAAACGCTGCCATAGACCATGACCTGGCCATGGTGCCCGGGTGCCCAAACGTTGGCAAAGTCCTTTTCCCGACGTTGGTTGAAATGACATTGAACTGCTGGGTGTATGGTAATTACAAAATATCTATAATTAGGTAGTTTAACCAACTTGTACCAACTTATAAAACTGGTTTTGCCAGCAAAACTGGGCACCACCTGGTTTTGTTTAACCAACACCCCAGTCCAAGCCAGGGGAAATCATCAATGGGGGAATGTTCCCAGTCAAGGTTGTCTGGTTGGTCGAAGTTGGTGATTGAAACATAAACCCATCACAAACACACGAAAAATGTTCATCTGTGTGGATTGCCTGACCAAGACAAGCAGAAACTAAAATACATGTACAATGAAGTAGATTGGGAGAAGCATCTTGAACAATGCCATCATACCCTTCATCTAACTGGCTCAAATTTCTATCATACTCCACCAACCTGAAATAAGTACAGGGATGATGCCCTTAGCCAACTGGCTCATTTTTTGCCGTGATGTCGCAGTGAAAGCACAATCGAAAAAGAACACATGGCAAGTTGTCAAGAAATCATCATGTGATCGGAGAAAAACAAAGGAATTCCACAACAATAAAATCTCTTCGATATTCAAAGTGTCAAAGAATGTCAAAGATCATCCTTTTCTTCCAATCTATCGTACCCTCTGGTAATCAAACATGGCTAGCTGGGGCCCTAAAAGTTGATCTGTTCGCTGTGAAAATCATCGAAATCAATGAGGGATTGTCCAGCAAGCCATGTTGAGCCACTCCAGGTCCCCCAACATCTGCGCCGTAAAAGGCCAGGTGCTGCTGCACGCTCTCAGGCGTGGTAGTGGGTAATACCACCTGGAGTCAGCAGACAGTTTTTTGGATATATATATATATATTCCACCAAATATGCATAACTATGGTGGAACTTGGCAACTTGATCTATCCCATTTGCAGGAAAAAACAACCAAGCTTCTGTTTATAGTTGTTGATCCAGGAGCTGTTCCTACACGAGGCAACAAAAAAACTGCACATCCACTGACATATTGGGAGTGATGTCACCCCAGTTTACCAAGGTTCTTGCTTCGACTGTTTTTGTCATGTCTCGTATAACAGATCCTCATTTCACACATAATTTGTTGAACCCACATCATTGTTCATTTACGTCTCAGTTTTATTAGCTAAACCCTAGTTTTTGCTGGGGAGACAATGTTAAATCCCCATGCCGTTTGTATGCCGTTTGTTTGTTTGTTTTTTTTTTGTGTGTGTGTGTGCGTGTGTGCGATATCCTCCACTGTCAGTCTCTCCCAGAACCATAGAATCATCACATTTTGGGTAGGGGCCTCCTATGATTCTTCACAATTAAGTGTTGCAGGGCAGACTACGCATCCAGTTGGTTTTCCCATGTTTTCTCCAAAAATCCAAATGATACAATCGAATCCCAACTCTTGAGAGACAAATCATGTTACAGTAAATCATGATATTTTCATTCGTGATTTCACATGATTTCACCATATGTTTCATGAATGTAGCATTGTTCACGCAATCATCAATTGGTTATGGGTCAAAACCCTGGTACCCTAGGTATTCTAAAATAGCTGGTGAATAGATGGTTATTCCCCCAAATATGGTAATAATAGGTATTGAACCATCCCCAATTATTCACACTCTGCGGTGCCCACTGTGCAAGGCAGCTTAAAGTCGCGAGCAGCGAAGGCAGCCGCCAGCCCAGCCTCGGTTCTATGGATCTAGGCATCAAACATACAGTACCATCTGGTTATTTAACATAGCCATGGTATAGATGGCCCATAGAAATAGATGGTTTACCGTTCTTAACAATGGTGATTTTCCATGGCGAATTGTTAGTCATAACCAGATGGTAACCCAAAACTAAGATTTGACCACCAGGACTTCCAGCACATGGTGATCTTATCAGCACATAGATTCAACTTGGTTTAACAATGGCTGTTCCTACAAGGTGGTGCCCCATAGTTAGCTAAGTTGGTTTATAACTCCCATAAGTATAGTTTATGGTAGATATAACTATAGTTAATGGTGTTTATAAACCAGCTTATAACTGGGGGGCACCATCCTGTAGATAACCTGAAAAAAAATGTTCAGCAGTACATACCCATAACTATGGCCCAAAATACCGGCAAGGAATCCAACGGTGCGAAAAAAAATTGGTAGATTGTATGATAGATCTACCGGTATACCTCTTAGATACCCTGATGTTGGATAGCCATATGGCCATATCTATTACCCAAGAACAACTACAAAGGTGGTGCCCCCACCCAGCACCAACTATACCTAATATCAACCCTAGTTAAGCTCGTCAGCAACCAACTTAGCTATCATAAATCAAGTATATTTTTCAAAATGAACCACCATTTTTCTGGCTTAGATAATGTGAACTCCCCATTTTTGCTGGTGAAATCACAATTGTTGGCTAAATCGCCATTTTCCCCATGGTTTTCCCATGGTTTTCCAGCCATTTCATTGCTGCCCGGTCACATTGCCACCGCTGGAAGAAACGATACATTTGGCACCTGCAGCAGCTGCCTGAAGGTCAGGGCTGAAAGGGGCCCGAGACAAAACGGCAACAAAATCCGTTCCCACTGCTAGATCTATAATATATATATACATATATATATAGTGTGTGTATATGTATATATGTATATGTGTATCTATATATATATATATGGGTGCGGATTTTTTTGTTTTTTTTTTTCTTGTTTTGGGAATTTTATATTTTTTTTTGTCGTGGGCACGGTTTCCTCACTTTTTCCTCACTTTTTCCTTGTTTTCCATGACTTTTCCTTGGTTTTTCATTGGTTTTCCTTCATTTTTCCTCACTTTTTCATCGTTTTCCATTACTTTTCCTTAGTTTTTCATAATTTTCCTCACTTTTTCA
>Ga0126342_10017230_pt1 | contig 12518 bp, 10 predicted proteins | sample Cyp1metagenome_FD_92528 | JGI IMG/M metagenome (GOLD analysis project Ga0126342, IMG submission 92528) | Coral microbial communities from Lord Howe Island, Old Settlement Bay, Australia - Cyphastrea 1 metagenome | ecosystem: Host-associated > Invertebrates > Cnidaria > Coral ...
AGATGATGATGATGATGATGATGATGATGATGATGATGATGATGATGATGATGATGATGATGATGATGATGATGATGATGATGATGATGATGATGATGATGATGATGATGATGATGATGTATGATGATGATGATGATGATGATGATGGTGATGATGATGATGATGATGATGATGATGATGATGTTGGTGAGTATAATGTGGAGAAACATGATGAACAGGAAAATTATGAATGTTGATGCTGCAGAAGATGAGGTGGAGGTTGATGATGTCGAGGATCATGAGGTCAAGGAGGAGGAAGATGATAATGTTGAGAATGATGATGCTGTAACTACCAGAGGGTACTCCAAAAATCTGTTCAAATACTACCAACCAAAAAAGCAATAAGAAGATCATAATCCTATTAGATAATCATCACTAAATTCCCAACATATTTTCCCTTCAAATCTGTATCTCCCAAGGGCCTCTCGAACTTGACCAACTTGCCACTTCTTAAGTGCAAGCTGGGCACTGGCGGTGCAATCGCTGCAGTGGGCAGAAGCACCCATTCCTCAGATACTAGGGAGCACGGAACGGCAAACCATATCGGAGATAAGTTTTTGGTGAAATTCTTGTGGAAAATCGATGGAAAATATGGTTCATCAGAGTTAATCATGGTTCATCATGGTTGATCATTCCCAAATCTTATGCATGCATACTTGCAAGTGATGCGGATGCTACTGGTAGTTCGATTCATGAGAAAAACTGTGTGCTAATTATATCAGTGCTTCTTGGCGATCGATTTATGCTTGGATAATACAGTATGTAGAGTCACCCAACCACCCAGACCAGATGATCAAATGGACACAAAAAAAAACTGACCACCGACAGCCCTAAGCTCCCAAACCCAGCAAGTAAATAACCGTGCCTGCTCCAAATCAGGTATCTATCATTGGAAAACGATTTCATATACGTTACATACGTGTGTAGGTATATGTCCTGCATTTGTATCTGCGGAGAGGTGGATAATAGAACTAACAAAACGACGTAAACTTAGATTATAGAGATTGGATTAGGTTACAGTAGTTTCGATCAGATTTGATTAGATCAAGCCAGATTAGATTCTATCGTTTAAAATTCATTCAACATTAGATTGGATTAAGATTAAGATTATAAAGATCAGTTGCATTGAATGGACTAGATATGACATACTAAGATACATGATACGTTTAAAATCGTTTAAACTATTGTCCCGAAGCCAGACCGATCCAGAACCAGCCAACTCAGCTGCGTCCATGGGACGTTTCAAATCTAACTTGGCATCCAAGCTCACCAGGCCAGCCTGCTCCAACCGCGTCTCAGAATATTCGTGAAGGCTTAGGTGCAGCGTTGGATGCAGCTGCATGTAAGCCTCAAGGCTCCCGAATTGGGCTCCCCCAACTAAGGGTCACCGTATCTAAATCAGAAAAGCATCTTACAAGACCAGATATTGGTGGTTCCACGTTGAAAAAATGGTGGTATGCCTTCCGGTAGTCACACATGGCAGGGGAGTCCCCGTGTTCAACAGGAACCAGTTGGTAGTTTGTTGCCTCCTTGGTGGTTGCAACATGTTGCAAGGAAATTCCATGGTGAGATCAACACAGCAGTTGTCTGTTGTTTTGCAAATATGAATGGCATACCGCCATACCACGTCCCTCAAAGAAACAAACAACATGAGAATCCTCTCAGCGGTCTGGTCATTGATTTGACCTGTCTGAATCAAACAAAAACTGAAAGTGGCTGCAGAGAAGTGATCTAAAACCAACTGCCAGGGTGATGGCAACTACTTGCCATCGATGTGGCTTACAACTAGATCAACTAGCATATGACATGTAACCAAGCTATGTATTCTTAGCCACTGCTACCCTCAGGTAATTTCATATAGCTATGGAAAAATATAGAAAATTGGAGAATGGATGAACATTGCCCACTTATAGATGATTTACCTCCAGAAGAAAGGTGATATCTTAATAAGCAAAAAATGATGAAATGATGTTCCACGGCTATGTCAAATCACCAGAGGGTAACTGGGATGCACTTCCAGGACCCGATTTTCAATGCCATGGCCATCGGATGCCATCCATGCGATGCCCGGTCCAAGGCACATAAACCGCGCCATTGGAACAAAGTGCGCACCTCCGGGGAGCCCAAAAATAGAGGAAGGAGCGAATGGGAGCCCAAACGGCATTTTCACAATATCATAATATCTCTCTCTCTCTCTCTCTCTCTATTTCTCTCCCTCTAAATATAAATAGTTATGTATGCATATATCATAATGTCAGTCTTTGATTTGTTGTGGCTGTACAGAGGAGATCATAAAGGTAATGAATCTTAATGAATGGCAAATATTTGATGAACAACCATGTTTTGTTTTGTAGTTGATGTAATATATGCCACCCAAATAATTTGGTGAGCAAATATGTTGGTGAACAATTGTCCCTACAATCCCAAACAGATTGGGTAGATGGGTACAGTGGTCTAGTAGTAAAATCCCTCAGAGTCATCAACCAGGACATACTGTCTCATTGCGTCTTCATTTGGGGTCCCCAAAACTTAAAAAAAGACTTAGGTACGACACAACTTCGAGGTGTTCAACTGTCCTATCTTTTTTGAGGGGATTGCTATAATAAATAAGAAAGTAAATATATATATATATATTAGATACATAATTATATATATCAGAAAGGAGGATTATTATGTATATATATATACATAATTATATATAATATATACCTATTATATTAAATTATATATATATATATATCATTATACTCTGCTAATCTCTGGTGTGGGATTGGCCCACCCCGACATGACATTGAGGATCCACCAAAGTCGGATAGAGTTGGGAAGAAAATGGCAATGACACCAACTAGTAACTAGTACTATTTTGATCTATTTTGCATTGTATTTAAATACCTGGTGGCGCCCCCTAAAATGATAATTTGCACGACTTCCGCCAACACTTGAAGCTATCACCAAATTTGGAGATGAGTGCTGTTCACCCCCAAAATTTCTGAGTCATTCATCTCCATGCCTGAAAATAATTGTCCCATTTGGCCCAGATTTTTCTGGGATCTCTGATGTCTTGGCCCCTTTTTTATGCCTAGAAACAGGAACAGAAGCACACAGCTTCCACATCCAGAAATCCAGCGAAATCGATCCAGCGAGTGCAGGGGATGATCCACTCGACAAAAAAATGCTGGAGCCAGGCCGAAAGTGAGCGCCAGCAGTGACAAGGCGCCAACCAAAGCCAGGGCAAAAAAACCAAAGTCTGTCCTCGCCATGCAATGCGGAGACGAATTCATGTGCTACATCTCCAATATCACCTTTTTGATATCGCTTGTCAAAACTATCCCCTGGCCCAAATGGTCGCAATAGTGAGTCTTTTTTTTGTGTGTATGCCACGAAGCCGCGATTTATTCAGACTCTTTGTTTCAAATTTACGCTCAAATGGTGAACTGGTTGGTGGTTTCAACCCATCTGAGAAATGTTAGTCAGTTGGGATTATTTATTCCCAATATACCAAAAAAATACAAAATGTTCCAAACCACCAACCAGTGATTTATTACAAACATTCCAAACATTCTACGTGCGAAAAAAGTGGTCGCGCAAAGTGGAGCACCTTTCACTTGGCCTGGGACAGCAGTCCGTCTCCCGCAACAGTCCGTCTGTCTGGATAACTGACTGGATTTGGGATTACTCGGCGTGCCCCAATTTTCATACAAACCGACATGGGGCTTGTTTCAAAATATGCTATACCCATAAGCTCACTAGTTTTCATGATCATGTTCTCTATTGAATAACTATTGAAAAGCCATTGGGGGATATCCCCCATTTCCAGACAAACCCACATTTTGCGAACCAAGCATCTCTATTGAATAGCGGTTCACCAATACGTACAGCATGGGCACAGTGGCGGCAGTCATGATGACAGGATTGCCATCGAACCTTTTACGAAAGATCGGGATGGATACCGACATACATCTGCATATGCTAGGATGTCCAGAAATACATATACACACACACAGCATATTATATATATATTATATTACATGTAATTAACTATAGAACTATACATGTGTATATATATATATGTCACATGTAAAAATACCAGTAAAAATGACCAACACAACTGCACCAGATATCTCAACGACAACTCTATGGTGAGGTCGCTGGCCAAATGGATGCATACGCTGGATGTTTATATCCTCCAATCATTACTGGCATTCTTCCCCAGTTTACACTTAACTGTTTACCCCCGAACATACCACGGCTAGTCATAGTAGGTTGGAATAATCCGTCAGTTGTTTGTTTTCCAGTATACAAACCCCAATGATTGTTGAGAGCTATATGTTTCCATTGTTGATGTTTACATCAAGTTAACTTCCTGATTGTAAAGCATTAAACTACGCCTCATCAATTGGTTTCCCCATGTTCTCCCTATCTTTGAAGGTAAAATCACTATTATTCTATGGCTTAAACGGGCATGTTTGCTGCCTCTTAGCCTCCCTTCTTCCAAGTGGCTGCAGTCCAGGCTTCATCGGACGCATGGCGCCCGGGTGGCGCGTGGGGCGCTGGTCGGTCTGAGCCAAATCAGATTGCCACAGGATGGGCTGTGCCAAGCTGGGTCTCGGTGGGCAGATCTTCTGCGAAGTTTGCGGGACATTTTTCGTGGGCAAAACGGTGGTCTTTATCCATCAGGCGCCCAACAACAACAAAAAAAAACTAAGTAAAGTCTGTGTCTGTGGTTTCCATTATAAACCATCCAGCTGTTGTGGTCATGGTCATCGTTTGGGTCGATAAATGTCCTATATTCAAAATGTTGGTGCAAAGGGATGTGATGATGCTGATGGTTATGCCAGGTCTTTACGCGCACCCAATGGCCAACCAATTCCAGATATGTTTGCGGAAGAAAGCCCAGTCCAATTTGCGCTGAAGGTTGCCCAGGAAACACGTGTGATACATCATTTTTACATGGCCTGGCTCTAAACACCGCAGGCCAACCTCCACAACCTGTTTGGCCTTTGTCCCTTGTTTTTCCAATGTCTGGTTTTTGAACAGCAAATCAATGATGCACATGGATGCACTGGAAATTCCACCCAGACCGCGCACCATCGAGGCGATTAATTGCGCAGCTTGCTCCTGCTTGCTGCAGGCAATCCACGAATTCAATGGGCATTTGTAGCTGGGGAAAATCACATCTGTGCACATATAATAAAGAAATATAATAATTAATACAAATGTATATATATATATATATTAAAAATCACAAATATATATATATATATATATATATATTAGAAAATACATATATATATATACATATGTAAAAGAAAATACCACATATATTTGTATAATATGACACACACACATATATATATATATAATGATATATATTCTGACATAAATTAGATATACAATTGTTTTTATACTATTATGTGTATTATTTTACATTACTATTATATATTATGATTATTGATATCATTCTTTGTTATTTTCATCATCATTATTATTATATACCATTTATTATATTCATTATTATCAATCATTATCATTATTATTTTTACTATATATATAGATATAGATATATCATTATATATCTAATATTATTTTATATATTTATATGTCTGATATCGATCGATCAATCGATGGATCGATAGATAGATTATAATCGAGGGATTTTCCAGCAAGCCCTGTTTGATTACAAGGGGGATCCGGTACGGGTACTTCTTCCACACTGCAGTGAGCCCCTCCGAATCTCCTGGTGATTGGGTGTAGACTTTCCATCTAACCTGCAGGCACCGTGCAATGACCCTGGCTCTGTCACGTTGGCACCCAGCAACAGTAAGAAGTCACAAGAAAATCGATCAATCCTCAGAAATTGGCCACTTCATTGCCACTATGTCGACTATGTCCCATTGAAAGGTAGAAGCCTCGATGATCTTGATATTCTTTTTGCTTTCCATGTCCAACACCCGATGACAATCAAAAGAACTATGCCCGGGGGTTTTTGATCCACCCAATTCGTGGTGTATTTACTCTTTACATCTCTTTACTTATCCACCCTCTCCTCGACATGTCTCTGACCCCTTAACACGTGGCAAGTCAGAAGTTGCTGCACCTTGAAAGTTCACAAACGGCAACTTATACATATATGTCTATACATGTATATATGTATATATATTTATAGAGAGAGAAGAGAGAGCGAGCTACACCTGGCTAGGATACCTATATCTCACAGACACACACACATATATATATAACAACCAGGCATATATATATATATATCTGGCAGGGGGTGATCATATGCCCATATGTATGTATCTATCTATATTTATATATATATATTGACTGATTGATTGATTGATTGGTTGATTGATTGATTGATTGATTCATTCATTCATTCATTCATTCATTGATTCATTGATTGATTGACTGATTGATTGATTGATTCATTGATTGATTCATTGATTGATTCATTGATTGTGAATTGGATTCACGTATAACGGCAGTTTCGTTTCGGCACATTATACACATCTATGCCTCGGCAGGGCCACTGGCCGCAGTTGCACCAGGTCTTTGCGCAGCTGCAGCTGCCTGGGAAAAGGTGCGACGACGGGGTGGAAAACGCTGGGAAAAGTGTGGAAACATATGGGAAGATCCTGTTTTTTAATAGCTCTATATGTTTGTTTGATGTCTTTTTTCCTATAGCAGTGGCTTATATATACTCTTACAATCTGAGAGTCCTTTGGCAATTCTCTTCTTGGGTATTTGAAGCCACATCATCGCCAAGCCTATTTGTTGACCTTGCACCAAAACACTTTTTTGTTGATAGCTGGTATGTATCCACATGTATCACCGAAGATTCAAGTATTTGACTATCCGACTATCCATTCAACGTTGGCACAGAAATGGCACAGAAAACCGTACATGTTCCTTACCTGGCTTTGCCTGACCATGGAGTATGCCTCCCAGCTGAACTTTTCTGACCGACCTGCTTGGACTGACTAGTCAGCAATAGTCAACAGATGTGCTATGGTGTGCTGGGGAAAGGTTGTCGTTCGTTCGGTGCTTTTCCCTTTACCCTCTGGTTATTTAACATAGCCATGGAAGCCATGGCCCATAGAAATAGATGGTTTACCGTTCTTAAAAATGGGGATTTTCCCATGGCTATGTAACAAATAACCAGAGGGTAACTTGTAGCCAACCAGCATGGTGAAACATGGTGTAACATGGAGAATCCTCTGAATCAGTTTCTGAATGGTGAACAGCTGAAACCGGGATAAAATCCATCACGCGTCATCATGACCTATTTAGACCATGTCTAAGTTTGAAAGGTCGCCTGGGATTTGCGAAAAGGAACACCCACAAAAAAAGATACATATCTCCAACAAAGATTCCCCATGCAGTGGATTTCCAACTGGGAAAATAGACGAAACATAGACTCAACAAATCCAGGTAGCCCTGAAAACCATGTGGGTGTGCCTGAAATTTTGATGTTTCGAAACGTCATGTTCCAACCATCACCAGGCTAGAGATGGGCGGTAATTTAAAAAAATGGTCGGACACATCTGGGTTATAACCATCAAATCAGCGTCTAAATCCATTAAAGCACAATGTTGTCCATCAAAATCATCAAAAGTAGTCATTATATAGTCATAAAAGGCTGGCTACGCCATTTAATCACCATTAAAAAAAAGAAAAACAACTCCCTGCGGAGATGCCTCTTCACCATGATGCTAAAGATCTCATCGTTCGGTGCACCCTGCCGCACACCGCCCACGTCGAAAAAAGGTCTGAAATATACACGTGCAAGCAGTGAGGATTTTTTCATGAGGATATTGATGGTATATTGTGACCTTTAATGGTGATTGATGGAGATTGATGGTATATTGATGGTATATTGATGGGGATATTGATGGGGATATTGATGGGGATATTGATGGTCCCATATTGATGGTATGTGAATGTAATCTTCATGGGATACTGTATATAACCAACTCGATACAATCCAACATCGTGGGACCCTCACACAAATGTGGGGCCCCACTGCATCGATGATGTGAAAATGGCTGGAGATTGCATTCCCTCTACATACCATTTGTGTATACAGTGTATACAATAAATAGTGCAAATGCACATACATATGCATAAGATTGCATAAGTACTAGTACATACATATTACATACATATATCAATGTATATTTGCACATTATTATATATATATATATGATGATTTATATGTGTATAAAGTATATATATATATACACATGTGTGTGTGCAAATAAAGTACATATTATGTACGCATCACTTCATTCGCTTGATGTACTCAAAAGGGCATCCATCGTTTTCACGTTCCAAAATGAGCGGTACCAAGTGGAACTGGGAGCTCCATACCACATCTACTCTGGGGTGCAGTTGGGGTGATTTTTATCATGGGACCACAAGCTCCATAAATTGGGACCGACCTCTGGTAAATGTTTACATAACTATGGAAAATCACCATTTTTCAATGAGTCAATCCACTATTTCTATGGCCATTTTCAATAGCTATGCTAGTTTACCAGAGGGTAAGCCCCATAAGAATGGTTGTTGTATATAAAGTATCGCGAACTATGACTGGCACTGTACCGAAGCATGGCTATGTCCTGGCTGATACCCTCAACTATCCTTCTTCCATGCCTCGGACAATACGGAAATCACAACGAAAAACTGAGGTATTCTCAGGATATGTCCGATCCATATATCTGGGTAAACGATAAAATTTCACTAACCTGAATTAAGGCTATCTTGGGGATGATTTCCCTTACTAACCACTATTCCAGTGAGGTCGCAGTGAGGTCGTTATAATTTACCCAGATATATTACATATTGACTTGCAGCCATATATAAAATGTTTTTTGAAATATATCATATGCGCGAAAAATGTGGCAAACAAAATGCCGTACCTCCCATTTGAGAATGAGTTCTCCTTCCAAGGTGTTTTTTTATTCAGAATAGCCCCCGGTAATTTAACATAGACATAGCTATTGAAAATGGCCATTTATAGTGGATTTACCCATTGAAAAATAGTGATTTTCCATAGTTGTGTAAACGTTTACCAGAGGCTAGCTTGAATGGTGTATTGTTTGCTCTTTCCGCACATAGGGTACCCATGGTACCTCTAATCTTGATGGTTTAAAATCTCACCCATCTTCAGCCAACCCCAAATGGTTGGCTACCCTATGAAATCCCAGTTAAATCACCAACAAAACAATCATAACTTGAGTTTTCCATCAACAGATGGTTGGTTATCCTATTAATACCCAATTATATAAAAATAACATTAATCTGTGTAAATTATAAAATTTCACTAATCTGAATTAAGGCCATTGGGGGATGATTTCCCTTATTAAACATGATTCCAGGGCTCGGTCGCAGTGAGGTCCTTATAATTTACCCAGAAACAACATCCCTCGGAACAAAAACAAGAGAAAACCATGGGATCCAAGCCATTGGACCACTTGACTTAGTCTTTGATGAAACCTATGTTGACCTTGGGATCCCCCATGCCATGACTTAAGAATCCCCGTGCCATATTTTATGATACCGTTTATGATATCATTCCCCACTACTCATTGTATTCCCAGTCTTCCCAAAACATGGCCCATTATGGCCCATCAAAAATCTACTCATTGTATTCCCACAACATTAGCTTGAAAATTGTTGAAAACCCCTAAGAGTCCTATTCTCCCAGGTTCCCAGGTATCCATGAAGAAAACCCCTCGGCTCCTGCCGCGGTGCCGCCGGTTGCGAGGCACTGCGCGTCTTCAGCGTCGGGAGTTTGGGCGCCGCAAGGCGCGGCTGCGAGGCCTTTTTATGGTAGGTGTTGAGACTTTGGAGTCATGGGGATTTTGATGGGAATTTGATGGGGATTTCACGGTGGTCTTATGGAATTTTGATGGGAATTTGATGATTTTGATATTTTGATGGTGATCCACAGGGGTTCGATATAAATTTTTGAGGGGTTAACCCATGGGATTGGAATTCATTGGATTTTATGGTGAATAATGGAATCTTAATCAACAAGAATGGGGAGGTTAAGATGGACTAAACACCTTTTTCACCGGCCATTTCACAAAGCCTCCGTTTTTTTTGGTCCTGAACTGCGCAGCCAGAGATATTAGGGATTTCACTGTAACATGGAGATATTAGGCGGTATAACTACCAGCAAGAAATGGGATGTCATTAACAATCATGGGAACCTAGCCAGGAAATGGTGATTTGCAAACGTATTTCAAACATTTTAAAAGTCATAGGGGAACCCAAGGAAAATTATCTAAGTTATTTAAAATTACAGTAATGGTAAATGTTCCATTATCAGCGCCACCAAAGAAGTTTTAGTGGATTCCAGCGTTGACACGGGCGTGAAAATAACATCATATGAACTTCTGACCTGGCAATGCAACCTCAGTTGTATATATATATATGTATTTGCATATTGTGTATATATATATAACATATATATATATATACATATGTACACCATATATATATATGAAAATTCTCCCGGTTCACCACTTGATTGCCCTGCAGGTCTCCAATCCAGTAGCCCCATTTTCTAAGAATTCGCCACCAGTACGCCGTATCCCCAAGCCGACCAACATTGCCATACTCAGCAACTTAATTACCCAGCATCAATGGATTGTTAAACCACTTGCAAGTGTTCGAATTTAAAGGACATCCCATTTTGAAGATGTTTCTTAACATGTTTTAACTATTTCCATCTATTTCCCAGGTACCCTCTGGTAAACGTTTACATAACTATATGGAACATCACCATTTTTCATGGGAAAATCCACTATTTCTATGGTCATTTTCAACAGCTTGGCATCCCAAGCTGGCTGCGATTCAGTGCGCGCCAGCCCGCCGAGCGCCTGGAGAAAAAGGCCAGTAGAAAAAACGAAAAAAAACACGAGAGTTCACCAAAAAACAATTCGAAGAAGAAATGAAGCTCCTTGGGTTGATAGATGTTGATAGGATTGAATATGATTGAGTTTTCCAGGATTTGCTTGCGTGAAACCGTGAAACCATGTTTTTTTCCACCCAAACGAGGCGTTTCTTCACCATTTCGCTGAACCAACTCTGGTAGGAAACGTCTGGCATCAACTATACAGAGATTCAGGGTGGTTCAACAAGCTTCAACAGAGAGACTGAACATGATTGGACCACTAGTGATGATAATTTTACCAGGAGTAATATGAATTGTGAAAGACATGATTCGAGCTACTGACTGTGCTGATATCCGTGGAAACTATTATTAAGTTGGTAGAATTGGTAGAACGAAAAATTCTTCGATTCAAGATTGCTTTCCTATGTTTTTGCTAGCAATTTATAGGGTTCCCATGGGTTCCCCCTCAAAGGCCACTGAAACAGTTTTTTGCCGTAGATTTCATGAAGACTTCATCCATGGAGAAAAGGAGTTCTAAGGATCAGGACAGCAAGGGTACTGATGGTAGCGCCAGCGAGAGTTTCAAACGTAGAGTACCAACCATGTGATATTCCAACCCCATGATTGTCCATATTTTCCTGTTCAAACTCCATTTACAATGGATTGTCTTAAAATGCCCCATGATTTTCCGGGCACTATGCATCGCGCCAAAAAATGCCCTTGCTGCACCTCTTTTCTCCGGGTGGCCTTGCTTTGCCAGATTTTGAACAAAACATGTCAAAACATCCAAACCCAACAAGAATTAGAACTAGCACAAAACTGCACAAATCTCTACCTCTCTCTCTCTCTCGCTCTCTCTCCATCGCCTTCAGACCAAGTCTGTCTCAGCCTACAGGGCCTACAAGTAGCTGAGGCAAACTGCACAAATCATCACAAATCGATGTAACACAATTACGGGTAAAACAGTGTTTAACCAATGTGGCAACAAAAACATGGGATGAAATTGGTAAAACCCAAATCCTGTATAGAACCCCCAAGTTAAGATGCAAACGTGAAGTCCCAGAGTAGATGGACAAAAAATCAAACCCTACAGACGCCTACCAAATAAAACCCCAGGCCCAAAATTTCAATGTTGCACAAAACTCTATATAGTTTCCTCTGCGTTAGGGCTTGTTTTTTCTGTCCACCAGCCCCAAGCGCGCAGCCCAAAGGCAACATTGACATTTGTGGATGCGGGGGCGGCAGCAATACAGCAAGGGTTTGATTTCATCGTCCATCTAAGATCGGCAGCATCCTAGTAGAATCATTGAAAATCTATAGCACTGTAGTATATAGTAACCTTTTTCTATCCTTTTTAGTGTAAATGATGTGTCCTTTTTTCACACATTTGCTCTTCCTGCAGGACTGAGCTACCCCAACCATGGCTCCTCGCGCCCGCATCGAAACCGGTTGCGGGATCCAGACCCAGGGATTCATGTCTCAGGTCCAACTATTTTCTTTCCCACGCATATGTAAATGTACACTGGTATGTGTATATATATATATACAATTAGTGAACATTATAAACATGATA
>Ga0126342_10017231_pt1 | contig 12518 bp, 15 predicted proteins | sample Cyp1metagenome_FD_92528 | JGI IMG/M metagenome (GOLD analysis project Ga0126342, IMG submission 92528) | Coral microbial communities from Lord Howe Island, Old Settlement Bay, Australia - Cyphastrea 1 metagenome | ecosystem: Host-associated > Invertebrates > Cnidaria > Coral ...
TTCCAGCAAGCGAAAAAGAATGAATTAATAAAGTGCGACTGCATTCTGTGAACCATCCAATGCTTTTAATGGAAGAACAATATATTTATATATATATAATTGTATTTGGCTCGAAGTGGAAAAGATTGAAGTCCTAGTAGAACTTGCAGACAGCTAGAGAAACAGGAAATAAGCAGAAGGTAAAAGAGGCGAAGGAGGAGGTGAAGAGGCGAGGGAGGAGGTGAAAGAGGCGAAGGAGGAGGTGAAAGAGGCGAAGGAGGAGGTGAAAGAAGCGAAGGAGGAGGTGAAAGAGGCGAAGGAGGAGGTGAAAGAGGCGAAGAGGGAGGTGGAAAAGGAAAAGCGGAGGAGAAGGCAAAAGAGGAATCCTTGCTCTTACTTCAAAGGTTTGCCGGAGAGTTGGATGATCTTGAAGAACGCATTTTGAATAGCCGTATCGACAACAAAGAGGAGAGGCCTTTCTTGGAGAGAGATGAAGTGATTCAAGGAACGTAACAGAGATGAAGGAGACGCAGCGGCTGAAAATCAACAAGGCAAGAGTCGTTTGTTTGTGGAGCCCTCGAGGGACTGGAAAGAGCTTGGTGATTCGACGCTTGGTCGTTACGGATGAATTTGCAGAAAGCCGACGATGTGGACGCCTTCTGGTATGTGATGCACAGCAGATTGTTGACGCTCAATTTTCAGGTGAAACTTCTTCTAGGATTGTGTCTGCCATGGTCCTATGGCACCTTTTACGGCTACGGCGTTAAGTTGGCAGGACGGGTGGTCAACTTCAATTACACGAAGTTCATCGATGTGGTTGAACTCGTCAAAAAGTAGTTCCAAACCATTAGCTGGTCGTTTAAGCAGCTTTGAAACTTGGGTTAGAACATGCTGTCGGACCCTGGACGATGTTTTCAAGCAGTGGCGTTGGTAACGGAGCCTTCGACCCCCAACTAGACAGCCCATGTTTGGTGTTGTTGAATCAGACCGAGCTCCTGGTCGAGCCAATTTGAAGGACAGATCACCCAGTTCACCCGCATATGCAGCCAGTTTCCTCAGCAAATGGCTGTTTATTGCACAGGTACCATCAATATGCAGGTTGACTTGCCAGCCAGAGGAGTACACGCGTCTTGTTATTAAGTCTTTACCAGCCCTCATGCCATTATCTTTTAAAGGTGCCAAAAAAGCCATGCAGTGGGGAGGGACACAATACGACGAGAAGGTGCTCATTCAAATTGTTCGTTGCTTTGCTGGAGTCCCACGACTTCTGGAATTTGTGTTTCAAACAGATGGTGAATTAGCATCAACTCTTGAGATTGCAGTCAATGCCATGTCCGAATGTTTTAAAAATTCCTGTTCATCTGCAGCGCCTTTCTTCGATCAACCAGATGTGGTATTGTCGCTGGTTCTTTGCTCAGCCGTTCGGTAGGGTGTCGGAAGCGACAGGAAGCTTGTGCCTGGGACATCGACAAGGTGGTCAGACATTTTCAACGCAGGAGCCGCATTTCCAAATGGCACTTCTGTGTTGGTTCCGCTCGTTTGGTGGTGTCCGGAAAGAAAGGAACAGCTGGCTCAAAAAGGCCCAAGAGTTGAACATCAGCCTCGCAGGTCTCCTACCAGATCCTGCCGATTTGCTTCAGTCACAACGAGGCCCACTTTTCCGCGGGACATGGTGGGAAGAACAGGTTTGCAATGCTTTGGCCGCCCGTTTTCATTTGTTCTGCCTGGCAGCTGACAAAACTCCATGCGACACCTACGCACCATTCCTAGAGATCTATCCTACGACAGACAACCATCTACGCAGTGTATTGGAACAATTCAGTGTTTGCTGGAGCAACGGGGTCGAGTATCCAAAGAAGGAAGCAAGTGTCCTGGAGAGGGTCGGGAAGGCTGTCAAGTCCAACAAGAACATCAAGAATGCTCATCACGACTTGCTGATCCCCGTGAAGCGAATTGCAACAGGAGATCTAGAGTACATAGCCGCGCAGTGCCGTTACGGAAGTCCCAAAACTGTAACGGAGTTGACATACCAGGACAAAGCGCAGAAACCCAGGACGGGTGAGACGGGATTTGAGGTTGCTGGCATGCCGAATGTACTGCTGCAAATTTGTTCCACAAGTGAAGGGATGCAGAAGTTCCAGAAAACTACACCCTGGGCAAAGCGGCAAGAGGAGAAGAGATATTCACTGATGAGCTGTAAAGCTATCATTGCGCAGCTTCACCTGCTCCACATCTTGTGATACAACTGAATCATGTAGCTATGGCTTTAGCATGGCATGGCCAAAGTTGCCTTTCCCTCAAAAGTGAAGATGCTGAGGCATTTTGAAAAGCTTTGCTGCCCACCGACAGGATTTTAAGTTGCCTACCGACAAATTTCTAATTGCGGCACCAATGATCGTGCAAACCTTGACCTGGAGTAGCTGAATGGCAGCTGATTCTGCTCAAACCCCATGAGCGCTCGAATTCTTCAGGACACCAAAGATGTCAGTCAGACATGTCAAAACAGAAAAATGTTTGATTTGGTCCAGCACAGTCAAGGTGATTTGCTTTTTCAGTATGATACATTGTACAAGGTTCCGAGATTCTAAGTAAGGGTTCCAAGTGAAGGATCACATGGAGGATTTTTCCTAATTTTTCATAAGAAAACTAAAATAATTACAAGTTTCTCCCAGGTTCTCTTAAGAAACCTAGAGCATTTCCCCGGTTTTCCCTCGCCTCTTAAGAAGATTAAAGAATTTCTTGGCTTTCGTTTTTCCCACACCACCTCATATGTTCCAACTCCAGATCTGCCTAAACCCGAAACAGCGAGACTTGAAGTCACAAGCAGACACAGCGGTCACTGATAGATCTGAAGCCGTTCGAACGTCTCCACACGCCGAAAGCCATGGATCTTGGCGTTCGTCGTTTTTGCTCCAGTCAGCTTGTTGTGACAGGGACGGCCAGCGTGTGAAGTCCTGCAAGGTTGTCCTAGGCTTGTTGAGGCCACTGCAATACTGGGAGACAACAAAATGTTCCTGATGATTCTGATGAGATAAAATTTGTTGAAGCAAGTTTCGCAAACGCGGAGTTCAAGAACTTGGATACCGAGACACTTTTTGAACACCTCCAGGCCTGGATATGCAAGAGTCCTGATGGTGCAACATGGTGTTGGTTTTGGTTTCTTCAAGCGTTCCAGGTGAATGCTACCCAGCAGGGACGAACCGTGCCCATGGTCGCATTGGCCCTTAAATGCAGGGTTCAGTTTGGGTTGGTTCATATACTGTCTCGAGCAGTGTAGGCCTAGCCCACAGCGAACCTTTGTTTAAGTGTCAACTTTATGACTCATGTGGCCAAGTTCTTGCAAATCTGGAGCTGGGCATGGTTCATTCATGTCGGGTTTCATGGGTGGTGTCACGGTTCGCTCGTACCTTTCGGAGTGAGAAGCAATGACTTCTGCCGTTTCGGCCTTTTGGACCTTGAGACACTTGGCGTCTTGCCTTTGCATTCCTACAAACACTTGGCGGACAAAAAAGGTGAACGCCAAGACGTTGTAGACCTTCAAGTTGATGTTTGCAATTTCCAAACAAAGCGATTTGCTGGATAGAGAAAACAGAACAATAGTTGTTGTCCGTCAGTTGACTCAGCGTGGCTCAAGTGTTGCCCTGTAGAGATTTGTGATTGGTCAGACATGGAGGAGAAATTGTGGGTGACCGCACTCCTGCGAAACAACCCAAAGCTCAGAGAGGACCAAGTTTTGTTTTGGTTTGTAGATGTGATGTGATTTGCAGCTGTTTGGGTGGTGAGAACCTATTCCACCTTCTTGAAAGGCTATTGGGTTGACAAATTTTGAGTATTTAGAGTATTGATGTGATTGGATAGGTCGGATTCGAAGAAACTTTGCCAGGAGGTGGAATTTGACAGAAAGCAGAGACGCTTCAGGCGAGCCAAGCGTGCTGCCCTGAAAGAGGCAAGCTGGAGTCAGCGAGCCAGCGATTTCCATTTTCTTTGGTGTCCATTGGCGAAGAGCTGAGAGGGTTCCCACATTTCCCACTTGTTGCATGTCGCAGGCTCGAGCGAAGGAACCTTATTTCAAGTTCTTCTGGAAGGCCAGGCCGCGCAATTTTAGAAAGCCATCAAAAGCCGCGAAATTGCACAGGTGATGCCTGTTGGGTCTGTGCTGTCCAGGACAGGTGGGTTGGTTCAGCAAAAACCGTGGTTGCCGTTGTGCAAAGTGCCATCATCATCGTCTTCGTTGTCGTGACTGGTTGTTGTTGCTGCTGTGGCCGCAGTTTTTTGAGCTTGTGCTGGAGCATGCAAGGAGACCTGTGCCAGTTTGAATGAGCACTCTTCCGAGGCCATTGTTTTGCTTTAAGATCCGGTCTTGCGATGTGGGATAGGATGACAAACAAGCAGGGAAAGAATCTTGTGACATGGAATCTGAGTAAGGTGATGAACAAAAAAGTCCCACGAAGACAAGGGGAATTCAATTTGACTGCTATGGCTGAAGGAGTTGAATTCCTGCCAATAACAGTCAGAAGGAAAATTGAAGGAGTTGACAAGTCTGTGTCCTTCAATACTTTTCTCTGCTTTTTCTCTCCTTCAATAACTTGTCAGAAACACAGAGAAAACCACCCAGCCCTGCCAATTGTGCTATTTTGCAAGGTTCTATATTTTTTTGGCTGTCAGTATCAACGAGGCCCAAGGGTTCCAGCACAACTCCACGTATATAGAAACCATTTGATCAAAAAAATTCGAAATCGTTGCCTTATTTTGAAGCTTCGCTGACTCGTTGAATCGCTGTTTTGGTTCTTGACACGCCGAGGGTGTCTTTGCCAGAAGACATCGGCATTAGCGAGAAGCTGGAAAAGCTTCGAATCACGCCCAAGCGGATCAAGAGGCGGCGCTGTCTTTCTCTTACCTGAAGGAAATTGATTTGAAGGGACTTTTCTGCAGGACAAGCCTCCTTTCTAGTAGGGCTTTGTGCTGGGTTCATGAGTTCTTACTCTGTGATCACTGTGATTGTCACAGGTTGCCATTCTCTATCTTGAAACTCTAGAAAAATGCCACACCACCGGGGCAACTTGAAGAGTTGCCAGCTTGGAAGAGTTTTGGGTCTGGATCAGGAAGAAGCCACATACTATAAATCATTATAAATCACATGGTGGGGTCCCATCCATTGTGGCTGGATACAGACTTGACCAGCTTTTCACCGGGTGGTGGGCCAGGTGTGCGATTTCTCATAGCTGTGCTTTGATGCTCACACCTTACACTTTCCTGAGGCTGCTTGTAGATAGAAATCCTTTGCAAGTGCCAGATATCACAGCATTTGAAATGGAGAGCGCCCTGACCTCAGCTTCCAAGCAGAAGATTTGAGAGAAAGTGTTTGCAAATCGACGGTTTCTTGGCGCAACTAAAGTTGAGAACGTTCAGGGTGCAGCTGGCATGAACCGAGCTTTCGAGCTTCTCCAGGTGGCATGTCGTGGCTCAGAGCAATCTTCGCTGAGCAAATCAGAAATTGTTGCGCTTCGAATGCCATTGCTTTTCGGAGCACAAGAAGGAAGCGGAGGCGGAGGGACAGTGCAAGACATAGTTTTCCCTTTGCTTTTCGCATTTTTCGCCCTCTATACTCTACATATGTGTATACACCGGTACCGCTGACTGTTGGTTTCGAAGCAAGCTTCAGATTTATCAGGCATTTTTTTCAACCTTTGGCCCTGAGGGCACTTCAAAATTCTGCAGATAATCAAGGGAAAGACCAAAATGTTTTTGTATTTTGTGGGTCTTTTACATGACTGTCATGTCTCAACATTCTTGGAGAAGAGAAGCTTTTCTACCCAGGCAACGCACTCAGCTGACACTGCAAAATGAGGAGGGTCAAATGCATCATTTCAAAGTGGAAAGAACTCACCATCACTACAGCAAAGACCAATCCTCCTTAATATTCTAGCTTGAAGATGATTCCTTGCCAGACGTGCGTAACATTTGGTTTCATTGGGATGCATCTCAGTAGCAATATATAATACACAAGTACTGAAACTCTCCGGTGAGAACATGTGAGTTTGCCTGACTCCTGTTGAGCTTTGCTTTTGGAAGGAAGCCCAGCTGTCATTGAGAGCTTCCGTCAGAGAGGTGCGAACTTGGGTCTTTTGCCCTTCACTTTTCGTGCTTTGTTTGTCAGAAATGACAGGAAGCTAAAGTTCTGGAGCTGGAACACCAATTGGCTGCTGCAGAGGACTTACAGAGACCAGAGACACGTCCTGTCCTAGTCATCGGACAGTTTAGTAGCAGCCAAATGGATGTTCTGAACCAAAGTATTGCATCAATGCTGAACTTGTTTTCCACACATTTGCACCCTGTCAGTTTAGCGAACAAGCGGTGAGGATGATGTTACTGTCCTTGATCGTTGGTACTTTGGACATTGCCTTGAAGACCAGGTCTGACGGTGAAAACTTGGATAAAGGAAAGTTGTGAGGATCACACTGGGCACAGGCTGAGATCATGGCCATCCGCGATGCGGAGCAGACCTACCTGGTAAGGAAAAGGTGAGCAGCTTCAGTTCCTTACAGTTCCTGCCGCACAAGCAGTTAAGTCAAGTTGTTTTGGTCATCTCCTTGATGCCTTGCCAGAAATGGTCAGGCATTTGTTCCAAGGGCAGCAGGCATTGGTTGATCTCAATCAGTTGTCATTTTTGTGATATGTTTGTGCCTCACTAATTATGAGATATCCACCATTGAAGTGTTACAGGAAGAGAAGGAAACTGCAACAGGACTGATAAGTCCAGAGAGGGAGGCCTGGTCACCTGGTCTCCACTTCTTCATCCGAAGGAAAGTGGCTGTAGGAATTCTTCATGTCCAGATTCGCCAGGTATTTCTGGATCCACAAAGCCATCACAAGGCGTCCGAGAGGTCGCGTTAAGGCGGAGGACTCCTTTGGTCGTGTTTTGTACATCGTAGGAAGTTGGTAGCTGGCAGCAAGACCTACATCACCAAGCAGGAGTGGTATAGCTGACCATGGCTGGCTATCCATACCTTCCCGTCCTCCCTTTGTGTTTGATTCTCGTTTGGGGAGCTTGGCTCTGTCAGCCTCCCTTCCAACATCTCTACATTTCATATCTTTCAATTTCTTCTCTTGTAGCTTTTTCCCTCAGCTTCTTCCCTCCTCAGCCCTGCTAGTCTTCCCCGTGCGCATCTCACTTCCCTTGGGGTGGTCTCTCTTTCACTTCTATTCCTGGACAATTTTGTTCATCATCTCAACAAACAACTCGCCCCACCCCATCCATTTGGACTCGCCCCTTGTTTTGAGCCATCTCGTTTAATCTTGTCATATAGTCTGGGCAAGCAGCTCCAAAGGTGTCCCAGGCCTCTTGCATCAATTTATGTCCTCTTAAACTGTGTAATAAAGATGAAGTCATTCGTGTTATCACAAACCAATCTCACACTGTTTCATATGATGTAACATCTCGTATCATCTCGTTCTAATCTCTCGGTACTCCTGCTCCTGAGCAGTCACTCCAGCTTTTTTTTTTGAATTACTTTTCAAATTTCATGTGAGTTGCCTCGTTTTGGTTCGTCTCCTCCCGTTCACATTTCCTCATCTCCTTTCTCCCTCCTGCTATTTCAGCTCGTTTTCCATCTTTGCTTGTCTTGCGGTCTCCTCTCCTGTCTCATCTCATCTTGACAATTTGCCACGCCTCTCCTCGTTCATTTGGCCTGATATCGTGTCATCTCTCTTTGGTTTTACGTTGACGTACACATCATTTTGCAGAGGGTTTTTTCTGATCTCTCTATCTCTAATTCACCCCTCTCGCTCAAGTTGGTCCAAGCAGCGTTGAGGTTGTGCTTGAACTCAAAGTTGGATGTGCGGCAGAAAGCGATGGACTGTCAAGATGAGCATTTCAAAATGTACGATGTTTCCGTCATAGTATGGTGCGCGCAGGATGATTTGTGGGCGACTATTCAAGATGACAAAGTTCGTTCAGAGGGCCTTCTGGAAACCAACTGTATCGCTGCTGCCCAGATTCATGCTGTCGAGGTGCGCTTGGAAAGGCTTTTGGATTCGGAAAGTTTGCCCCAGCTGCCAATGTCTGGCAAGCCTTTTCCAAAATGAACTTGCTGAGGCAAGAGATGCCTTTGTGATCCGAATTGCAGATGCACTTTGCATCGACTCCTTTGCTCTTCGGCAAAGTCTTTGGTGACCTTAGCTCAAGTGCTGGCCATTTGTAATCATTTGTGCATAAACAAAGCGTTTGGAAAGCAAGCCTTTGGCTTATCAAGCAGTTCTCTGAAGACGAAATGGCCAGGAAACAGCGATCGCTCCGAACGACAGTGTCACGGACTGGGCTGTGTCAAGCTGTCGGTGTCACACCTGGAGTCCTACATTGCGCAAATATGACTACAATGACCCACAAACGTGATGAAATTCGCAAGTCTACAAATCATGGATGTGTAAGACTTCTTTGTTTCGTGAAAACTTGAAGTCATTTAGCTAGGGTTTCAAACTCCTGGTCCCGTTCTGATTTTGAATGTCCTACATCTTGCAACATGTTGGCGTAGAGACACCAGGATCCATCTCAGTCAGGAGCAAGGCGCGTGCTTCCACCAATCTTTGAAAAACACTTTCTAGAAAAACAAAGTTTGAAAGCAGCGGAAGGCCCACCTTTGAAAGAATGGTGTGACTTTCGTTTGAAAGCATTCTTGGCAGGGAACAACTAACAGATGAATTGACAGCTCCAATTGGACTGCAGCCAGTGCTTGCCTTACGGATCCGAAAAGGCTGGCGAGCCACTGGAAGTCTTTGCGGCCGCAGCCAGTCAGACTCTTAAGCCTTAAGCCGCTGTACCTCTGTGCTGCACCTCTGTGCTGCTGCATTTTAAATCATTTTAAGGTCGCGCGCAGAAACCACTGCAGAAGTGAAGGACCTTCTGAAAAAGGCAAACCCAGCTTTTGTGTGAAAGAAGTCTTGAAAGAAGTCATGACTTATGGCCCAGTCAGCCAGGTCAGCCTCACTGAATATGATTGTCAACAGCTTAACAACCCCATTGAGGCAGGTCCTAAGATCTTTTAGATTCTTGTGGGAAGCTAGTCTTCAACATTAGCACTTGAGCCTAGCTGCCTGGCTTGTTTGCAGGACTCATAGAAACTCTTGTCATCTTTGGGGACTCATTGCCGTCCTTTTTCTTTTGTCGTTAAGGAGTTTTCTTTTCAACGGCTCAGCCAAGTTCCCACAGGAGCCTGGCCGAGTCTTCTTGGAAGTCACGACGACGCGGTCTCCGACGGAGTTCGATGCCAGGGACCTTGGGCGAACTGCCAAGTCCCGATTCCTACGAAGAGTTCTTGGAAGAAAAAACAGATGAGGTAACAGCATTGACAGACGTGAGTAGCGGCATTTGATTCCTTTTATCTCTGTCAACTGGCGTCATGTTTGTCTGAAATTGAACGGAACAAAGGTTTGGGTGTCAAATTGGTTGTTGGCTGTCATGCAGAAATGCTGTTGGTGCTGTTTCCTTTCAGCAGAAAGGCAAATCCTTGTCATTTTGAATTTGAGCACCCCGATCTCATACAATGTCATCAGACAAGGATTTGTTTTTTGTTCACTCTGAGATCCACTTTCAGCCCTCTCTGGATTTCTGGAGTTTGGCTTTTCATAGGATTGAGCATCCATGTTTGCAACATGTGTTGTGAGTTTCATGGTTTGCGTTCATGTGCAATGCTGTGCCCCAGTCAACGTTGAGTAGAAGACAAAGCAGACAGCGATGAAAGCCAGAACATGGTTTTCCTGTGAGGCGATTAAGAAGGAGAAGCCGAACAAAGTGAAATGTGATGCGGATGAGATAGAAATATTTAGCCAACAGGACCACCAGTTATTTGTGCCACCAACTTCTTTGCTAGTTGCAGTTGCGTCAATGACTAAGCAAGATGGCGCCTTTCAAACCAGTGCCTCAACTTGTCGCATGCTTCTCATGGACTTGCAGGATGGAAAGTGGATTGGGGAAGAAAAGATGTCGGCAAGCCTTCGGGACACAGACGAGCCCGGCACTTGGTGTTTTGTTTTTTCAGCAAGTTGAACGACAAGTACTTGCTGAGTCTTTGTTTGCAACCCTTGATCTTGCTTGGCTTTGAGGACAGACTGTTAGTTATGGTTTCTTGATACCATCAACATAGGATGTGCCTTTCTCAGCTTTCTCAACCGTTCTGGAGTTGCATGGTCAGGAAGTGTTGCTTTGTTGCTTTGTCGGATGAGGTTCTCGAAACCCATTTGAGCGCATGGACTATAGACAGCGTCAACAGTTACATGATTTTACCTTCACTTCGAAAACCAAACAGCAGAACATTCGATACAAATATTTTCTTTCTTCTCTGTTTGCTCATGGATGTCTGGAAACTGTTCTTACTTCACCCGTTTTGTTTAACCTCGAGAAAGTTATGTGCCAAAACGATCAGAAAGAGCAGAAAGGGAGTCTTTGTTTTCTCCCTGGTTTTGGAGGGTTGACTTTTTAGGACAGTAAATCAAGAAGATGTCCCAAGAGGACTTGACGTGCAAAGTCTCAGCTTTCAAAATGTTATCTCTGCAAAGTCTTGGAGCTATTTTGAGCTGCTTTCTGCTCACGCAAACAACTTCGGCTGAAGTGGCTCATTTTCAGAGCAGTCTTAACCGCAAATCACAACTGCCAAAAGAAACCAACAGCGTACTTTCTCAATGAGCGTTCGATGGTCGTACGATGTTTTTCTGTCGAAACTGTGCTCTCGGCTTGAAATTCATAGGAGACAAGCCAGCATTGAAAAGTTTGGAGTTTTAACCTAGATTTGAGAATTTAAACACTTTTCTAATCGTGTTCGCAAGAAAACGTTTCTCTTTTTTCTGGTCTCTCGCAACGTTGTGAGACTTTATACATCCGCAAAGCGGACTCTTCAACGGCTGTTGGTAGGTGATCCTGCTGTCCTTCGCTCACAAACCTTCCTCTTTCTTGTCCTCAACGGAAATCTTTTCACGGAAACGAACTTGATGATTAGTTTAAAGGAGCAGAAGCTTGTTATTGGATCGAGTTTGTTGACACAGCTGGAGTTCTTGGATCATTTTTGTTTGCAGCTTGACTACCAAGGCAGCTGCGAGTGATTCTCAGCTGCGCAGTGGCCTGAACTTGTTTGAAAAGGTGTCGCAGCTGAGTGTTGAGAAGATTTGCAAAAATGAGCACGGAATCTTTTGATCTGTGCTTCTCAAACCACAAGATGCAGACTCCCCATGAGAGCGCCAAAATTTGTTGCAAACCAGCAGTTTGGATCCTACGCTGTTGAAAAAGCAATGCTTTCAGTCACGCTTTGAGCTAATGATTGAAACGGTAGCGGCATTTGCCTGGCTTAGCACTTTTGGCTTTTCTCGATACCCCAGGCCCCGAGTTGGTTTCAATGGACATGGTTTTTGTTCAATCATTCGAAAGAAAGACAAGAAAGATGGTCTTCAAAGTTCTGCAAGTCACGTTGATGGATTCTGATGCGTGCAGCTTGTTCACTCCTTAGAGTATGCAATTGTTGTCATTATTTTTCCTTACATTAGTGGCCCTTTCATGCTGCTATGAGAGCAAGGGAACGGAAACGAGGCATGTGATGTCTAATGATCAATATTTCAATGTTCGTATGTGTATGCATTCCATATGCTTGTTAGAAAGCTGCTAACAAGAAAACCACCTTGACAGGCTTGATCATTTTGGTTGCAGTGTGGCTTGTCTCCGGGTTTGTTGCCTCACCCTTAGCTGACAGTGGATCCAAGTGGAGTTGCAACTTACTTCTTTTTGAGAGCCTGTTGCCAATCGAATTGGGTCCCGCATTTGTGCTTGAAGGTGAGCCCATGCAGATCTTTCTGTTCGCAAAAGCCTAGTCAGCGACATTGTGTGGGACCTTTGCGTGCAGTGCCCAACAAGGACCAAGAGGAAGAACCGTTGCACCCACAGACGTGTTGTGTGTTGTGCACTTCAGGCAAACTTAAAAGTTGTTCCATTCAGCTGTTCCATTTGGTTTGGCGCAGGAACCACAAGGAATCAAACCAGTTGAGGAGATGGGCTAGTTGACGTCCCCAAAAATGTGCTGGTTTGAAGACATGTGACCCAAACCCAGCGCAGTAATTCCTATGTTCCCAGTCAGCTCTGCTTGGTGATCTTCCGACGAATGAACTTTTGCCATGGAATTTGTAACAGACAAGGCCCTGTCAGAGTGCTTTCATAGCGCCTTTTTTTCAGCTCGCAGGAATCGGCAAGAGATGAGGCACACGGCTGTTAACCAATTGAATTCCCGTTTTTTTCACAAAAGACACCTTCACTTTGTCCACTGGTTGAAAGCCGTTGCTTCACGTTTCGTCTTCAAAGCCTAAACCTCTTCTTTCAAACAACTTTGCTTGTGCTTCGAAGATTCCCTGCGACATGTGACACATGTGACGTGATTGCTTCTCTTGTCATCTAGTGTCCAGTTTTGCTTCTTCTAACCGAAAGAAACAGAAGAAAGACAGGGAAGTCATCAGAGTTATGTTCTTTTTGCAACAGACTGCGCTCAGACTGCACAAGAAGCCAAGAA
>Ga0126342_10017232_pt1 | contig 12517 bp, 8 predicted proteins | sample Cyp1metagenome_FD_92528 | JGI IMG/M metagenome (GOLD analysis project Ga0126342, IMG submission 92528) | Coral microbial communities from Lord Howe Island, Old Settlement Bay, Australia - Cyphastrea 1 metagenome | ecosystem: Host-associated > Invertebrates > Cnidaria > Coral ...
ACCCGCTCCAGGCTTTGGTTGAACCTATCACCAAAACTCAAGCTTTGAAGGCTCGATGGCAAGGTGACCCGCTCCAGGCTTTGGTTGAAATCATCGCCAAAACCCAAGCTTTGAAGACTCGATGGCAAGGTCACCCGCTCCAGGCTTTGGTTGAAATTCCAGCCAGAAATCAAGCTTTGAAGACTTGATGGCAAGGTCACCCGCTCCAGGCTTTGGTTGAATTTCCGGCCAAAAATCAAGCTTTGAAGACTTGATGGCAAGGTCACCCGCTCCATGCTTTGGTTGAAACTCCAGCCAAAACTCAAACTTCGAAGACCCGATGGCAAGGTCACCCGCTCCAGGCTTCGGTTGAAACACTTGCCAAAGCTCAAGCTTTGAAGACTTGATGGCAAGGTCACCCGCTCCAGGCTTTGGTTGAACAACTCACCAAAACTCAAACTTCGAAGACCCGATGGCAGGGTCACCCGCTCCAGGCTTTGGTTGAAGCCATCACCAAAACTCAAGCTTTGAAGGCTCGATGGCAGGGTCACCAGCTCCAGGCTTTGGTTGAACTCCCTTGCAAAACTCAATCTTGCAAGGCTGCGAGGGAGATGATGTAAATACTCTCCAGTCATTGCTCCCGCAAGTTGTGTAACACCTTCCAGCGCAAACTCTCTCTCTCATAATTTGGGAGCCCATAGACATAATTCCATGCTGTGTACACATTTGTTGGTATGTAAGTGCAGGATAGCATTGCCGATTTTCCAACAATTCCTTGCTCTCCCAAGGTTTGATTCAGCTCCAGGTTTGCATTCACATGGTGCACGGCGAGCTTTGCGCCTGGCTTGCATGGAAGGCTCTCGGACACCAACTTGCGCAGATCATACTCAAGCATGGAGGGGGGGACGCTTAGTGTCACTCCTTCTCCAGTCAGCAGCTGAAGATCGACTCCGTCATTTTCATCTGCTGCACATTTGTCAGCAGATGATGGATTCACATAGCCATGTTGTGCACCGGACATCGTCAGAAATCACATAATTACTCATTACAGCCCTGAGCCGAAAGATCTTCGCAAAAACCAATGGATACAACTCTCAAATGCAACATGGACCCATCTTTTTGGCCACTTCCAAGTGCACCATCTCCAAGTGGGCTCAGTATCAGTTTTCGGGGCTGCCACAATCCATTTCAGCCCTACCTTGTTCATGACAAGTTGTGAAGTTTGATAGTTGGGTATGTATGGGTTTGTCAGTTTGACTCACACATTGCCATGATGCAGAGAATCTCAGTCATTCTATGGGATGTCTCCAAATCAGGCAAGTCTGATCACAAGTTTGCGGATCATTTTTGGCTATCCGCATCTCAAGAAAAAACCAATCCTCGATTCCTTATTATTTTCCTCAAGGAAACAACCCTCGTTCGAGGTCCACTTGAAGCAATGTCAATATCCGAAAAAACCGAAGCACGGACAAGCGACCTGCCTGGAAATAAGTCAGAAAGTCGGGTGAGAAGATCAGATCATCTTCCACAATGATCAAACCTTCCATGCACCCGCTGCATGCAAAGAAAATCACACGATGTCAGCATGCAAACCTGGTTGCAGTATGTCTGTTCAAGAAGTCACACCACCGACAGAACATCCGGATGAACTAGAACTTGTCAAATGCCATAAATACTTCCGGCAAGTACATACAGTCACTTTTGATCAAAGCCATAAAAATATATAAAAATATCAGTTGACTCTTTTATCTTTTTAAAGTACCTCTGAATTTCCGGTAGTGCCATCAGTTGCACCTGGAGACTGAAAATGGTGGAACCCAGCTTCGATGCTCCATTTGTAATGCCTGGCAATCCTGCGCACTGAACGGTCTCTGGATCGTAACACGCTGTACATTTTAGTAAATTTAGCAATACATTAGCACTACTGTATGTGGTGTAGTAGTGATATAGTCATAACAGCAGAACGGCCCTAGATGTGCAAGAGATGTTCACGATGCTCTCCTATTCGCAGCTATCTTCCATGCATCGCCGCTGGTGGACCGCGTTGCAGGAAGGTGCTGCAACGAATGCAATTTCATCTCATCCAGCAATTTGCTGACCTGGGCTGACCAGTTGGAATATGCTCTGGAATGTCGTGGTTCTGCTTTGTAGGAGGGCATGGTTGGCTCCTTGAAATTTATGGTCATAACAACGCCTGGAAGCCAACAAAGGGGCCCGTTGGGGCGCAATCACAGTTAAAATGGCCAGCTTAGGAAAAAACTGGCCTACTGACTTATATCATACCAAAGCTATCTTAGGCTACATGCTGATACATTTTCTGCCTTACAACATCACACCCTGGAGTTGTTGGAGGTCAATGCCAACAAAACCAAGCCACTGCGCGATCATTGCCATCCTGAGCGACCAAAAGTCCTCAGCCGCAGAACTTACAACTAAACCTGATCCTTGAGCGGCATCGTCGGTCTTGTCCAAAATAGTCTGTTACACAACATACTCATCACTCTGAGAGCTTGCAAAAATGCAACCAACCTTGCACTTCGTGCTGGCACCTTCTGCTGGCACTTGGGGAGACGGTGGATATACATGTGCAACCACTCTAGCAACTAAGCACAATCAAACCCAAACATTTTATGTGTGCATAGTGCTGCATGCCCAAACCTCATCACGTGTGAGAAGCATTCTGCTTTGTAAGCGAAGGCCACGGAGCAGTGGATTGAAATCTGGAACGGCTGAAGTGTGATTTGCGCCTGAAAAGATGCAAAATGGAAAGTGGAGACTTTGAATGGTGTGCAAGATTCGCAAAAAAAAACTATTCAGCGAGCATCGGTCTGGCGAAAATCCCTCCAACCCCATCAGGCTCTGCAGAGTCTTGTTCAAAACAGTCGGCCGTTGATGTGCCAATAATACGACGGGGAATTGCCCACCTCAGTTCGCTGGTAGCACTATATATATATATACGTGTATATATATATTGCAATGGGGAACACACGCCGAGCAAATCACTGATGAGAAAGCAACTGCAACAAAAAAAGCTTTCCCCCAGCTGAACGCAACAAAAACTACATATACCCTAAGCATAAGTAGATACCTAAACCCAAGCTGAACGCAAGAGAAAACACAAAAACACTAAAAAACATGGTTGCGCTGAGATCACCAAAGTTCCCTTGCGTTTTGCAAAAAGGCATGACTTCCAGGGAAAGCTTCGATGCAACTAAATAATACTAAATATAGTCATTTCTTTAAAAAAGGAACGACTTTGTCTTTTGGCAGTTCTGAATTATACTACACATAATGGAGAATTCATGGAGACAGATCCAACTACTGAAATCCTAAAGTCCACCATAATTTTCCAGACACAAACCGGATGAGCTGGTACAACAACATAGCTAGAATATGGATCAATATGGATCAATATTGCACAATCAAGCGCAACCCTTGAGGTCTCTGGCCTTCACCGATGAAGGACGAAATGTCTCCCTCACATTTTGGAGTGTCCGCGGAATCCACGAAATGCTCCTGATTTGATCGCGTTGGTGCAGTCGCTGACAGGCTGCTTGCAGACGTCCCAACGAGTCCAACGACCCTTGGTGATATTTCCTCGCCCTGACGGTCAACATGCAACAAGGATCAACAAGGCTTGATTCACCAACCACTAGTGACACCGTGCTTCTGCTTCTTTCAGTCTTGTCTGACTCAGCAACTGCAGTCAATTGGTACTTGCATCTCACCCAAAAACTACTTGTACCTTTGTCGTTCCCTTTGAACAACCCTATCAAACCATCTTCTTGATTGTCATTGTTGGTTTTGCACAATGTATTTGCAGCACATTGGGACACCTCCTCGCCTCCAATCTTGTCTGAAGGCAAATGTATACAACTGCCAGAAACACCAGGAAGGCAATCCAAGCTCCTGACAGTTTCACTTCCGGTTTGGACGTGAGATGATTTCAGATGTGAGATGATGTGTAATGCCCTACATTGCAGTATTGCAAATGCACGAATCAATCAATTGACGGCAGTCGGAGATGCATGTCACATGCTGACATCCAATTTGGCATCACAGAATATGTTTAATCATGGAATGCAGTATATAATTAATTATTATATAGTTCATATTTATTCATATTTATTCATACATGTCTAATATATTTACGTTCATAAATATGTTCATAGATGTTCCATATTTTGCCTTGATGGTATTGCGATCTCTGAAAGATTGGAGCCGACATCGCCAGGTCCCGTGCCTTGACGGCAACACCGACGGCTTAAGCGCATCCTGTGCCGCCAGGCGCTTCGCTAAAGTGCCCATCGATGGAAGGCCCATGCAGCGCATGTGGATTCCAATGGATTCCACAGTGCTGGAACATCCGCTACAAGATGGAACAGGCGAAGCAGGTTGAAGATACTTCAGATGTTCAAGGGAATGCATCTTCTTGTGTACTAGTTTTTGTGTATCTATGGGTATCTTGTTCAAGCCGCTATGCCTGTCACGTGATATTGGTCACAATAGGCTGTGTTCACCTTGCAAATGGGTCTTGAGCTAGAGCAAGTGGACAAAGCAAACTGGAGCCTGCTCATGGAAGCAGTCTAAGTAGTCTGCTCACGGAAGTCGCTTCGAATCGAACAGGTTGGTATACGAGTAATTACTGCGAAAATCAGCAAAGCATGCACCACCGAGTCAGATTGAAAGGGCTTAGATAAAGACCAGCAACTTGGGCAAACATATTGAACACAAAACAGTGTTTTGGGAGCCAAGTATTGACACGAACACACACATCATGGCACATGGGCCACGTGGGCTTTCAAGTAATCCCCTCAAAGCCATTTCGTTCCAGCGATCCAAGGCGTATCTCACCGTAAACAATGCTAGGCCAGATGCACTTTGTCATACTGAAGCCCAGGTCTGTAAAATCGACTCTTGTGAAGATCACGCAAATTACAGGGAAATGAACATCCGCATAATCAATTTGAAGACTCTCCAAGAACAAAAGCGCGCACCAAACGGAAAAGAATGAAATTAGAGCAGTGACTCTTTTCATACACCCTCCCACGCGAATGTTCGCAACCCGCTCATGTACTTTGCACCATTTGGTGCGTTGCAAGCTTGTAATGGTTGATCTTGTCAATTAATTAATTGTATAAACACTTTGAGTGGTTGGAACTGCAAACTGTTTGAATCTACTCATGTCTGACATTTCCGACTCCATTGTTTGGGATATAATACCAGTACTAAAGATTACTATAGTACATATTACAATTGTCATTGACTATAATTAATATACGTACATAATATATATGTACGTGTAGCTACGTAGTCTGACTTCTGGGTCACATGCATGTTGCTTTGCTGGAGCAACGCAGGCTATTTATCAGCATGATGCCTTTGGCCTAAGCAATGGCCAACACCAACTGGGTCATGTGGATGTCCTGATGAAAGGGACGTTGAACATGGCCAATCACAGGGAATAAACACAATCGGAAACGGTCCAAAATGTCTGACAAACCTTGTGCCTCCTTCTTTCGTAATTATTCCTCTGGTGAATGAGGATGTGTTGACTTCGCCCAAGTTCAACGTTGCTGGGTTTCTCAAGTGTAGAAACTTCCATCCACTTCCAACCACTTGACCCAAATAACCAGGAGACCTGTGGCTCTCCGTGGCTCCTCCAGGGCCTTCTCCAGGTTCGCAGCTTTCGCCGGACCCACCCTGCGGACATATCCCGGGATGAAAGGATGATCCAAACAGCATAATATGTTAAATCCAATAGGGAAATCCTAAGCGGAATTCACTTGCGTTAATATATCTGGATAATTATATCATATTATATCTACAGTATATATAATAAAGTCTTGGTAATTCTTGATAATTTAATTATTGATATAATATCATGATATATCTGTATATGATCTTTATTAGTCTTAATTGATATGTCTTAATATTCCTAATTGACCGGATGTGATGATGGTAAACTCAGAGACTGTTCAATGGAACTGAACCTTCCGAGATCCAGTGACCCCTAATTATGGGCAGCTTGCAAACGCCGTCGCCAACATGCTGCCAAAGTTACCACCTGTGGAACCTGTGGTCAATAGTAATCACATGTAATCACATGTATTCACTGTTGGAATGCCAACACTGGACCGGCTACCCCCTGCCTCGCACATCCCTCTTCCACCTGCAGCTGTGTTTGTTGACAGGCTTTCACAGGGTGATAGGGGAGGAGATCAACAGAAGACGATCCACAGCTTCGATTGATGGTGTCGAGCACCAGTGTCTACCGGCACTGACTATCCGCACTTAATCTTTCATAAAAACAAAGAACCCGTTTTTTCAGATGAACACAAGCAACATCTACAAGGCACAGAATATATCAGAATATGACATTTCAACTCAGAGTACGATTCATGTTTGCAGTGCCTGCTGAACACAAGTGGCTGACCTTACAGGTGCCTTGGTGAAGTTGTTCGAGAGAAAACGGTTTTACTTTCTGTTTTACTTTCTATCAAATATTATCAAATGCTGTTATTGCACATGTTTTCTCTTCTCGGCGCATTGAAAGCTGAAGTTCAGGCATTGTCCACATTGGGAAACGAGTTCAGGCATTGCCAATGGCACCAGTGAGTGAAGTTAAGTGTATACAGTATACATTGAATGCGAAATCGACCTCTCTGCGGCATGTCGGGCAGACCACTGGTCGGCCGCGATGCTGTGCAAAGCGATTCCAGGAAGTTGAGCATATACAAACATGCCCACAGGGAACCAAAGCCTTTGATGGCTTAGCATCCCTGCAAATCACACATTATGGGGCATGGTCTGTTCGCGTTTCAAACGATTGATCTGCTCAGCCAAAGTCTCATTCACTTCTAGCTGCTCCGTCAGCAAGAGTTGGATGAGTGGGCAATTGCCTGCGACCACATTTGCTGCGTTCAGAATTTCATGTGCCTCCTCCAGTTCTTTGTTTCGGAAGCTCAACTGTCTTCTTTCCTCTCGCAACTGCTTCTCCAGCTCCTCCTTCTTCTTTTCAAATCACAAGTTAATAACAAGCCTCCTTTTCTGCCGCGGCACCAAGCGCGTCGGCATGAAAATGCTCCTCTACAACATCCTCGTCCTGCTTGAAAAAGAATTTGCCCCTGCAACGGCATGCGTTTTTGAATTGACGACATTTGACGACCACGAAAGCGCTCAGCGGCGTCTGCAAGGAAGGTAAAAACCAATAGCAAATCAATAAATGGATGGTGAAATCATCACCAAATGGTAGGTTTATTATTGGGTGTGACACGTCACATTCAAAAATATTTGGACACTTAAAGCTTCCAAAGACTTCTGAATTTAACGTGGCACTTCGGAAGAAAGAGCAGGGCGCTTGTCAAAAACTGTGTGCCTACCATGAACTCGGCAAACCATGTTGATGCGGCTCCAAATCTTGTGGAGCAAGGCTTGGCAGGAAAGGTTCTGCGAGGTTGCTGATGGAACTGTAATGAAGTGTAGGTTAAATTCTGTCATTGCACATACACCTACAGTATATAATTTTACAACTATATATATATAATGTTTCAATATATATTGAAATATATTGAAAATATCTCAAGGTTCTCAAGGCAACGAATGCGAGACCCAAAACAGGTTTGCTGTCGCTGTGTGATCTCTAGCCTGCTCGGGCATGAAGCAAACCTAGCCCGAAGGTGCTTGAGATTGGCAAGGAGAGAATTATCATTTAATGATCTATGCCATGGGGTAGCCTTAGATTCCCAAACAGTGCTCCCCGATGCTCCCCCGTGTTCCTGCTATTCTTCCTTCAACGCATTTTAGAACACTTCGAAGTCTTCCACGGGCGCACAGGTGATTGAGGGTGCAGCCATGATTGCTTCAAGAATCCCAAGAATTCTGTATAATTCTGTATTCCGACGTTTGCATCACCCTGGGAATAATCAAGAACACTTCTGGTTTGCTGTATAAATTCTATCTAATAGGACCGTCTAGAACATCAGTCTTCTATCGCCCTGTTGATTCCACGTTCCAAAGTGATCAGCACAAAACCACCAGTTTCCAACTTCCGCAACATTCCATCCATGCACCAGGACAGCTGCACACCCGGTTGTGCTTGGATTTGCCCCCATTCTCATTGAGGGTCAGGCTGGCATAATTTTCCGATCCAACGCTGCAGCAAGGCTAACTTTGATGCGGCCCAACCTTGGAGGCGCCATGTCTTGGGAGGTTGTGGAGTTGCACTACATGCTTTGAAACAAGTGCAACAATGCCTAGAACACTTAGAGGACCACAATAAGAACGTCTTCGGCGAGTATCATCTGTTTGGAAGTCTGTTCAGTGCGTTAAAACATCAAAGCCCTACAGCAGAATGTTGATATATGTTGATATCTTTTCACCCCGGGCAGTCAAGGCCTAGAGTTCTTTCCTCACACGAGCCTTCACAGACTATCTGTTTTAAGCTGACATACCCATCAGAAAACTTCTAGCTCAAATGCCATGGCAAAGGATAGTCTCTGTCTAATCATTGTTGAGGCAATCCCAATTCTGGAGCAGAACATTCAGAAAAGCCGTTGAGATTGGTATTGAACCACTTCGCTCTTCCACACATGACAGCATGAAAGTATATCACCCAGCCAGCTCTTCAGCCATACGAAGATATACCAACCGCACAGTTCAGCAACTCACTCCAGCGGTCTATTCTATGCACCAAAAAGAGAAATGCGGTCGCATCAACATCCTTTTGAAACCCTGCATTCTGCAGCACATTCCCTAGCCCTAGCTGAGATTTCTGCGAGCCATCGGACGAGGCTATAGAGGAGTTCGGAATGCACTTCAACTGGTACATTCACGGTTTGAAGGAGAACAGTTGAACACCCCCCCCAAAAAAAGATCGAACAGTTATAATTTGGATGTATCTCCTTGCTTCGAGAGCAGTTGATCTGCCAGAAACATAAACATTGTCCCTCAGTTCACTGGCTCTGCCCGAAGAAAAGTTCGTTAGTTAACTGCTGGGTAATACCCTTGGCGCCCACCTGCAAATTCACTCACATGCACACTGTCGCACACTCACCGGGGCAGCTAAAGATCACTGTGTTCCAGTCCTAGTGACGTTAATCATAATCGTACCCACAGACGCCGTGTGTTGCACAGACATTAACATTGAAAATGTCGTGCTGTCGAATACATGATGGGAGAGATTGCAGAAAATACTGTGTATACATAGTGTTTTGCAGTTTGGGATTCAAAGTTTTCAGAGCCTAGGTTTTAGGGTTTTAGGGTTTTAGGGTTTTAGGGTTTTAGGGTTTTAGGGTTTTAGGGTTTGGGGTTTCAGGGTTTGGGGTTTTAGGGTTTAGGATGGTTTAGGGTTTTAAGTTTTAAGGTTTTAGGGTTCGTCGTCTGGGAAATCTCAAAAGACTGGCCCTGCGCAGGTGTTCGAGCATGTTGAAGGATAATGTTTAAACATGTTTAGACGCCATTTGAACCTTCCGGGCAACACACAACGCCTGGCCGTAATTGTATAATCCATGTAAATCCATCTTATTGATCCATGTTAACCCTTTCTTTTGGATGACAATGGTCCCTGGAGTCACTGCCTCCAGTTCAACCCTTGACCACTTGACCACTTGACCACTTGACCAGAATCCTCCCGTCTGTGGCCTCCAGTGTCAAAGACATCGTCTCCACGTTCATCTGGGAGCGTAAGAGTGGGTGGCGTGGCGGAGCAAAGGGAAGCGTTTGAATGCGAACTTCCTCAACCGCTGTGCGCTCACGAGCCTTACATGCCTCACACGCCTCACAACTTTGTATTCCAAGGTGGCCTTTCTGCTGCAGGAAAGCTGAAAAGCTCAGAGTCTGAGGAGCCACACCAAAGCTTTTTCCAATGCCTCTCCTTCCATCTCTGCCACAGCCACCGCGGCCCGGGAAGGCTCTGCAAACTGGCCAAAAGCCATCGAGTTTGACCCCTTGGATAAGGAGAGATAACTTAAGATAAGTTTCCCCGTCAAAACATCATACAGTATGATGATGTATGATGTAATCCCACACTCAGTACACCATTGATGAGATGAGACCATCACACCAAGTAAAATACATGGCCGCATGGGTACATACCAACAAATGCCGCATAGATGAGCATAAGAATACAAAAACACATGCCCAATCATGGAAGACTGGAAGTAAAGTGATCAACAAATAGGGAAGATCCACTGCGCCGCTGCACCTCCAGATTGGTCTGCAGCACTGCATCAATACAAATGGCCGATGGCCCGCGGAGCTGACCCACCTTGGTCGAACCATGCCGGAATGCCAAAAACTGACATCAGAAAATACGTCAGACACGGATTCACTTGATCTCACTTTACACCTGGAGAATCTTACAAGCGGCCAGTATTATGAATCTTTTGGCACTATACCGATATCCTAGATAATATTGACAGGCCTGTGCCCGGTTTTTGAAGCGTCTGCTCTCAAAACCTCACAGTAGCAATCTGCTGGTCTAGCTTTTGAGAAGTCGACTCTACCGACAGCCAGGGATCGATCTGCCTTGCCACATTTGCTGTGAAGGGGTCTGCAGTGACAATCAAAGCAGTTCACCAATTCATTGTGTGAAGGAACTGCTTGGCTTTTGAAGTGGAGAAGACTGATACCAGTTCGCACCCTACACCACCCAAGTATCTGAACGGGTACGAAATTGGATATCAAAGTCCCTTCCTTTTTATCCGCGAAGCACTTACGTCGGCGGTCTAATGTACACTTGCCCTGGCTGGCTAGAGCAATGAATCTTCCCCCAGCCGCAGATGCTTGTGATCCACGTGGCAGCACCTTGCGTTTTTCTTTGGCGCTTTGGTGCTGCCAAGAGTCGAACAAAAGGTCCAGATCCTGTCATGACTATATAAGAGGTCCCTCCGATGTGGTCAACATTTTTGTACTAGTAATTAAGCTGATGTGTTATCGCCAGCACTCAAATACCACAACATCTTGATGCAAAAACTCAACAACCATCAAAAACCATTGGCTAGGATTTGTTTGGCCAATTTTGGCCATGTAGATCCATGTAGCCATGATGGGTCCTGGACAATCCTGGACACCCGAGACGCTGATGTTAGCTGGGCTTTATCATCGTGCACGGCTCAAAGCTCGTCCATTTTTGATCAGCTCATCGCCTTGCACGTGTACCATCTCCTCGGCACGGCGGAGCCTGGTGCCTGGCGAAGGCTTGAAAAGTATGGCCGCCAGCGGTGTGATAATGCTGTGACCTTCCTGTATAGCTATGTATAGACCTGTATAGATCTGGTAGCATTGATTTGTCCACAAAATCAAGCGGTGGATCGTCTGTATAATGAGATCGAATAGTTGACACCATGGCTGTCTGCGCATTCTTGCATAGAAAAAATACTTTTAATACAAACACGATCAAGCGAGTTTATGTTGTTGAAAATGCATCAAACAACGTTGCCTCCCAGTGCTGTGCATTTCATGGAAAACATGGCTACAGTGCAGCCTACAGTAAGACTTGCACTCCTGGTGAACCCTTGCAATGCCTTTCAAAATTTTCAAATTGGCCAGAATGGGTGACAACAATCCGCTCAAGAACAACGTTTTTGACCCAGACCTGGTATGATAATGTATTAACTTGCTGATCCGCGACAATCCGCGACAATCCGCGACATTGGTATGTCCAAGTTTCTCGCTCACATAGACGGCAGTACGCTCCACGAGGGTCGCCTCTCTAGGGGTTTGAACCATCACAAATATGGCCTGAGAATGTGTACAAATCAGTGATGTCTGTTGTGCTATTCAAGTTTGCCCAGATATAGATAGTGACAAGATGTTCAGGTGCAACCTCATTGAAAGTGAATGAGAGATCTAGTGTCAAGATGTTCCAAGATGTGTCAAGCAAAGGTTCTACGATATGCCAATTTGGGCGAGGTGAGGGCACAACATCATTGCCAAGCTACAGCCAAAGCTTTGTCGATAGACGGTTCTTTCAATGTGTTCATCGGAAGCTTCATGAGACAAGAAAAGGTGTCGAGGTCCATGGCAGAGAAACCAAAAGCGGCAGCAGCCCAGGAGACACGACTTCAAGGGACTCAAGGGATCAGCATCCGGCATTAAAGGTGGTTTCAGTGAGAAGATGCTGATGCCGAAGTCCACGCAACCAACATAGCCCCAGAACTGGCAAAAGTCTTCCTTGCCGATTTGATCATATGTGGTCAGTGAAGCTTGCTGTGAAGCAGTTTGTTATCAGCAATCAAGCGTGCTATATGATTAGATTAGATTAGATTAGATTAGATTCATTCAATTACATTATCGAAGAAAGTTTAGAAATCAAACTTCTGACAATATGGAGAGATCGAAAAGCAGAGGTGGGAAGAGTCAGAGAAGAGAAGAGAAGAGAAGAGAGGAGAGGAGAGGAGACGAGAGGAGAGGAGAGAAGAGACGAGACGAGAGGAGAGAAGAAGAGAGAAGAAGAGAGAAGAAGAGAGAAGAAGAGAGAAGAAGAGAGAAGAAGAGAGAAGAAGAGAGAAGAAGAGAGAAGAAGAGAGAAGAAGAG
>Ga0126342_10017233_pt1 | contig 12517 bp, 12 predicted proteins | sample Cyp1metagenome_FD_92528 | JGI IMG/M metagenome (GOLD analysis project Ga0126342, IMG submission 92528) | Coral microbial communities from Lord Howe Island, Old Settlement Bay, Australia - Cyphastrea 1 metagenome | ecosystem: Host-associated > Invertebrates > Cnidaria > Coral ...
TTACATCACAAAGGTACGCCATATAATTTAATATATAATTATATTGATTGCGAATTAACATTTGAAACTTCCACCACCAGTGTTGAATTAGTCTCAACTGATCCTGGTTTTGTGGAGAAATAAAGCGGCGCGGCACATGCGGCCTCAGCCAAAGGCCTCACAATGACTCCAGCACTGGCCGCAGTGTTGACACCATACTTCACCTTTATGCGGCGATATCAATTGTTTCCGCACATCACTCAAATCCCTGGGCATCTCAATGTCAGGCTGATGACTTGAGTCGTTTCAACGAGCCTTTATCTACGACACTGGACCCAACTGCACAGATGACGTTTCCTTGGAGAGATTTCTTGAAGTCGTCAGGTATCGAAGTGACCCAAGTCGGTCGAAAGTGGCCGTCCAACTTTGACATTCGACTGCGAGAAAAAGGTTGCTGCAGTCCGCTGACTGGGTGCCTCAATCGATTAGTCTTTGGGGAGTTCTTACTCGGGCTGGTCGATTGTCGATAAGGTTTGGTGCTCTGGGAACTCCCCATCTCATTTTATCGATTTTACCATACCCCGGCATTTGGGTTGTGGATCGGTGTTTGGTTGGGGGTACTTGTTTGTAGGTCTAGCTGTACAAAATTGGACCCGCTGGTTCTTTTGGTAGTGTGTCAACTGCAATCTAGTAGTGGTTGGGAAGCTGAAGCAACCGAAGCCATGGCGTGAACATCTTCAGTTCAAGGGTGGAGTGGGCGGGTTTGCTTTTAAAAGGCGATTTGATGGCCAAAAGGCCCACCCACTACCACCACTTTTGTCCATCAAAACTTAACCGCACCGTATGGTGCAGCTGACCTCGCCCCACTTGACAAAAAGGATGAGATGAGCGCTGCACCTGCACCAAGCAACACATAAAACATTCATGATGCTCGGAAACAGTGATTTTTTGATTCAAAAACCTGATGCTAGTTCCCGGCTTTGTTCCATTTGGTGAATTCAAACCCAAACCGCACTTCGTTTGTTATTTTTGTTTGGTCAGATGAATTGTGATTAGCAAAAATCAAACGCACTCCCGTTCAAACAGTATGTGCCAATGAATTGATTTTCATTCGCTGGTTGTTCAAATACTTAATGGATGTTTTATAGTCACCAAAAATGCGTAGTTCCAAACTATGTAGCAATTGTTTTGCATCACTATCTTGGAACTATAGTAGCAATCCTAAACATGCAGGCCAAGAATCAAGCGTTCTCCAAAACAAAAAACAATAGCAGGAGACTTGCTGACACATTGCGCCCCTCCGAAGCCATGTGCAACTGCACTTGTGCTTGCAAATGTTCGAAAAACAAAGAAGGTTGAATAATTTTTTCAGGCAGGTTGTTCAAATGGCGATGGACATCGCACATCTGATGGAACATTTTGTTTTTTTGTAACCGTTCGCTCCACCACTGTGTTCTTCCAACATTCGGAAACATTCATTGCTAGTTCATTGGTCGCAATGTGTTCAGCATGTTGCCCTACAATTTTTCTTATATCAGGAATTGCAGTCAAACATTTCGACCGCGTACAAAAAACAATCCAATGATTGATTCATTGTTCGAATTTTGATTGTGCTGATGTTTTTGTTAGGTTTTTACATGAAACATTTTCCTCGGGATCAAATTGCACAGCAATGGTTGGTGCCAGGCATTTCAAATCGGACACGAAGAAGAGGCGTCCTATTTGAATGGTGTTGCTGGGAAATTTGAATTTGTCGAGGTTGCGGCTTGGCGAACAAGAGTTCTGACAAGGATAAAAATGGATCTACAAATTCTGGTACATTTGTCGTAACGCTTTGAACGTGCTTTGAGTTGCAAATGTTCAAAGTTGGGTAGACCCGCTTGCTCCATTCGAATGGCATTTTTGTTTTTTCCAGCCAGAATTCGAATTGGAAATGCATTCGTAGTGGACTGTATGACTTTGTGGTGCAAACTGGTAAAAAAATTGAACGATGACAAATATGGACAAGTATCACCAGTGCACCACATATGCCATTGTTCACAGAAGAGAACCCCATGTTTTTGCGCATTGCAATCAGAAAACGCACATTTCTAATTCAACTCTTGTCATTCTATCATGTATTGTTTGTGAGACAACCATGTCTGGAAATCAATTGCGATCGAAAAAACATTTTCAATCTTGCATTGCCGAGACAAGTCAGTCATGGCTGTCCCAACGATGCAGGGAAATGATGCATTTGTTCCGGAGGAGAAGGTGGAAATGGATCCACTTTGTTCCTTCGACCATTTTGTTGCATGATTTGGCCACGTTGTGTTGAAGGTTTCATTTTTTGTTTGAGAAACATGTAAATTTTTGTTTGAAATTGACTTGGCGAGCATTTGCAGATGCTTGCAAATGCTTCCAGATGCTTGCAGATTGGATTGTTTGAGAATGTTTACGTGTGCATTATGACGTTTATGTGATAGGTGGCAGCAGTCGCAACTTTTGTGCACAGTGCCGCTGGTCCATGAGGCGGCACCGTTGGCATGGACTTTGTGACACAGCGTTCCGAATGAAACGCAGAAAAACCATGTGTCAAAACACATTGTTTTCATTCATGGTTTTATTGTTTTGCAAGACACGAACGTGTTCTAGAAAACCGGAACTGTTGAAAAATCCTTGTTTCTGGTTTTGTGGAAATTTTCACGTCAGTATATCACACACATTTTTTGAATATGTTTTTCATGCCTCAACTCAGAGATGGAAATCAACAATGCTAAATGTTTCCACCACTGTTTTCAAAGACAGCAAAACTTGACCATAGTGCAATCTACGGCCGAAAAATGATTGCAGGATGATGCCATCAGTGGATGAACTTGCGGGTCAAAGTTTGCTGGATGCCTCAGAAATGTACAAATTTTGTGGTTTTATCGCAATTTTGGACAAAAAGGTATTTAGCGCAGCAAACTTAGGAACAATTTGAGTTGCCTAATCCAGCACAACTCTGCAAACCGGATAAGGCTGCTAAATTCGGAATGAATTACTTCGGACTGTCGGACTATTGATTTCTGAGTCTGGATGTCCATGGCATATTACCCACATGTTCCTATCAAAATTTTTCAATGTAAACAGACTTAAAAAATCGTGAATCCTTGGAACTCTTCTCACAGTCTTGAAACTCCTCTTGAGTTTTATTGTCCGAGGATTGGAGCACTGCAATTGCTACGTATTGAGGAGGACATTTCCATCGAATACACTCAATTCAAACTGCGTGTGTTGAGTCCTGAAAATAAGTGCCAATGAATAGCGTGGCAGCGTGGCAGCGTGGCGTGTTCGCCGAAGCATCTCTGCATCTCTGCATCTTTGCACATCTCTGCCCCGGGGACCTGGATTGCCGGAGGCCAGCTTCGCTGAGCTGTTTGTATGGAAACCAAGAGATCGGTAGGGATAGTAACGGATAGGGCAAAAGGCAGGGCAAAGGCAGGGCAAGGTGAGGGTGACCACCGTTAGGGCTCAGAGCATCCAAAAGAAGGGTTCACTTCAAACAGCAAAGCCTCAGCAAAGCAAGAAAAAAATGTTTGCAAATGGTCTTGGATGCTTTTCTTCAACAGAACTAGGCGGCGATTTGTGGCCCAACGCCACCTAGTCTGCGGCTGAGGCCAAAATAATTGGATTTGATTGAATCCCTGCATTCATGAAGGTTTGGATTGTCTGGATTGCCATTTTGACACCTTTTTTTGGCGAATCTACGGCAAGGTCTTCAGATTTTTGGTTTGCTCAGTGCGGAAGCAGTACAGCGTGCTTGAACCTTGGGATGTCCTGCTTCGCAGGAGCTGGATGCAACGAAAGTCGTCTCTTCATATCTCTGCAGTTCGTTTTCTGTGCTTGTGTACCTTATAAATCCTTATAATATCTTATAATACTTTAATATACTTTAATGATCTTTAATGTACTTTGCAGCGGCCGCTAAGCCATCTAAGGCCCTTGAGTCACAGCCTCAAGTCATTGGTATCTCATGGTATCTCACTATGAATTTCTCATCATGGTTGTAGTCTTTGCTGTCTACCATTGGACATCAATGCATCTTGCATGTAAGAGTAGTGCATGAAATTTACTTTTAGAAGTACTTAGAAGTGCAAAGTGTCAAGTTTGTTTCACGTTCGATTTGTTGCTGCTTATTTCCTCCTTGTGAACAAAATGCATACCTAGCCATGGATTCCTGACAATGTGTCCTTCGTGTCTTTCGCACTTACACAACATGATTTTTCGATATTTCTCTCCCTTTCTCTCTCTTTCGCTCCTTGCAAAGGCCTAAGCCGAGGGACCAGAAGAGGCTCGCAAGAAGTCTACCCGTGTTCTTTTTTCGCGACTGAGTTGTAGCAGTTCTATTTGAAGTAAATAGCATTTCTTATTGCATGATATTTGTTTCTTTTTGAGGTAGATGATTTCGAGCCTTTCCTGCCAGGAAATGGGCCTTGCTTTGGCGCGCTGCGCGCCGACGTCAGGGACTGCCTGATCAGGACACGATATTTGCCATGCGAGTGCCCTTGTCCCCTGTCTCATCTTTGTGCTTTCGGGGTTACAAAGTGGATGAAACAAACCTATAGGTCAGGCACAGGGAGCATTTAGATACTGGCAAGTGTGTTTGGTTTAGTCATTGTGGCAGATGCGGCATCTGTGTCCCACGGTTGAACTTTGAAACCGACCGAGCGGGTACAAGAACAGAGGAACCGCTTTGCTGAGGATCTTTTTTGGGTGCCGCCTGTGGCAGAGCCTGCGACACGGAGGCCATGCCAGAAAACAACGTGAGTTTCACAATCAATTGGAAAATAGGGAAATGTGGACCAAGACAAGCTGGTAGAGCGGATACAAAAAACATCAAAAAGCAGGTCAATTCAGAGAAGATTAAGCAGAGGCAGATTCGCTGCTTAGTTTCGTTCTTGGTCAAAGTCCCTGGCAGGTTCTTTGCTTACAAGGTGCCAAAGGCACGTTGGGTTGTCGATTTTAGGCAAGTCGGTTTTGGACATGTCACGGAGGAGCACTTTGATCATATATTTTGATGCACTTTGCCAGTCTCGCCGATCCAGAGTGGCTCTTCAAAACGGAGGTCCGTTTGGGACTAAGACGGGACGCCAAAAGCAACAGCTGAAAGGGCAGGGCTAGACCCACCTTTGTGTCTTCCAGTATGAAGGAGCAAATTGGATAGCCTCAACCTCCACTAACTTCCAACCCCGTCACGTTTTTGCTCGAAATCAGGGCTGGTACGGTTGGTTCTGATCTGAGCAACTACAAGGTATTGCTTCTGAGTCGACATGTTTGCACTTCCTAATTCAAATTCATGTCGCTCCACAAAGAACACGGCCCTCACCACGTTGTTATTAAGGGAACTACTCTTCGAAGTTGAGAATGGTAGCCAGGGAGCCAACTAAGGGTAGGGCCAAACTTGGCCATTCTTGAATCATACTTGTGCTTACGTATCTTACGTTGGACCCGGTGCAAGTTGGTCAAAGTTGTGTGTTGGACCTTGCGCTGTTGGAGATGCGTCCTCTCGTGGCCGTGGCCAAGTTGACCCAGTTGAGCGGTTACACAGACCGGACACGGCCAATTTTGGGCGGATTTTGTGAAAACCGGGGATTACTACAGTCTACAGTCTTGCGCACTTGCGACCTGGTCACTTCCAAAAATGCCTCTTTGAAGCATCTTGAAGCTATGACCAGCATGCTCCGATGCATTGAACAGACTGACAAGATTACTCCTCACAAGTTCCCCACGCTCGGGCAGTTTCAGTGCGGGCGAATTCTTCTGAAATGATTCCATTTCCAAGAACAACATCAAGCCGAACAGGGTGTTCTGGATCGGCTGCCGAGCTGAGGTTGATTGTCGCAGGTTTGGGCCTCAGCAAAACTCCAGAGTCCGCTGCATGGCAAGACTTCCTTGCAACGTATTCAGCGCGAGCAAGCTCCTAAGTTTGGGTGGTTTGAGACAAGTTCCGTAAAATCTCGACTACAAGGTTTGCCAGGAGGATCATTTGAATGGCAGCTATTGCAGCTATTGGCTGCAGCTAAGGTGCATGCTACAGCCATGGTCTGGATCTAAAAAATGGAATTATGCCACATGTCTTCCGCCTCACACGAGTTCATGTTCAGTGTTTATTTTATAAAACATGATGACATATCTATTAATGATTTTTAATGTTCAATTATGTTCAATGGTCATATCATATTGTTATATATATATATATGTATATATATATTTAATATATCAAATATATATCATTATATCATAATATCAACATTTTATGATATATATATATATATATATTAGATATATTATAATATAAATGAATTTCTATATTTGATTTAATATAACATTAATATAAGTTGGTTATATCTCCTGGTTCCATGTCTGTCGTTAGGCCTCGACGCCTTGCGCGCCGTCTTCGCCGCGGGCACCGACCTGGCCGCCCCAGTGCCGAGGCGAATCGAAAATGATGAAAAAATGGTATATCCAGTATATTTGGTATTGAAATATACTGGATATACAAAATTTCATATATAACTTATCAATTTTTTGATGTATTTCACTGATATATATATATATACATGATATACGAAGAAAATAGGATGAACATGAATGAAAGGTTATGAAATATTTAGGTGAAGTTCACAGATGAGGCATTAGTGAAATGATGTGACATTTTCTGTGAAGATATGTGAAGATGTGATATGTGATAAGACTCTGTGAAGACTGTCACAAACTCGAAAAACCCGCAAAACAAGACGAACAGGAAGAGCTTCGAACTCTTTTCCAGTGACAGCCAAGACTTGCCAACGCCAACCGTCCACATATTTTGACATTGACATGTGGTGTGGATGGTGGACTTTGAACACAGTGCAGTTGCCAACAGTCCTGTGTTCGTCAGGTCGCGTTGGGACCACGACCAATACTATGACCCACAGAACTCCAAGGGCATTGCCGATGCCTCAGATGCTTCTGCGACGGTATCAGAAAATTCATTGGGGATTCAAATAGCACCGGACCAGCAGCATTGCTTTTTGTTTCTAAAAGGCTGCATTATATAATTACACGGTTCAACTTGTTGCAGAAATAGTTGCAAATTGTTGCACACTTGTGGTTGAGTTGAGCCAGAGTTCCTACTCAGGGCATCTATGCCAAGCACGCAGCTTGTATTGGCCTGCCGCAACCTGTGGATGCTGCTTTCTTTGGCCTCGAAGAGGAGGTTCTCCCAGGGCAGCCTGAAACTTTGACATTCTCGTGGACAAATTTTTCCATCCATTTCCATCCAGCCCCCCAACTAGGACAGCTAGATACAGCTACATAGAGCTAGCAATAGGGATCAGTGCTTTTGCTGAGATGCGTTACAACCTATGCAACAGGTGCCACGAGAGTCCGCCATGTGCCATTGATGCGTAGCAGCACTGTAGCAGACTCTAGCATAGTGCTAGCGTTGTGGGTACTACAAGTGGTGTAATGATTTTTTCTGTAAAGAATTCGACTTTACTACTGCAATACAGGAAAGTCACGAAAGAAATTGAGTTTGAAACTATCCAAAGCCAACATGTCGTTTCGGAGTTGCCCTTTGCTTGGGGTAATTTGGGTTTCTCTTGTGAGTTATAGTGTTACTCCTTCCAAACTCATGTCAAGGAGCTTTTCCAAGATATCTGACTCTTTTTGACATCTATTTGCGGAAATCTTCACCGCTTGAGTTCTCTGTTCCTTGCACATGTCCCACGGCATCGGAGTTTCTTTGACTCGGCCAGGAAGCCTTGAACATGGATCCGATGCAGCGTTACTAACCTTGCAACTCTTGCAACTTGCGACGGACATGCAGCTGACCATCTGAAAGCGGTGTTGCTGAACACCTCGCATCACTGTATATCAGCACAATCAATCTAGAGTTTAAAGGGGCCTTGAATCCTGAAATTCTCACGCTCTTGGTGTCGGAAGCCCTAAGGTTCTTGCCTTGCAGAAGGCTTCCGTGCAGTCGCTGAGATGCAGCTGAGAAGGGCAGGACACAGTTTCCGATGCCCTGAGTTCAGCCATGACCAATCAGTTGAGACATATTGTAACGATTTGCAACACAAATTATTGTAATAAAGAATCATTCAAACAATATGGAATCGTACACCTCGAAAGCGGAACATAGATGAATATAAATGAAGTATAATGAAGTATAGCTGAATGTAGATGAATATCGTCTTCCGTCTTTCCAGACTAAATCACAATACGCCACGATTGAGCTGTTCTTACAGCTACAAAGAGAACAAATGCCGACAGCATGTACCAAGGTCCGGGATTCGAAGTTAACCAGGCAGTCCTTGAGAAACAGCTCCTGCGGCGTTTACGTTGGAAAACTCAAAAACACTGAACGATTGAGAACCATTGAGAACCATTGAGAATTTTTGAAAACAATTATCAATTAGAAAGAGAGCTTTTCCATTGTTGCTAGCAATGAAGTCAATATGACAGTAATGATGGATCTCGCACGATCTGTTGTTTGTTTCTCGACACAGAGTTCTGGTCTGATGGTGTCCGAGGTCGGAAGCATGAACTTTGACCATGCGATGTCGGTTCTGCGCCTTAGATTCTTCAGAGCACGAATCATGACTATGATAGGAGTTTCAATATGACTACCCTATGATTGAGAAGTTTCGACATGAAAACTGGCATCTTGGATAACATCGAAAACATGGCGTGAGCTTTTGTCAATGCCTTGGGACCTTGGCTCCATCAACTGAGGAGGCAGGGCTGTACGATGGACGCGGCCCCAGACGGAACGAGTTTCGTGGTTTCGTCGATCGTCGTTTCGTTGGGACTTTGGGCGAGCGAGCATAACCAGCTTTGAGCATCTTTGAGCGAAAGAAGCAGGCTGCCATGACATTGAAGACATCATGAGTTGAATATGATTCCTGATCCGTCGACGCACTCAGTTTTACCATGTTTAAAAAGTTTCATTTCGAAATATGTTGAAACATGAAGTGAGGCGGAAATGTGAATTTATTGGCAAGCAGACTATCTCATGTATTGGGCCTGTGCTGGCCTCAGGTTCCACGGTCCCATCCATGTAAATCTCAAAACCATCTCCTGGGTGAAAAAACATGGAAAAAAAAGGTCTATATGCAAAACGCGAGACGTACAAGTCAAATCATCTAGACCAAGACTGGCAAAGAACAATCTCTCAGAAGATGAAGATGGAAGGTGGAACAGCAAAGATGTTCTTGGCAATATCGACAGTCCTTTAAATTGAGGGGGTGCGAAGTACTGAAGACAGGACCTTTCATGTGTATGCTTTCAGCGCTTTTGAATATTTGTCAAATAGTTTTTGTCTTGCCTCTCGGAGAAACTTATCCTAGGCGTGGCCCCTCGCTCTTCTTGGATACAGGCCATTCAGGATGAAGGAAATTCAAGAACTTTGAAACAGTGAACTTTGAAAGAGAACATGATAGAACATGAGCAGACGCTCTGATTTTTTTTTTGGGTTAAAGCATGTAAATGCTGTGAACGTTTGAACTTCAATCGCTGCTCGGCGACTTGAAATTCTTTGCCAGGTTGCTCGGCTTCCCTAGTTGCAGCGGACATAGCGGCAAGCCATCTGCGCCGTGGCCGGGTCAGCGTTGCGCTCGCTTTGGGTCTGCCACTCACGAGGCATAACACATTTACGGCAATCGCTACACACTTTATGCATTATTATCATTATTCTGCATCTTTCTGCAGAGCTGGATTCCTTAGCAGTGAGGTGTCAATCACCTTCTAAGTCCTCTCATGTTCCATGGCCGTTGCGCCATCAATCTGTCAGAGTCTCGGCACCGCAGAATGTCCTGACTAGACCTCATCATGTCAAATGATCAACAGATCGCTTGCGGCCCACTTGAAAGTGGCGAAGTGGCTTTATGTTCAGATACCATAGCAAGGTATAGCAACATGCTTCCGCGGAAACTAAAGGCTGTCTCGAGTTGGCCATTCCGCACCTTTCAATGCGACAGCTGATGGATATGTTGTAGGAGAGGGCTGTGGCGCAATTGCGCAACCGGCTGGTTTTGTTTGTTTTGCCTGTTCTGCGCAGTGTCCAATTGTGTCACTGCTTGAAGTGTTCGTTTGTGGTGTTCCAAAGCGGCCACAACAGGAGGGAAGTTGTTCTGTTGGAGACTCCTTGCTGCCAGGTCCTGAGACATGGTGGACGTGGAGCCATCTATCGTGGGAGCCAAGTGACCGGCTCGGTCTAAGATAGGGGGCTGGCACCATGGGCATCCCATGGGCATCCCATGGGCATCAGCCCTGAGCCACGACGTATGAAAGTGATATCAGCGTGGCTTCATGACTCGCCCTGCGCGATGTGCCAAGGTGATGCAAGACGGCCGTTGGGAAGCTCAGTCTGAGGGCTTGCCCGGCTTGCCCGGCTTGCCCTTTCGATTTGATCGAGTTGTGTTGCCTGGTGTTTTCCGGTGTGCGTGTGGGGCCTGAGCAGCATAGCAATTTGAAGAATATTCGCAGTATTTTGCGTTGAAGTTAAGTTGATGGTTTTTGCTTCGTTTGGCAGTTCTTCCCAGTTCTTCCCAGTTCTTCCCAGTTCTTCCCAGTTCTTCCCAGTTCTTCCCACAGAAGTTCTGTGAGGTAGTGCGCAGCTTACTGCACCCAGCGGGCACAAAGCTCAGAGAAACTTCGCCTCACAATGCCTCATGTCACGGAGCTTCGCTTGGCTTCGGCTGTCGCTTTGCTGTTTGGTTTTCTGACAGGAAGGCCTTTTGAATCCTTTTGACCATTTGGAAACTGTGAGACTCTTGAAGATGTTGAAGACTCTTTCAATCCCATTGCTGTGGTATTTGCTGTGACAGTTCTGACAGTGCCACGTTGTGGCTTCTTTGGTGCAGCCGGGGCCCAGCTCAGGCCAGCACAACAGGAGCTGCTACGTGAGACGTGGCAACGCAGTGGCGTATCAAGTTGGGAGTTGGTGACTTGGCAGCACTCTATGGCCATATTCAGCCTAGTTGAGCCTGTGTCAGCTGGTGCTTCACTCACAACTGCACCAGGCTTCACTACTAAACAGATGCCAGAGAGTGACAGAGAGATGAAGATTCTTGCTGCTACCGCCGGAGCAACTTTAAACTTAGAGAAACTTTCAAATAATGGTATGAACAAATACAAACAGCCAATCTTCAGTCTCCAACTTAACCACTCAGCCTGCAAGTTGCTAGTGAACAGAGTCGCAGGATGACAGTGAGCGTGGGATACACTGTGTTTTTGGGTTTGGTCCCTTGTTTCTCTGTTTTCTTCTCTTTTGTTTGGTTTTGTGGCTCTCCGGACCAATGGAGGGCCTATGATTCGGATCTGTGCGCAGGAAAACTGTGGCAAAATGATGCAAAATGGACTGCTCTAGCGAGAGCTCGGTTAACCTTGGATCATTTTCGGAAGAACTCAGGGTGAACTTTGAGGGCTCGGAGAGAAAGTAGCTAAGCCAGGGATAGCCAGGTGATATAATCAAGGGAAGAAAATGCTCAGAGAAGCGTTACTTTCATTTACTTTCTAGTTTATTTTTGTTTTTTGAGATTTCTCCGTCTCCACTGTACTACTTTCTGCTTGCTCTTGTGCTTCTCTACTTTTAGGCTTCTCTGCTTCTCTGTTTTGTGCTTTTCTGCTTCTCTGCTTTTTTGCTTTCTGTTTCCCTGTTTTTCTGCTTTTATTTTTCCAGCTTTTTGCTTCTTTGCTTCTCTGTTTTGTTTTTGCGTTTTCGCTTCGCTGCTTTTTTGTTTTCCTGCTTTTTCTGCTTGCTTCACTTTCCTGTGCCTTCTTACAAGTACAACTACAATCTACAACATGAACAACAAGAACAACAAGAGCAGAAAGAGCAACAAGAGCAACCACAACCGCAAGGAAGGACCAACTCTAGAAGGAAGTTGTCTCTGCGCTCCTTGAGGGGAGGTGCCGTGCCCTCCCACATGCTCCTCTCCAGCTGATTCTACTTTGTTGCTAGTCAGCAAGTGAAGGTTTCACAATGCTTCAAATATCGCATGAAATGGAAGGTCCAAACTCCACAATGTCTCATGCTAAATTGGAAGGTTGAAGTCTACTGCATATACCGTACAAGATGGGAAGGTCGAAGTTCCACAATACTGCGAAAACCATGCAAACTGGAACTTTGAGGTTCGAAAAGGCTGCAATATCATGCCCAAAATGCTGAATATACGATGCGACATGAAAGTTTGTATCTCCAAATCCTGCGAATGCCATGCAAAATGGGAGGTTCTATCTCCATACTGAAGGTTGATGATCCACAGTGCTGAGAAGATGGCAACTACCGTGGATCGTCAAAGCAAACTGTGTTTTCTTGCTCTGCTGCTTTGGCCTTGATGCTTTTGACATCTTTTGACAGCTTTCTGCTTTGGCTTTGTAAACTTTACTCGCTTCTTGACTTACATATCGCAAACCCAAACAAAAACACAAGCAGTTGCTGCTGCTGGTCCAGCTGTAGGAGCACACCAACAAGTGCTTGTGTTTTTGGCAGCAGCAGCAGCAGCAGCAGCAGCAGCACCAGCACCACCAA
>Ga0126342_10017234_pt1 | contig 12517 bp, 15 predicted proteins | sample Cyp1metagenome_FD_92528 | JGI IMG/M metagenome (GOLD analysis project Ga0126342, IMG submission 92528) | Coral microbial communities from Lord Howe Island, Old Settlement Bay, Australia - Cyphastrea 1 metagenome | ecosystem: Host-associated > Invertebrates > Cnidaria > Coral ...
ACTGCGAAAAATATGAAAAATGAGCAGCAGAACCTCAAAACCGACTGTTTCACATAGGAACCAGCAAGGGGTTAAGCGTTTTTGGGTGGCCAGACATTTTTTGGGAGGCTGCCACGGAACACTAAGATGGCACATCCAGGCACGTGATTCCGAAAAAATGAAGCGTAGCGCCTCAAAACCACCTTTTTCACATATGTCAGCCATTTGAAAGTCAACGTATACATGGAGCTTTCCACACAAGACAGGTGCATACATCTTGCAAATGGGGGCACGCTAAGCTGGCACACACCTCTCTCCAGACCATTCAATCGGGGAAGACTATGCAAAAATGAAGGCAGGACCATGCAAAACTGTGGAAAACACACTGGTGGACTCAAGAAAAAACATATGGAGCGACACAAGCCAAGAGCGAAGGTCAAAACATACATGGAGTTTTCCAATACAAGACAGGTGCATACTTCTTGCAAGTGGGGGTGTGTCACACTAAGACGGCACACCATGCTTTCAACAGATGCGGCGGATAGCGGCACTAGTTTTAAATAGTTTTGGTGTCTTAAGTCACTATGATGGCACACAGAAAGGGGGGGTCCTAGAATACCATCATACACCACCGTTTTCGTTGAGGGGTATGAACGCTTCTTGGATGGCATAAATGCATCGTTTTGTGTGTGTGTGCCATCAAATCGGGAATCTCTATAATTCAAAATCAAGCACATCATCAAGAAAAAGTATGTCACAGTATGTCAGTAGAAGCTTAAAACCTAAAGATAACGGCTTGACAAAATAGTTCATGATATTTCTTCCTACAGCTCCTAGGTTCAACTCTCACCAAAGCGAGAATGACATTGACTTCTCATATGGATGTGGGTCAACAATCTGGTATGGATCACTCCGTAGTGATCCGTACTATGGATTGGGAGTGTTTCAGTAATGTCCCTGATCTGTGCCCGGTGTTTCGATCAGCAGCAGTCTTTGCTTAACGTATGTATCATGCAGTATCATAAGGTACAGTATGTATCAAGGTCTGGATCAGGGGTATAGATGGTGTGTGGCATCAGGGCCTTCATCCGTACCTTGTATTTTGACTTGTACTAGTAATACAGTTTCAAGTGCTGCCCAGCCCAACCTCTCGAATGGAGTTCATCACCTTCGGCGGCTTGGACGAGAGCCAGGTCCATATCAAAAGCGAAAAGGGAAGAAAGTCGTGGATCAAACCGGCATGAAAAGTCTTAAGCCTCCGATTCTCCCTTGAGAGCGGCTCTCCGAATGGGCAGGAAACTCCAAGCGCAAAAGCTGTCAGGGCTGAGTCTGTCACTGACAAAATGTCTGTGTCAACTACACCTTGTCTGTTTGCCTGCCAAGAGCGTGAAGCAGCATGATGCAGTGCAATGCAGCATAAAGCCGTGCCTGTAAACCACCACAGGTTCATATGGTTCTCAAATTCTATGCTTTTCATATGGTTTTCACCATAAGCTTTTCATGCTTTTGCATGACTTTGCAATTTTGCTTTCATGCCAGAGGACCCGACCTCGATCATGTAGCGGTTCAGAGTGACGCCAGTCTGGTCACAAACGTCGCTGAAGTTGTCTGGGTTGAGTGCACGCGTCTTGGTCCTGGCAAGAGGAAAATGAAAACTCTCAGAGGACAACTTGTGTACAGTTTGTGTGCAGTTTGCCATCGTTTGCCATTTGCCTAGTGGTGAAGAACCAAAGACATCCAAAGACTACAGCGGCTACAGATTCCACATGATTCTATCTCGAACAGACATCTGAATCTAGAGCTGTAAACAAGTTACATATACATGTCATCTATAGAACCCCAAATTCAAATGCTCCCGCCTGCCAGTCTTGGCTTTGGTGGGTCGTCCAGGCCTATCACTTCAGGAGTACCAACAAGTCGTCGCCACATGTCATTCCATCAGATATCATCTATAACATACATAATATATATATATATATATACTATTCATATGAATCCTATTCATTCACTTGATTCATTCACTCTTTGTGTGTCAAAATGACACCACAGTGCCACAGTAGCCAAATGGTGGATCAGGCTTTCACTCTGTCGTGCAAACCAAAAAGTTTCCCATGTGCTAGCAATTTCGCGCTATGAACATCCATGCATCGCATTTGAGACTGAACAATTCTCAGTCTCGAACTGTGTACATTACAGGTATGAAAAAACTGCGAAACTTAAATGAACATCTTGTGACAAGGCCCTGAAAGATGTGAAAGTTCACATATGTTCACATGGAATCATGTCAAAATCGTGTTCTTTCGTAGCGACTTCAGTGGGCTCTCTGGAGAATATTGAACGGTTGCACTGACAGCACCATCATCCACAAACTGCAGTTGCCAAGCTCTCATCGTCTGCCAGGGCATGCACTTTGGCAGCATACAAAATTTTGCAGTATAGCCAAGGCATCCAAGGCATAGGTCTCTGTATCTGGTCTTGAAATCTTTCGTCATTGATCCCTTCAGAGATGGCAATCTCGACCTTTACATTTGAAGCTTGTGAAACTCCTGACAAAGGACAGGCACACACAACTAGTTTCAAGCCAGCCGCATAATTTGAAGTGTTCAACAAATGACTGCATGATATCTTAAAGGCAACGAGAATAGCTGCATATGGATGCATCAACAAGTATATCATGAACTATATATAACTATATAGACTATACACATATAGATATAAATATAAATATAAATATATAAAGACTATGCCTCAGCCAAGTGTCCTTGACTGAACATCTTGACTGGTGATAATGATTTCCTCTCTGCCAAATGTCTTGCAGTCCTTCACGTTTGGGCTTGTCCAGTGCTTGTGCGTTGCTTTGTCCAGCTCTTGCATTTCTTTTGAAGGTCGAGCATCTTCAGTGAATCTTCAGCTCCACATGGAAGTCGCAGAAAATCAAAGTCACTGTGGCAGCTGTAGACAGGACTTCCGCCCTCGCAGTGGAGCGAAGGCAGGGGTCTCCCACTTTATTGTCACCTTCGTCACCCTCACTTTATCAAGTCTTTACCATCTGTTAACCGTACGCCAGGAATCAAGGATGTCTGATACAGTCCGTGGTTCCTTAACGGAGATCTAGGCTTCCTATTGCTTGTAAACTTCAAAGGCAATCAGGTGAAGCAATCAACTGCTTCTATCCGAAACCAGGACTCTAGCCGCTATATCATCGTGTGATAATGTCATTATTAAATATTATTATATAACCCATCACATCCCCCTCCCTTAACAGGACCTCACATGAGTATGCCACTGAAAAGTGAAAAGACTGCAAATTCTCCTGGCTGCCTGGTCAAAGCACTTGTGATCGCAACTTCCAGCTAGAAGATCACTAGATGGAAGTTAAATAAATTTAAAAGCTTGGTGAAAATTTTCATCCACGCCATTGAATGTAGAAATGCTTGCAAATGAAATGGATTGAAACTGCAGTGCAGGTACTAGTAGGGACACGTCCCTTACCATGCGTCATCATCGTCTTCCTGTAAAATCATACTACAAAATTACTATAAAACAAAGTAACAAAATGCACAACAGTTTTGCGCACAAGCTTTACGTATGAAATGATGTTGCAATATGTTGCGACATGAAAAATCAAGGCCTCCGTGTTGAGACCTTTGGGGTGAGAGCTGTGCAGATTTGCTCATCTCTGGTGGCCTCTGCAGCTTCCAAATCGCTTTTTGACGCCTTGCCGACCTCCATACCGCGCAAAGGCTAAAGATACAAAAACACATCTAGTTCTAAAATGTTTCAAATTATTCTAAATCTGCTTTAAAGTGTGCAAAACTGTGCACTGTGAAGAAGGTGCAGAGTCGGTGCAGAGATGCACTGTTTTGGCCTCGGGACTTGAAGATCTGGAAGTGCTTGAAGACTTGGAGTCATCTGCAGAATCCTAGGACGGCTTAGGACGGTGACAGCATGAACTTACACCGACGCCCAATCCTTTCAGTACGCATGTATGACTGTCATGACATGTCATGACATGTCATGACATTCCATGAACTGCGCACGTTTCCAATTGGATCCACCTCTGCAGCCGAGCCAAACTACTTGAGCTTTCGCTGCCGTTGCTATCGGTTTCTTTCTTGTCAGCAGCGTTAACGGCGTTAATCGGTCTCCTTCTTATCTTCACCCTGGCTACCTTCGCTCTCCAAGGACTGAGGATCCAAGGATCTTTTCTTCAAGACCTCTGCTGAGACCTCTGCTGAAACCTCTCGAGTTGGCTTCAAAGTCTGGAGAGACTCATGAGCTTCATGCCTGCAACTGCAGCACATGCATACGTACAGGCACTTAGACACACACACACACACAGGTCAAGATCAAAGCATGGCATGAAAGTCTCTTCAAATGCGAAGAAACAGATTGTTGATCATTGTTGATCAACTGTTCATTCACCTCAAGTTTGAGTCATGCAATCCTATCTAATACTTGCTAAAATCCGTAAGTCAAACGACCATCATGCATGGAATGGGCGCTGCCTGCTTGGAACAACAGCTCCAGACGCCTCGAACGAGCCATCCGATGCCATTTAAGGTGATGAAAAACAAATAATACAATACTACAATAATACAATAATACAATAAAACAATAAGACAATAATACAATAATACAATAATACAATAATACAATAATACAATAATACAATAATACAATAATACAATAATACAATAATACAATAAGACAATAAGACAACAAGACAATAAGACAATAAGACAATAAGACAATAATACAACAATACAATAATACAATAATACAATAATACAATAATACAATAATACAATAATACAATAATACAATAGTACAATAATACAATAATACAATAAGACAATAATACAATAATACAATAATACAATAATACAATAATACAATAAGACAATAAGACAATAAGACAATAATACAATAATACAATAATACAATAATACAATAATACAATAAGACAATAAGACAATAAGACAATAAGACAATAAGACAATAGGACAATAAGACAATAAGACAATAATACAATAATACAATAATACAATAATACAATATATAATACAATAATACAATAATACAATAATACAATAATACAATAATACAATAGATAATACAATAATACAATAATACAATAATACAATAATACAATAATACAATAATACAATAAGACAATAAGAAAATAAGACAATAATACAATAATACAATAATACAATAGTACAATAATACAATAATACAATAAGACAATAAGACAATAAGACAATAAGACAATAATACAATAATACAATAATACAATAATACAATAATACAATAATACAATAATACAATAATACAATAAGACAATAAGACAACAATACCATAAGACAATAAGACAATAAGACAATAATACAATAATACAATAATACAATAATACAATAATACAATAAGACAATAATACAATAATACAATAATACAATAATACAATAATACAATAATACAATAATACAATAATACAATAATACAATAAATCGATAAAAACTACTGTATACCGTAAAGAAAGCACGAAATGGACGGAATATCAACAGAATCAAGTGGAACGGTTCATTCTGGGTTGAACATGGTTTCACAACATGGAGGTCCAACATCAAAATAGATGCTAGGATATGCCAGGTGACTTTGCTCAGTGGCTATTGATGACGGCTACAAATACACTGTACAGAAGTCAAGGCACATGTAGCTGCTCTTCAATCCTCTGTTCTTTCACTAGTTTCTTAAATTGTGAACACTTCTAATGTGACAATGGGGAAAGCAATCTTCAGATTTGGTGAAACGCACGGGAAACAGCAGCGAGGGCAAAGTTGATTCCAGAATTATGTGTCTGTGTGTGTGGGCCCACAGTGTGTGTCAAGGCAAAGAAAACTCACTTACGGCTCTAGAGGCTCTAGGGTAGCCTGCAACACTCCAGCAACTGCCCAGGAACCAGTTGAGCGCTCAATTGATCCTTATCGTCAGCAGATTCACCAGAACGTTCAGAGCCCGCAAAGTGCGCGTAAAGTGTTTTTCCCACATTGGACACCATCAGTGTGCCAGAATTCTACATCAGTGACGACAAGGGAAACTGCATTGACTATGTTTGAGCCTGACTCGGCTTCGCCATCATATCCACAATGATTTAAACAACAATGCCACTATCAAAACATGTTTGCCTCCCGGCCCTGCAGCTTTGCACTGTGATGAACAAAAACACACCAACCACGAAAGCAAAAAAGGTGGAAATGGTATGAACCCATTTGACCTTTCGAAAAGTTTTGGAAATGGTAAATGATTCAATCCTGTCAGTCGGTTCCTTTATTTAATGCTGAGAAATGCAAGTGACTGGGCCTGGCCTGACCGCAGCTGCTGCACAAGCAGCCACAGCACCAGCACCAATGACTCCAACAGCACTGGAATTTGCGCCTGTACACATCGACAGTCAGTACCTGGAAAAAAATCCTGAAGCAGGTGTTTTTGCTCGAATTATCAAAGGAGTGTCATCGTGAAATATGTTGATCAAACATTTAATTTCATCCGAAAAACAAAAATTCTGAAATAAAGATCCAATGACCATGTGGCCCATCCCATTTCCAAGCGCCACACGCTGCATCCTATTGTGGCTGACTGGAGTTTCAGGAGCCTGAAACACGCTGAATTTGCAAGATTGGTTGTCGCAGTGGCAATGGATGAATTTAAATTAAAAAACTAACAAGCATTAACAGACTTTGTTTTCATGTTTTTCAAACATCAACATGTACCTTCAGTGCGTTTGGCGAAGCGAACGAAGTGTCATAACCGCCGTACCTTGGTCCAATGTTGCCAGCATTTTTTCCAGTCAATCGGAGTCAAACGCTAATCATTGCCAAACCAAAAACATTTTTTGAATTTTTGCGTTTTTTCCTTTTGATTGGGTCCATGTTCGCCTTCCACCTTCATTGTGGCCTTGCATGGTTTTCTTTTATGAAATGTTTAAGATGCCAACGCCAACGCGATCAGACCTGAATGTGGCACGGCAATGAAAGTAGATTTCCAATCCATTAGAATTTTGCTTGTAAATTGGTTGCAAGTGAATACGTTCACAAATAAAATTTGTTGTTCCGCCATGCTACCACTGGCGTTGCATTTGCAACGCACTGTTGACGTGATTGTTTTTTGATGCAACAACTGAAATTGTATTTTCACCAAAAAAACACGCAAATGTTTTCAAGCACCATACCAGCTGCTGCAACTGTTCGGCTTCGGAATTCAGAGTTCCTCGTCACAAAAGTCGACAAAGAAACACGTGTTGTTGACAGCAGCATATCCACACAAAATGCACACGGACTAGGGCCTCATGGCAACAAGTTGACAAGACCTGCGTGCAAACGTGGTCTCCGGCGTCAAAACAAACATGTTTTTTTTACAAAAAAATATGCGGGCATTCATTGCACGGCCGTGCCTTTGCACAAGACAGCACCCAAACAATTTAGAGCCTAAACAGCCAAATAATGCCAAATGCAACATGACAATATTTTGAGCAGCAAAACCAAATCTGAAATTGTCACCATATTGTGGGAATTTGTGGAGGGTGGACCTTTATGGACTAGTACCAAATTTACCAAATCAAATGTCACCACCAGTATCTGCGGTTTGTCCAACATGGGTTCATGTATAAAAAATCGCGACATTGTTGCCCTCTTGGAATTCCATTAAACAAGAAATGTTTGGTGTACCGGCGCATGAACCAAAATTTGGTTGGAAATGAAACCTGTAGTGGAATTGTCCTCCAAACAATATTTCCATCAAAATATCACTAGGTTTCGCCCGAAATGGTGGGAACCAAAGCAAACTTGCATGTTCAAGAAATCAAAGGTGCACTCTTGGTGGGTGACGTTCACTCAACGCACTTTGCCCAAAAAAACAAAAATGGCGCACGCTTCATTCCCACGTTTGAAAAAGAAACAAGTAAGTTTGGACGACATGGCCGTCATGGTACGGCCAAGAACCAAAAAATCATCCCATCACACCATGCATTCATACACGATCGCATTGCAACGCACATTGGCCAAAAATATTGATGCTAGCAGCACCTGGCGTGTTCAAAATGAAAACGACCAAAATCGAAAAATTTCACGTGCATGAAAATCAAAACGAGTGCAACACAAGATCTGGAAATCAGATGTTCGTCTTCACGGTTGCGGTCAATATAGCAAAAAGGCTGACCCTCTTATCCCTGAAAACTATATTTATATTTCATTAATTGTTTGTTTTCGCTGAACCAAAAGCGCCTCCAAGGATTATTGATTCGTGCGTGTTGCACATCAAGTGAACTGAATTGCATGACAATTGATGCGTGCTTTGTGACATGTGGCAAAGTGCGTAAATATGTTGCACCCCACCTCAATGCTATCATCTGGGAAGCATTGCAACAAATATAAAATGTCGAGACATTTTGTCTGCGTGGTGGCGTCTTCTGTGAAACACTCTAAATTCCTCAAGGTAAATTCCTTTGGCTACTTGAGATCTGTGTTATCCTCAGGCCTGCCTTTCTGCAAATAGAAAAGAACTACTCAGGATCCAAGTTGCCCGTAAGCCTGTCCAAGTGCAAAAGCTGAAAGTTGATGCCTCAACGTCAGTGCTATTGAGTGGCTTTGAACCGCATCCTTTGCCTCTTTTTCAGTTGCTGGTTTCCTCACGTCCGAACTTAGAGCAATGCAGGTATGTCCACATGTCTGGATTTGATACTTGGCTCTGCGTGCCGCTGTAGTATCGTCTCCTGACATTTGTGGATGTTTCAACATCATCATCTGAGTTCTCAACAGGACCCTCTGTGTTTTCACCTCTGACCAACGCATTGGCAACTGAATCAACGTGTCGGCTTCCTGAATATACTGCTGTTCGACCACGCAAAGCTTGGAAGAAACTGTGGGTTCGTTCTCCTTCGTCCGAAGAAGTCGGATCTGATTCCTCGTGAGTAGGAAAGCTCTCATGCTCGCTGATATCTGCCAGCGCATCACGGCTGAGCGCAAAACAGCCTCAATGCCTGCAGGATATGAATGCATTCTGTGTACAGCCCCGTCTTTGGTCATGCGTCGCCTGTTGAAGGCGTCTTTGACATATTGCGAAACCGAAAGCAGGGCCTACAGTATTCAATGCGTTTTGCATGAACTGTCCATGATCCATGTGAGACGTCTACAAGTGCAAATCCATGAAGTGTCATCCTTGCGCAGGGGCCATGCATGGACATGAGTGCTCTGCCAAATGTTTCAGACTCCTCCTTGGGAATGTGGAGTCTTTAGCTTCCATTTCCACTCCATTTTGGCACGGCTGCTGCGCACAAACTTCAATGGATATTCCCATTTGGGATTGCTTTGACCCTAGTGGCATTATGGTAACGGGGAGTTGCCACTATTCCCCGGCATGAAAAAGTTTGCCTTTTGGCAAAGATGGCATTCTGGTTACGGGGAGTTGCCATCATTCCCCGGCAAAAGTTTTCCTTTGCACCTATGTTGCATTATAGGCCATCTCTCTGAGTTGGTTCACATACTGTTGATATCTCTCTGACAGATTGGCGTCAGTCTCTGCATGGCGGTTGACAAGGATTTGGATGTCTGCAGCCAGCGCAAAGTAAAGCTCACGTCTCACATCTGCTGGTACTGGCTGATATTGATTCACCGCATCACACAGTTTTGAAAAGCAGCTGCATCACTCCATTGCTCTCTGCGCAAACTGTCATTCAATTCATTACGCAGGGTCATGGTGACCTGGCTGAGCTCTGGAGTGTCATCTGGTTCAATTGGACAGTCAAAAACGGGTGCTTCTTCCTCTGCAGTTTCTTGTGCATGTTGTTCCATGTCAGTATCATCACCTCCATCAACTATGCCTTGATTTTGGGTTCGAACAACATTCAAATAACGTTGCATCCCCATTGTTCTTGCTGCAATCAAGTTTGCCCGTTCCAGCCCGTAAATCTGTTGGCGCTGCATAGGCATAGGTGTGAGGCCATGGAAAGTGGTGTAACCTCCCATATTGGTCAACCCCCATTGGATATTTTCTGTAGAGTCCGACACCATCTCAATCTCGCCAGAGAGTTCTGTGTGTCCTTCACGCAAACGTCTGAGATCTGCCTCCATCTGCGCAACTTTCCTTTCCAGAATTGTCACAGCTGAAGACATGATGGCATACTGCGTGTAAACGTGATCGAAGCTTGTGTAGGCGTCATTTGCTCTTTTGCAAACCCATCCCCCACTGCCAAAATCAAAATGCTGCACATCATGATGAACATCCAGGAGTAACGCTCGCTTTGAACATGATTGGGCTCGATAGTGCATTGGGAGTTGGTTCCATAGATGTCACTTTCACCAAGGGGCATGGCTGTTGCTCCTTGCAAAGGCTCAAGGCCCATGAAAACAATCACTCTCGCAATGTTCTTGGCAAGTGCATTGATTTGCTTTCCGCTGGAATACTTTTGAAACTGCACCTCATACTCCTCCTGGCCAATGGTTTGACCACCCTCTGCGCGTGCCATTCCAATGCAACGCAGCAACATCTGAATGCGTTTGGTTGCTAAAGGCTTGGTCCCAGCATCGGCAACATTCCACAAAGTTGGTACCTATGTCACTTGTACTTTACACTCTGGTAAACTAACGTAGCGCTAAAAACCCGCGTATAACGATAGGTTTTTCCACGTTAGTTACGTGTAAAATGGCCATATCCCAATGATAGCCATGTTAGTTGCGCCCTTCTTTTGATAAATCTATGTTATACGTGTGATGGAGAACAGGATGATAGCCACGTTAGTGGGATTCCTTCCATGTTGGAAACCTTGAATGGTGTAAAATGCTAGCCACGTTAGTGGTGGTTTTCAACATATGACTTTTGTACGATAAATCGTCCCTGGGAGAACCCAGGCAGAGTCAAGGACATCCTTGGGGGACCCCCCGAACACATGTTCAAGGGTTGATCGCTCGGTGATTGCAGCAGCTATTGGCTCCACAATCACCAATAGCTGTTCTCACATCCATTGCAAAGAATGGCCTCTTTGGATACTGATTCATCCCAGGAGCGGGGGATGTAGGGTCAACTCATGAAGGGTTGATACATCTTTACGCAATCCACATTGACAGGCCTAGAAAAAACACATAGGGTAGTTTTCTGCAATTTGAACTGTCACTATGGGAATTTGTTGTATCTATATTTTCCATTTCTTGAGATATTTGCTTTGAATGGTAACCAGTGGTTTCGTGTATATATATATATATCAATTGTGATGAGTGCAGGAGGCACCACCTGATGATGATGAATCGGCAGAAGAGTTGGTGGAGATGATGTGTGCCACACCAGATTCGGTAACACACAGAGTCCATGGAAAGTCGCCAGCACACTATGGGAATAAGCGGGCTTTGGAAAATGGTGATTTTCAGGGAGTGCATTGACAAAATCACACCATCATATCTAGCACAGCTAACATAGCTATAGTATGCAATCAATTTCCCGTCCATTGGATTTCCTTATCGGAAATTTGATGGTTGACTCATTATTTACCCAACCAGATGACGAAATAGTTGCCACTTATTTACCCACCACTGCAAAGATGGACATTATCAGTAAGCCCATCAAAAACATGTTCTTTTTCCAGTATTCCCTTGGTCAAAAATCCCAGGGTTGCCAACATGGAACGAACCCCACTAACATGGCTATTAGTGTGTTCTCCATCGCACGTAAAACTTCGATTTATCAAGAAAGGACTCCACTCAACTATAAATGGTAATTGTCAATGACTATGTTAGTTTACTGGTGGTACCTATGTTAGATTCATGATTGTATATATATGTATGTATGCAAACATGGATACAAACTCATCTCCATCAGTAAATGCATCGAATACATGTTTTCCAGTATTCCCTCGGTAAAAGATCCCAAGGTTTCTAACCTAAACCAAACCCCACTAACATGGCTATTATTTTGTTCTCCATCGCACGTAAAACTTCGATTTATCAAGAAAGGACTCCACCCAACTATAAATGATGATTGTCAATAGCTATGTTAGTTTACTGGAGGTACCTATGTTAGATTCATGATTGTATATATATGTATGTATGCAAACACGGATATAAACTCAGCTCCATCAGTAAATGCATCGAATACATGTTCTTTTCCAGTATTCCCTCGGTAAAAGATCCCAATGTTTCTAACATAAACCAAACCCCACTAAAATGGCTATTATTTTGTTCTCCATCCCACGTAAAACTTCGATTTATCAAGAAAGGACTCCACCCAACTATAAATGATAATTGTCAATAGCTATGTTGGTTTACTGGAGGTACCTATGTTAGATTCATGATTGTATATATGTATGTATGGTCGAACACTTATTTACCCCACCTATGCAAATATGGATATAAAATCATCTCCATCAGTAAATGCATCAAATACATGTTCTTTTCCAGTATTCCCTCTAAAAGAAAAAACAGGGTTGCCAACATAGGCCGAACCCCACTAACATGGCTTTTAGTTTGTTCTCCATCGCGCGTATACCTTCGAT
>Ga0126342_10017235_pt1 | contig 12517 bp, 10 predicted proteins | sample Cyp1metagenome_FD_92528 | JGI IMG/M metagenome (GOLD analysis project Ga0126342, IMG submission 92528) | Coral microbial communities from Lord Howe Island, Old Settlement Bay, Australia - Cyphastrea 1 metagenome | ecosystem: Host-associated > Invertebrates > Cnidaria > Coral ...
AAAACACTTCCCCCGCCCCTTTCCCAAATTTGAGCCCCCATTTCCGCAATTTCACCCCCCTGCCGTGCCCCGCCCAAAACCTCCCCCGCCCCCCCCCCCACTAGTCTCAAGCCAAACACGGACAACTCAAATTATATCTCGTGATTATCATATTCCCTGTAAATAATTTCTTATCATTTACCCAATGTTGCCATGTTTGATTACCTTTAACAGTATATTAGCTTACCCAATTAATCCCAATTAGCTATCCCATTTTTCGTTTTTCCACCTTGGAAGCTTTCCAGGCTCTGGCCATGAAAGCTTCCTTCCAAGAACCCTGTGGAGAGGCGTTGGGGATCAATCCACATCCCCCCGGGTCATGCCATTGATCTAGATAAAACATGATAAAACATGGTGAGAAACGGTGATTTTCCATGAGATTCTACAGATGATTTTCCAGAGGATTTAGCATGGAATTTTGTATAGTTTAACAGGATTTAACGGGTTTGAAACGGTGATTTCATCAAACAAAATGGGGGCGGTATTTAACGGGATATGGCGATCCGCCTCCAATCATGGGGGTATTTCATCAGTAATAAATGGGATTATGATTACTGGGGATACTTTATAATCATATTTATATCTGGATAGCCTCCGGTAATCAGACATGGCAATGGACATTCACCAGTTACAAAATTAGTTACAATTAGTTACAGCAGCTATCCTACACTCCAGGGGGATTCTTTGCAGGATTGGATGTATCATCCCATATCCCAGAGGGCGGGTGGGGGTAAAGTAGACCCTACATCTATCATACATCTATCATTTATATGCTAGCGACATGTCAACTACATCCTACACAAAGCCTCCAACATGCAGAGTACATACAGGACCATGAACATGAGGAGGGGGAGGTGGGGTTGCAGGGCTGAACCATATATTAATATATATATATATATACACATACATGCATATATCATATATCATATATCCATTGTAGCAGTAGGATATGAAACCGCATTTTCCATCATTTTCCTACCAAAGATTACTAAAGAATAGCATCCTTTCAACGGTTCGGCACGGGCCTTGGCCGGGTCTGCTGTTTCAGGCGCACCGTGCCATCCATGAGGTCGTGCCGAAGCTTAGGGGAGCCATGCACATGTGGGATTGATCACTGATTTTGATGAGATTTTGATGGGTTATTTGATTCAACATTTCTTTGATGATTAGAAATATTTGAACGACTTTCGAAAGATTTCCAAAGTCCTCTGAGTATCTGGAAGTTACCCACTACGAAGTTTGCAGCCGAACTTCTGCACATGTCCCACTCTTGTCTCCTGGCTCGAAGCCAACTTAAAAATGACCACGTCATGTGCGTTCCGTGAGTCCACAGAACGGCAAGGGGCTCACGACGACAGTGTGGGCAATTGGACAAATGAGTCGGATGAAGATATGGACAGTTCCACTGACACCTGGGTGCGGAGTCTTGGTAGAAACTGGGGCTGACGACTCTTTACCTCTACTCCCTCCGGTAGGTAAAGAACACGTTCTAAAAAACCGGTTGCTGCCTGTTTTTACCACTAACCCGAAACCCGAATTCCAATAGGGGAAAGTCATGAAAAATGATGGGAATTCCCCATGGTTTTGCGGGAAACATCGAAATGGCAGGCATGGTTTTATGGAAATAGGAACGAGGTGGTCTTAATGATACCAGGGACCTAGTTGAATACAACTGAACCTTTTAAAGCAAATTGGTTTATTTACTAACCAACATAGAATTTCCGTGTATCTAAGATTGGCCGTGAGACCCTGTGGATCACACGATTGACCAGACTGTGATCATATTAAGGAGTTGAACATATGAATGACTGGTCATTCAGTTCATTTTTTTTTCAGGTGATGGAACACAGCATTTCCTGCAGGTACCAATGGGCACAAATTTGGTCATTTAAGGTACAGCATATCTGAATCATATTGAATCATTGGACGTATCCAATGAAGAGTTTCACCAGTGGCTTGCATCATTACGGTCCAACCCCAGGTCTTTTTGGGCAGTGATGTGGCATTTGAAGAATTTGTCCTGAGAAACAAAATATGTTTTTACCCAGACCCTCATGTGACAACTTGTGAGTTAAGCCTTACACCATCTTACACCATCTTACACCCCTCTCAGAGGGTCCCTCTCAAAAAGCAACATCCTCCGATATCCTCCGCCCCGAGGACCCTGAACCACCGAATCGTTTCGGAAGATTCTGATGAGCCGCAAACAAAGGCTGCCTGCGACGCTCGTCTGACCGCCCGAAATCATGCTGCCCAGGGCCCTGGTGAAGCAGCCCAGGGCCCTGGGGCCCACAATGAGGGACGCTGCCGGCCATGCGTCTTCTTTTCCATCGGTGGATGCCGTGCATCGGATGGCTGCCGCTACTGCCATGAATTTCATCGAAAGGTGGTACCGGAAAAACGTCTGCTGCGCCGTGTGCGAAAGATCACACGAGACATGATCAAGGGCCGCTGGGTGAAATGGGTTTGTCGGAAATGGGGTATACTGGGTATACTCCAAAATGACCATTTGAATTGGAGAAATGATGAGAAACCACTGGATTTTGGGATCCCTTATTTTCAGACAAACCCACATGTTTGATTCTTATAGTTATGATGCTTGATCTTTGAGATTGTTTGGGATCACGGGACAGTGAACCAGTCCAACATGACTCAACTTCTGACTCCAACCATTTTTTTGAGAAATCCAAGACAAAACAAAAACGGTTCCCCAAAAAGCGAAATCCTGACTCCCACGTAGGTTTTTGCCGCAGCTTTCTGAGGTAATATTGCGAGAATCTTTGGTCAAGACGCTGAGCTAGATCCTTTTCAAACAAGTGATGAATGGTGATGGGTTTGGCACTGATAGGACCATCTCACTGGGGGAAGATCCAGCTGACTGGAAAACTTGTAAAAAACAACCTGCATGATCCTTTGCCATGTTTATGGGGATGGATACAAATATGAATAAACAAAAATATAAGTATCAATATCAATATGAATAGAATATAGTAATATAATTATATGATATAATGTAATATAAACATAAATATAAATAAACACACACACATGTATATACACATGTGCACATATTATACACGTCGCATACTATACATACTAACCAGCCAGGTGTAAGTACTGAAATTGTTTGCGCCAGGCTCCAACAATCCCCAAGAATTGGATTGCAGTGAAAACAGCTGCCCTCGCTGATGGTTCAAGTGCCGTTTTGTTAGTTGAATCACCAGAATTTTGTGCCTAAACTGACCCCAATTTTAGCGGTGAAATCCACATGTTCGACATGTTCCTTGCTTTTTAGGTAGCTTTTTGTGGCTAGCCTCTGGTAATTTAGCAGAAAGTTATGGAAACCATGGCCCAAGAAAGTAGATGACACCTATCTATCAGACGGCAGTATAGCTACCAAATCGATGTTCGTTTGCCGGAGGATAGATATCTTTTAATAGAACATATTAATACATATTATATACGTTTGGTGGTGATAGGTGGCGTCCCCTAGTTATTTTTGTTGGCGAATCCGAATCCCGTCCAACTATAGATCACAGATAGCCTGGCCTGAGGACAACCTCCGTGATGAATTGCAGTCTCAGGCTGAACGTCATCATCTAGCTTGGCTCCTGATACAGGCGGGGTCTCTGGGGTGGCATTGATAGTGTGATTATATATACTGTACACACATGGTGGTTTCCTAAAATTTAAAATAGGGCTACCCCCAGTTATCATCCATTTCAGATTGGAATTTTCCATTATAAACCATCTATTTTGGGGTACCACCATTTATGGAACCCCCATATATTTATCATTTTACATGAGTATGCATGTTGATAGAAAATATACATGTTGATGCTTTGTGTGCTGGGGAAGCACTCCAAAGTGACCATGGCATTTTGATGCATTTTGCATGTTGATCTCAGCTAAAGTCACTATGGCATTTGCCGGCCGCCCAGAACCACTTGCGGGAACATCTTCAGACAGCAGAGCACGTGGATTGACGTTTCTTGACAATTTGATGACTTTGAAATCGCGGGCGTTGAAGGGAGTATATAGTGACCATGTGTCACTTGCGGGCGATCTGTGGACGGCAGTGCGGCACAAACATGTGATGTTGGTTGCCTGTAACCGAGTTCCTTGAAACATTTGTCATTTATCTCACCTGATGCCATGATGTGCCGGTCCCTGCTCCCTCACCTGCTTGGCAGTCCACTTGCACAGCTTTCGCGAAATTGCGCCATCGCCACAGCGGCCATGTGACAGCGTGCATGTGACACAGCGTTAAGGTCACACTTTCTGCCATTCAGACTCCTGTGAACATATTATAACATCTGGTTGGTGGTTTGGAGCATTTTTTTTTCATATATTGGGAATCACAACCCTAACTGACTTTCATATTTTTCAGAGGGGTTCAAACCACCAACCAGACATAGTTCCCACATGTTCCTATGTAATTGGTGAACTAACACTAGTGGAGGAGGTCACCCCATGGAACAAAGAATAGGATAGTCATGACGCTATGATGGACTGGCCCCTCCCTTTCTTTTCCAAAAGGATATGGTCGAAGTTTAGCAAGAGTGATGACATGAAACGGCTGTATGGGTAGGTATATTACTACGGTGGAACCAATTTGGAAACCACTTGAATTATCATAGTCATAGTATGTCATAGTCCTGTTTGGGTTATACGCTTATTCCGCTTATTCGGCTTAAGAAATACGTATTTCTGGGTTAGAGGTTTCCTAATCCACCAATTCAAGCTATCCCTTTCGAGCCTTAAACAAGAATACCGAAATACTGGAAATAATGATGGAAATAGGTACTTTGACAACTTCAATTTTTCCCTAAAACAGAGTTTTTATTTATTTTCCAGGAAAATCAACGTCTACTTTTGGATGTTTTTGGATTTTTTCTGTCCATTGGCAAGGTCCCCAGCTGAGTCGAAAGCCATTCATCTGCCATGAAACCATCATTTTTCGTCTGGCTGTTTGCCTTGCTATCATCAATGTGAGCAGTATCAGTATCAGTATCAGTATCAGTATCAGTATCATCACCACCACCACCATCATCATCATCATCATCATCAACAACAACAACAACCTCCCACAATGTGTTCACTATGATCAAGTTGTCACAGGTCGTGTGTAACTTCGCAGTGATCTGTGCCCCGCTTCTTTTTCCCGGAGCTGACGGAACAGCGGAGGATTTTATGTTCCAACATACACGGAGATTTGATACCACATGTCACCAAGACAATGGGATTTACCCTCTGGTAAACTAACATAGCTATTGAAAATTGCCATTTATAGTGGATTTTCCGATCAAAAATGGTGATTTTCCATAGTTATGTTAGTTTACCAGAGGGTAACCAACATAGTTATGGTGATTTAACTCTCAATCAACGGGAATATACCCAACAGAAATGGGAAGTCATTCGAGGATCAATGGAGCCACAAAAGTTCATCATTTTGCCAAAGAGCCCAGAAATGCGGACAGTTTTATGTGAGGCTACTAGAGCACCATAACAGTAAGCAGAGAACACGTAACGAGGAATTAAGACCCCTGACATACAACATCGGAACAGTGACAACACTAGGCCATACTCACGACAAAGCAACATATATGGGTATGGGTCAAAATTAGGTACCCCAATAATTGGATGGTGAATACTAAACTAGACTAACATCTGTGGTCCCCTAGATCTTCCATTTTGACCCACATCCATATTGGAGTCTCGTATGTGTTTTGGGGATGAAGCCTGCTAAAATATGGAGAAATGGTATGAAATGGTGGCATTATCCAAGGATATCCAAGGTTTCATGTGGACATTAATCCTACCTGAGCAAAAAGATACCATCCAGTGGATTCCCGTCCTGCTCTGGGGAGGCTTACTTTATGCAGTCATATTTGAGTCCTTTAATGAGACTTTCCATGGGCTGATCGGAATAACCATCCAGTAACCAACGATGTGAAATCGGGTACCGTTTGGGTCGGCTTTTGACTCACCAGGACTATGAACAGTTAGATATTTTTTCTGTGAAATCCAGGTGCGGTTTGGGTCTTCCTTTGGGTTGAGGTACTGGTAGTTAGTCTAAGCGAACTCAATGGAAAATCAGTGTTCAATTGCCAGAGGATACATGAATCATCACCAAGGGGCACTCTCAAATGCCTCGCATTTCCTCATGATAAATCGGATACAAACCATCGACAAAATCTACGGTAATCTTTCCGACGATGTTTGGTTACCAGAGAATACAGATTTTTGAAGTAAATTTAACTTGTGCACGGAGGAGAAAGCGTTGCAATGAAGTGGGAAAGTCTTGTTCAAAAGCGGAGCTGAAAGTCCCAATTTGTTGCATGAACCAACGTTCTGTGCATGAACTGATGGTTACTGAAAAAAGTAAACCGTATTTCTGGTCCAAATAGCGAAAATGGGTTTGGTGACCGTTTGGTGAATCATAGTCGTTTAATAGGCCAACGACAAGGGAAGATGGCTTATTTCAGGTCTGAACTAGTTTTTGAGTTGCTATCAGTTGCCTGAGTATTTTAATCGTTGGCGTTTCACTGTGGTGCCTCTCGCAAGAACCGTTACTTTCGTGGACCGTGAGTCAGATCACGGCCCTGCGCCACTCAGAGTCGGTTACTGCCCAAGCAAGGCGCCCTACAGCACAGGTTGGAAAATGGCGTGTTTATAGCTTTGAGCTGTGGCCATTCAACATCGTTCAACAAAATATGGGCGACGCATAAACATAATAAGATATATGCACAATAGATGCAGTAATATACATAGATATAGATATACAGCTTATATATATATATATACGTACGCATGATAGAAAAGTTGTGTCCTCCAGTTATGGCAAGCGAAACCATTAAATCATATCTTCTAAAACCATAGCTGGATGGATCTTGGGGTCGTTGTAGCCACACTAGGATTCTGCGATGCTGTAGACGTGCTGATTTCATGGTGAAGATTGACTAATGGTTTCATTCCAAGAGCCAAAGAGACAAGAACATCAGAAATGTATAATAATATACAATATCTTTTATACTTGATATATATATATATATATATAATATACTATATATATAATATACTATATATATATACACATTATATATATATACACACTGCACATTCTATAGAGATATGCACAATATAGATGTGTATCTATATGTATATATATATACATAGTATATATATGTATATGTATATACATATATATATGTATATATATATACATATATATATGATCTAATATAAACATGTTGGCTTCAAACAAATGCACATCAGGTTAAACATGGTTCAGTTCCAACTTTCTGATTTCCAACCAACTGGATCAGTTTTATGGAACATATTCACGGTCACCTTAGCCTGTTCATCCCTAGAATGATGATCCCCAATGTTTTTCAGATATCAAGGGGTGGCTCAGCCACTAACAGAACACGGGCCTCAATTAGATAATTAGATAGCGAAAATCACCATCTTCCATATGACTTGATGCCAAAACTTGCGGGTATACAATGGTATGCCACATTTTTTGACAGCAACGATCTTGCTTCCCGTTACATCCTCTCCCCTAAAAATCTAGCCATGGTTTTTGGGAGACATCCCCGGGCATCTACCAACGTCCAGCGCTGAGGTGGACCCCGTCGCCAGCGACCTGCACGAAGGGCCGCTGGCCACCTTCGCGCGACGCTCGCAGACGGTGCCGTGGAACGGTTTGGGTTCCGGAAGTGGATACTGATGGACTTGTCTATGGGATATATATATATATATGGATATATCCAGAAAATGGGATATCTGACCCAGAAAATGATATATATATATACGTATATCAAGTCTAGGATGTGTTTGTCTGTTTGACAATGGGAGATCTCCGGAAAATGACCAGTTTAAAAAGGGAAAATAATTATAAAGCAATTTTTTGGGTATCATATTTCCAGACAAACCCAGACAAACCCTGGGATAAAGCAACACGGGTTAGTCTGAAATTAGGGTACCCTAATGAAATTCCAATAGTTTATGATCATTTTCAGACTAACCCATGTTGTAATGGAATTGAGATGGGCATTTTCAGACCCCTACATCGAGATGCCGATGTGCTTAAATGGCTAAGCGTATTATGGGATTTAAATGGCTACACCAAAAAAGTATCTCGATAGTTTAACCAAGGGGATTCCAAATGTGCAAACATTTTCAAGTTATGGGAAATCGATAAACAATTATGATGATGCATGAATTTTCGGGGATTCCAATGCTTGGAATGTAGATTTCTGGCTGCCCATGGGGATATTGATCAATATCAACAGGCAATCCTAAGCAGCCAAATGAGGATGATGAATCGTTCTTTTAAAATAGGATGATTTTGTAAGGATGAACATTATTTGGCTATATTTGATCACACGTGTCCCATTTACACGGCAATTTTTGAGCATACTCCACTTTTTGGGACACACGTGGATCCTGGATACTAGGATCGGTGAACCGGTGTCATTGGAAGACCAACCATTTGTAACTTCCAGGGTCGTTTAAGAAATTTAACATACCCTCTGGTGAGAACTAACATAGCAATGGAAAATGGCTATTTATAATGGATTTTCCCATCAAAAATTGTGATTTTCCATTGCTATGCTAGTTCTTCAGAGGGTAATCTAAAATCTAAATTTATTAAATTATTGGATTAATCGAAAAATTGACACATAACTAAGGTGGGATTATTGAATATGCCCAAACCTGGGGAAATAATTATACCTCCGAACCGAAATACCTGGAGAACACATATTCAAATTTATTTAATAATTATTTAATTTCTTATAATTTTTATATAATTAATTATGTTAATTTATAATCTTAAAATATTTTTATTTGAAACATATATAAAATATATATATATATGAAATTAAATTAGATTAATTTATATATATATAATTATTAAAATATATTTATAAAATTTATAAAATATATCAATATTTTTTTTTTCGAATACATTAAATTATTTATTGATATTTATTGAATATATAATATTTCTATATATTTTTTATTGGTATTGGTGGATGGGATTAGACATAATATAATTATTTAAATAATATAAATGCAATATAATATAGTATTAATTTTTATTTTTAATATTAATTTTTTATTTTTTAATATATATATTATTTTAATTTTTATTTGTTTTAAATTATTTTAAAATTATAATTTTTTAAATTTATAAAATAAATTTAAATATTATTATTTTTAAAATAATAATAATTAATTTTAATTATTAATTAATTATTAAATTTATTTATATATATAATATAATTATTATTAAATAAATTAATATTAATAATTTTTTTAAAAAAATAATAATTATTTTTTAATTTAATTATATTTAATTATTATGAAATTAAATAAATAATAGGAAAAAAAATAAAATTAATATAATAATAATAATTATATTTATTTATTAATTGAAAAATTATAATATATATATTAATTTAAAAAAATATATTTAAATTAAGAATATTTTTGGTTGGATTTTAATTATAAAATTAAATTTAGAATATTTTTTTGTTGGGTTTGATAGTAATTTTAAATTTAGAATTTCTTATTGGATTTTTGTCGTAAGCTCCGGAACAAAGAGAGATATTTATCGAATCTGCTAAATATTAATTAAAATATTTTTTGATAATGTAATTATTGTGCTTATTTGGATCCGTTAACTCTTGGGTTCGGGTACGTAGCGGTTATGATTTTAGTTGCTATGCTTAGTATGGCATAGCTGTTAGTATTAAATAAGATAAAATTATATGTAAAAAAAAATAAAATATATATGTTAAAATAATTTGAAAAAAATTATTATTTATATGAATAAATTATATATTGATATTTTATTTAGATATTAAGAATTTTTTATATACAAAAATTTATCCACAGAGAAATCTTTACATAAAATAATTTTAATAAATACTAATTATTAATTATATACATTTATTTTTATTTACCGACAAAAATTTTATACATACTAATTTTTATACATAAAAAAAAAATCCGTAGATAAACCTTTAAACATTTTTTTTACGCAATAATTTTTTTAGATAGATATTTTTAATATATATAAAGGAATTATTCCGCATAGAAATCTTATATACAGAAAATTTTATGCAACATAATATATATTTATAGATTTATATATTTATATATTTATATAATTATATTTAGAAAAGAATAAAAGATATATAAATTTATTTAGTTTTTTTTTTTTTACAAATAACCAATTTTTATACAGAAAAAATATATTTCTCCTTCTTGATTATCTTCCTTTCATATTCCCTCTCTTATTTGTTTTAATTTTCTTTTAATATTAATATTATAATATTTTATAATTTTTTATTTTAAAAAACATTATATTTATAAAAATTTTAATAATATATTTATTTAATTTTTAAAAACATATAAATTTATTTCCTAATTATATTAACAAAATATATTGATAAATTTATTTTATTGGGATATCTAAAATATAATTAATATTATTTATATAAATATACAAAATAAAATATATTATTTTTAATTTTATTTTTTAAAATAATTAATTAATTTAAATTATTTTTTCATTGATAAATATGTTTAATTTTATTTTTTAAAATTTAATTTTAATAAATTTCATATATTGTTTTTTCCTATTTATTAGGTAAGGATTCCTAGATTTCATTAAAAATATTTTAATTTTTTTTTCCTTCTTTTCCTTCTTTTTTTTCCTCCCAATAACGATCTCTAGATCTCAATGGCATTGCTGGACCGCAGGCGCGAATTCCAGATCTCAGTGGGCATTGCCGGTCCTTAATTGCTAGCTCCGGATTTCAGTGGGCATTGCCGGATCTCAATTTCGAGCTCCGGATCCCAAGGGCATTATTGGATCTCAACTACGAATTCTAGATTTCAATGCTACTGCCGGACCTCATCTGCGAATTCCGAAATTTAATGGATATTGCCGGACCTCAATTACCGGACCTTAATCGATTTTAATGAATACTGCTAGACATCAGCCACGAACTCCAAATTTTAATGCATATTGCCGGCCCTTAATTACCCATTTCAGATTTTTTATGAAAATCTTATTTTTTACAAATTAATTAAATTGAATTTTCTCGAAAATTCCAAATAGATAATTAATTTAATTCTTAATATTTTGTTTTAAATAGGACCTACGATTTGGAATAATATATAGTTTTTATCTAAAATTTAATAAATATATATAAATATATATATATCGTAGGTTGTAAGATATTTAATATATAAAAATTATCGATTAATATCAAAAAAAATAAAAATAATTAATTATTATTATTTTGATTAATTAATATAGATTATATATATATTTAAAATATTATTTATTAAAATTTTTGAAATTATATATTATTCGAATATTAAAATCCGAATTGGAATTATCTAAAAAAAATCAAGATCTCCTATTAATATCATGATTATATAAGAAAATGACATATAAATATTTTAATATTTATTTTTTTTTATATAATTTATATTTATTAAGATATGAATTTAAAAATATATATTATTATTCCCGAGGAAATTGCCAGTTTGAAAAATAATTACTATAAATATAAATATATATATATATTCGATAATTATTTGATAAAAAGATCAATAATAATTTAGAAAATTATAATCTTATAATATTTAAATATATATATATTAAAAAGATATAAAAAATATAAATTTCAAAAAAAAATATAAAATATGAAAAATGATGGAATGACCGAAAAAAAATATATTGATAACTATGATTTTGGCATTTTGAAATATTTTTTTTTTTAATCTTGAATATCTATTAATTATAAGAAATTAATATGAATTAGAATAATTATTTAAATTAATAGAGAATAATATTCAAATAATTTTGAAATTTGAAAATTAAATTGAAATTTGAAAAATAATAATTTAATAATATATTTATGAAATAATGATATATATATATACAGATATATAATTCGATATTTTATTTAGATGTATATGATTTCTTTGAATAATAAATCAAAATCAAAATCTCAATTTTTGATTTTAATTCTTGAAATTGCCAAAACATAATTTTCATGACAGGAAAAAAAAAAGATCCCATAAAACAATAATAATAATATAAATAATATAATCAAATTCATTTTTTCCTCCATTTCTTGATTTATATTCCTTTTTTTGTATTAAAATAAAACAATAATTGAATTTGATGAAATATTATTTTTATTTATTTTTATTTTTTTATCCAATATTTTGTTTCCAAAATATTAAAAAATATAGATAGATAAATAAATATTTATAGATAAATATAAAATAATCTTATTTATAAAAAACAAATAATATATCTAATATATCTAATAAATCTAATATATATATATTATATAAATAATATATAATATATAAAATATATAAAATATATATATACTATATAAAATATAAATAATATAAATAATATATATAATATATATAAAAT
>Ga0126342_10017236_pt1 | contig 12517 bp, 14 predicted proteins | sample Cyp1metagenome_FD_92528 | JGI IMG/M metagenome (GOLD analysis project Ga0126342, IMG submission 92528) | Coral microbial communities from Lord Howe Island, Old Settlement Bay, Australia - Cyphastrea 1 metagenome | ecosystem: Host-associated > Invertebrates > Cnidaria > Coral ...
AGATGGATAGATGGATGGATAGATGGATAGATGGATAGATGGATAGATGGATAGATGGATAGATGGATAGATGGATAGATAGATCAGATCTAGAAATATAGATATATAGATATATATATATAGATATAGATAGATATATATATAGATATATAGATATATAGATATATTTCGATATATAGATATATATAGATATATAGATATTTTTAGATATATAGATATATTTAGATATAGATATATAGATATATATATATATAGATATATATAGATATATAGATATATAGATATATTTAGATATATAGATATAGACATTATTAGATATAGACATTATTAGATATAGACATTATTAGATATAGATATTAGATATTAGATATGGATATGGATATAGATATAGATATAGATATAGATGGATATTGATCTATATATATGTATAAACAGAGAGGATTTTCTAAGCCATGTGATTTATATTGGCTTTACATATGTAAAGATAAGTGGAGATATATATATATATATATATTACCATTAAGATACCCCCTCGCCTCCAATGTGCCATCCTGCGCAGCCTTCAGCAAGGTCTGCGCGGCCTCTTGACGTAAGGCATCCAAGCCCTGGCACTTGTCTGGGATGAAGAAGCCACCATTTTGGATGGGGATGTCATGGCGTTTTGTGGTGATTTGATGGTGATTTATGATGATTTAATAGGATGCAATAGGATTAAGCATCAATATATGGAGCTTTATAGTGATTTAATGGTGATTTCATGGCTTTAATAAGTTGTTCATTGTGTTTTGAGTGGGGTATAGTACTAGTTTCAACCAATTGTTTAAATGGTTGGCAATCGCTGAAAGAATTGACGTATAGCCGTATAGCCAAACAACTTATGGGATTCAAAAGGATGTCCAGCGTTGCATTACGCCTTTCAGGATGTGCCCCCCTTCAACCAGCCTATCTGGGCGGATGTGGCACCTGATCGCCAGTCTTCCTGCTCAAAACTGCCTCCAAACTTCCATCCTCTGCAGCTCTCAGCAGGGTCTGGGCTGCCTCCTGGCGGATCCACAACCCAGTCATTCCCTGGAGAGAATGGCATCTATCGCTTAATCAAACCTGGCAATGGGAAGTCACCCCTCAATGGTGATATCTTGATGTCCAACTGCTAGGATAGAGTCTCAGAGGCTAAACCACCCACAAAACGCGGAGAAAACATGGCGCTCATGTCCTGGCGAATGGCATCCATCTCGTCCATGTTCATGCCCTGCAAGGTTGTTGTTTTGACGGAGTGAGGTTAGCAGACTAGGTGTAGCAGACCATTAAGGGGTTCCTACTTGGGAGGACCCCCCCTAATGAATCAAGGTTTAATCCGGGCTTGACATTACGCAAGTCAAATTATGTACTGTATACCCGATGGCAATTTCATGGCAAAAGTGATTGCTGTTAGACTCTGGTTATCCAAAAGCAAAAGCAAAAAGGATGAGCCCAGCTTTTAAGGTACTTGATCAGATCTGCTTTCCAGGTCTAACAGACTCAGCCGCACCTGTGATTCCACAACTCAATTCCCACATCAGGCAGGATCTGTGAATAACTGGTGCCCAAACCACAGACATATAATGACTTATAACTTCTCTCTCAGGCCCTTTTACCAAAAGCAGCGTACTGATCATTGCAGAATATCCCAGCATTGGCCAAGAGCAGCAAATTAGTGGCTAAATCCCATTAAATCACAACTTTTCATGGTTATCAAATCACCATCTTTGATGCTCAAACCTGATATCAATCCCCATTTCTGATTAGGTTCAAACCCATGGAAAATTCCATTAATCATCAAATCACCATTTTTGCAGATAAAATCCCGCGAAATCGTACCTTCCCAGCCAAGGCTTTTTCAAGGCTCCCATCTTGAGCTGCTTTCATCAGGTGCTGAGCAGCCTTTTGACCTGGGATGGCTATGACTCGAAAATTGTGATTTCATCGGGATTCATCGGGACTTAGTGGGACTTAGCCAAAAAAAAATGTGATTTGATTGGGATTCATGGGATTTCACCATGAAAAATGGTGATTCAATCGGGATGTGTGACGGTTTAACTATGCAAAATGAATCAAAATTCTCATTTAGTTGGGAATTATATATATATATGTGTGTGTGTATATACGTATGTATATATATATATGTGTGTGTGTATAACCATGAGAATAAAGATGAACACATGATATTAAATGAATTTTGCCGGGGAGAACTATCTTGACAGGAAACGGTTTCGAAATCATTCGCCGACACAAATTTGGTGCCGCAACCAGGGAGAAAACACCAGAGGGGATGGCCCCCACCAGGGGATAGAAAATCCCTAGCGAATCCGTGGGTGTTCGACATGGGCAGGTCCTCATCCCATTAAGATGGATGGCTCTAGTCTAGAGCCTAGAGCCTACAAATTACCAGCCTCTTGTTTTTTTGCTAAAATATCCCTGAAAGTGGCCATCAAAAGATTGACCATATTTATTTCAATACCCAATTTGAATGACATATGGATTCCAAGAAACACATGTAGAAACACATGGTCATATCAAAGCTCTGGTAATCACAGTTTGCTCTAATGACCAAGGGGCGGATCTCCTCCAGGGATGGCTTTTGGGACTTTTCTCCGAGGTTTAGAGCCTTCTCCAGGGAGCCGTCCTGGCATAACGGTAGCTTCACTGTTGGTATCGCAACTGGCGAAAAAGACGATCCCCGGTAGATAAGCCCCTATAAATCATAACCATAACCAATCAAAGTTGTATTTCTAATGCCTCAAATCATGCTGAAGAAAAACAGGTGGCCTCAGCAGCCTTCATCAAGGCATTGTGGGCTTTAACGCGGATGTTGTCCAAAACCTCCTGGAGAAGGGATTTATCCGAACAGCTGCTCATCCCAGTGGCTATATCTACATATATGTATAAGTATATATATATACATGATTCCATATAAATAACCATAGCATATATATATATATATATAACCATAGTGTATCTATAACCATAGTTTATCTAACCATAGTATATAATATATATATATATATAGTAACCCGAGTAATCCCCAAAAACATCGAAAAGTAGAATCCCACTGGTTGAGCGGGAAAAAAAACGCATGTCTGCATCTGTCTTTGCTGTTACTAGTGATTTAACCAGCTGGTGATTCATGGGGATATAATGGCGACTTTGGTGGATCACCATCCATAGAAAAAGTGTTGAAACCACCAGCTGTCTCTATTTCACCCATTCCCCTAAAATCAAATACCCCCTTAGAAACCCTGGTTTGAGTATTGGATCTGTGTTTTCCTAATTCAATTATTGAGGGCATTTGATATTACATAGGGATTGGATTAATAGGACAAACCCCAAATCCTGAACCATCCCCATCCCCAATTGGAGGTCTGTATCCGGCACACCCTGTGGCATCATTGATATGATTCTTCTGGCCTTGATACTTTGACACATCTTCCCAAACCATCAGCCATTGCGCAGGTCTTACCAAGACAAACTAATCCCTTAGCATCCCGCAGGGGACTCAGCTAATGCCCAAAAACATCACTTCATATGCCTCATAGTGGCAGTTCAACAGCCTTGACTCAGGTACTTGTGACCTGGTGATTATCATATCCGCAACCACCAACCACCAACCAGCGCTGCCTCTTCGGTCTGTAGCACCCCATCGTCGTCATCCAAGTTTGGTGGCAGTTCTGGCAGGTCAGGAGCCTGCTCAGCAGGCGGATCGATCCATATCGCTTTATACGAAAACCACTAAACCCACTAAACCACTTGGAAATCATTAGTACAAGTATGCAATCTCACTCCTAAGCGGCTTCCTATACACAGATATATACATATATAGAGAGAGAGGGTTACATATATGTATCTATCTATCTATCTATCTATCTATCTGTCTGTCTGTCTGTCTGTCTATCTATCTATCTATTTATCTATCTATCTATCTTATCTATCTATCTATCTATCTATCTATCTATCTATCTATCTATCTCTCTCTCTCTATCTCTCTCTCTCTCTATCTATCTCTCTCTATCTATCTCTCTATCTATCTCTATCTATCTCTATCTATATCTATCTCTATCTCTATCTCTATCTCTATCTATCTCTATCTATCTCTATCTATCTCTATCTATCTCTGCTTATCTCTTTCTATCTCTATCTATCTCTATCTGAATCTGTCTCTATCTATCTCTATCTATCTCTATCTATCTCTATCTATCTCTATCTATCTCTATCTCTATCTATCTCTATCTATCTCTATCTATCTCTATCTATCTACCTATCTACCTATCTACCTATCATTACCTATCTACCTGTCTACCTATCTACCTATCAGCCTATCTACCTATCTACCTATCTACCTATCTACCTATCTATCTATCTATCTATCGATCGATCTAAGCAGCAACCAGCACAATTTCTAGGCATTGCTCAGAGAGGGATGGGGCAATCTGAAAACCACGCGTAAAACCACAACTCTTGGCTGCACCCCCTGCTTTGGCTTGATGGAAAGCCCGTTCCGGCAGGTCGGAGCATCCAGCATAGGGGCTCTCACATTTTTTGCATCAATGTCTAAGCTGTTGCAAAATCACACATTTCGGAAACATGCTAGTGGTGCTAACCATCCCACTTTTTGGCTTAAAGTTGATCCCATATTGGATTGGCCCATTCTTTGGCTAAATAAATCGCAACCTCACTACGCAGCCACCAGCCCCCGGGATTTTGGAGCCACCTGCTGAAGACCACCCAAGTTGGCCTGGCAGGGCAAGCTATGAACATTTCACCAAAGATAGAGGCACAACTCATGGGTTTGCAACCATACATCATACCCAAGCACTCCATGATTTGCAAATCCCCATTTTTGATTGGAAACACATCTACATTGCTTCGTCCGCCCAAATCGGGATCGCCCCAAACGGGGCCTCTTCCACTTTCTTCTGTTGTGCCTCGCAGGTTGGCCAACGACATTAGGGACAATGGGAAACTCACCAAACACAATATCCCCGACATGATGTTCCTCCATGTCATAATAGTTAAATTTGAGCCAACCATAAAGACCCACACACAAACTAGCGTATAGCGGTCAAAATTGGATGGTTCGCACTTAAAAAGATTCAAATCTGCAGGCCCCTGGGTCCCAAATGTTGACGCATAATCCAAATGATAGGCATCGAGTAGTTACCCACCATGGATTACAACGGGCCACATGTTCAACGTCGCTTTTCTCGGTTTGCGTGCCTTGTTGATGAGATCCGTCGTGCGGGCCTCGCCGGTTCCTTGGGCGTCCATGGATCTTCCCAAGTAGTCATGTAGTTTTAGTAAGATCAATGGATTTTTTAGATTAGTACAGTAATTGGCATAAACCTTCAATATACAAATGCAAATACATGCAAATACATCTTGGGTATATGTGGAACCTGAAGGTCAATCCTTTTGAGTAAAATCCTATGGATCAAATAGGAGCAAACTCAACCTGAGCTGTCCGCGTTGGTCGATGTAGGCCCACGGATCGTCTGGCTGATCGTGGATCAAATCTTGAAACAGCCTGTGGAGAGGACTTGGTTGGCCACATCCTGTTTGCGGTCAAGACATCTATGGAACCTGTCTGTTTGCCCCAACTCATCAAACATCATCCCCTTGCCAAAAGTGTCTTCATAAATCGTGCAGGCAAAGGTTTGTGCTCAACTGCGTGCGTCGCTTCAGGGAAACGTGTCGAAACCACCTTTTTCTGTGATGGCAAAAGCCATGGTTTCCTGCAAGTTTTCCCTAAAACAAAAGTCAACAAAAACCTAAAAACATGGTTATAGCAGCTAGCAACTGGAGAATATCCAGATATATCCCAGTTCAGCGCTAGAATCCAACTAATTAGTATCTTTTACATGTGTTTACTAATTGTAGGCATCATTATGAGGAAGGCAGCGCCGTGTGATCTTTCTTGGCACGGATGCCGAAAAAAAGTGACTATCCAACTGGCTCAGCTAAGCTGAGTTGAGCTAACCGAAGCCATAAACCATCCGCAAGTGAAGTGTATCATTGAGTCCCATTGGCTTGAAATGATTCGCATTCCCAATCGTTGATCATTTGGGGTCTATTGTGCTCTCCTTCCCGCGCCTATGGGCCCAGCCCAGCAGTTGATGTTCATCCAAGTACTTTCGGGCAGAAATGGCCTGGGTGCTTACCAGCATCATTGGAAAAGGATGGAAAAGGGGCGATTTTGGAGGTTTCATGGCGACCACCCCTTCAAAAATGATCAAAAATGTATGACGTCCACAACATCAAACACCATGTTAGGTAGGCGACCAACATAATCCTGCGACGTGTCTTTTCCGCACATTGTTTGGAACAATCTCGTGAAGCTCATCTCCAAGTGATGGAATGTCAACCCTCCTTAAATCAACATGGAAAACGGCTAAAAACGGACGAACATAAAACGGAACATTTATATATATATATATATATTCTATTCTATTCTATTATATTGTATTATATCATATTATATCATATTGTATTGTATTATAATTATTATATTTTACTATATTTTATATTATGTTATATTATGTTATAATATATTGTATTATGCTATAATATTTTGTATTATATTATATTATATTATATCATATTATGTTACATTTTATTATATCATATTTTATCATACCACATCACATTATATTATATTATAATATATTATATTAGGTAATATTATATCATAATAGATAATATTATATTATATACATATATTTATTATATAATCTTATACTATATATGTTTTATTATAGACTATATGTATATCGTGTATATCATATGTATATATGATATATCATATATCATATATCATATATACATTTATAGCCCTCAAGATGTGGATTTTCCGTGCCTATGTTAAATTAACAGACCCTTTGCAACAACACTTGGATTGGATCCTCCATCTGGGTTGATATGAAAAGAGAAATGATGAACCATCGGATTTAGAGGTTGCCCATTGGACACACCAGTCCATGTTTCGCCCCACTTTGAATCAAGTTTTTCACGATTTACATGTTTGATCTTGTTTACAGTATATACTAGCGAGCGATGCAAAGAGAGTTTTATAGTTACAAAGTTTTGTACACATCCACCTTGGTTCAATGGTGGGAGTTGCTCCATCTTCGACTTCCATCCCTGTGGGTTTTAAGATTTGAGGCTACAGAAGCTTTCTTTACACGAAGACCAGCAGTACCCATAGGGGTCATTGATGCCGGCTGCTGCTGTGTCGCGCGGTCGCGCGGAATATCATGCAGAGCTCTGCTCACTAATGGGCATGGCTCAGAAGTGTGACATCAATACCCTCTGGTAGTCAAACATGGCAACTGAAAATTACCAGAGGGTAGATGCAAGTTGTTGTTGGTTTGGTGGCATTCAACCATCCAAGGATCATTCTATTTTCAAACGGTCAAGGGGCTGAAGATATCGAGCCAATCCCAACTTCACCCAGGAGCTTTTGAAAACGCCCACATGCAGCCGAAACAGATGAGGCAATGTCCTTTCCAGCCGTAATTTTGCTGCGAAGCGAGAAACAAACAAACGAACGAACAAACAAACGAAAGGACGAACGAAAGGACGAACAAGAAAACAAGAAAATATAGGAAACTCTTTATGGATCTAATGGTGCAACATGTTTGAGCGTTTGCATTTCGTAGCTTTTTCACCTGTAACCCAATGCCTCTGGCAATTTGGCCTCATAGGGTTTAGCTCCGGAGGGGTCCAAACTGGGCAAGGCAAGGGGTCACCAGACCCCAGGCCACCTCCAGCGTCCCCATGAAACAGCTGATCATTGGACTTGGACTCGGTTGGCTCAAATCACATCATGTGGGTCAGGGTCAGAAGTATCACTGTCACCTCCAAAATTGAACTGGGAAGCGTATGAATATGTATGAATCTTCATTTAAAAAAGAATCAAAATGAATCAAAATGAATCAAAATGACCGAGTGTGTAAGCCCACTGGCGCCCCTTTCTTGGCCCATCCCCATGTCCATCAAAACGAATCGCTAGAAAAAATCACCTCTCACCAAGTCTTGAGCCAAACCGAAGCCAGTGATCAAATGATCTATCATCTTTCAACTTGTGCATCATACGTCAACTGCCTTCGATCCCTAAAATCAACGTGTTCAACATGGACATTGAAGGAGATATCAAGCGTTTTCAAGGATTCTTCATATGCTTTCAAACTGAAAATTGGCCAATTGGACGTTCAGTGGCTCAGTCGGAGGTGTCACTTTCGTCCAAAATATCAGACCTCAATTGCCAAAACCACTGTCTGTGGTCTGTTGAGAGGTCTTTTTTGGTTTAGGACTACAGCCGGAACAGTTCAACATGCTAAACCTTCCAGCTTTCAATCTTTAGTCTTTGAGTCTCCTGTCTTCCTTTTGTCCAGAACTGGCCGTAATATCTGATTACCCAATTTGTGCGCTTAAAATCTGTACTGAATAGTGGGCCTTTGATGTATACAGCACATCTTGATCTAAGACCACCTGAGACCATCTAAGACCACCGAAGATCATCCAAGCTAGCAGCTAGATGCATCCATCCAAGACCATCCTTGGATCTCAAATGTCAAGGCACTGCTCGCCAATCCCACTCAAGTTGGATCTGTGCGGCAGCTCCCCCGGTGCGAAATTCTTCAGGTGCAGGTACAAGCGGATGGGCCGTGGAGACGACGAGGCTTGGCCGGCCTGGCCATCGATGCCATCGCCCTCCTGATCCATCTCGCTGTTGCCATGGACGAACAAGGGGGAAGCCAGAGACAACTGGGCATGCTTGGCCAGGAGGTACCTGGACATCAAACCGAAAAACGAATCCGGCGCAGTTTGAACGGTGTCCCAAAACAGAAAAAAAACCTCCGCAAAACATGGCGAAACGAGCAATGAGAGCCATTATCGTTGTTTCAATCCTGGATTTGCTCTGCATATCGCACCTGGATGAGTCGTACGGCATGCGGAAGAACATAGGACCTACTGAGATCGGCCCTGGAACTGAGGTTTGCGAGAAGCCGGTCCAAATGTATTGAGCGATATCCTGGGTGGCAGAGCTTGATTTTGGGGCTCACATCCACGGATTTCAAGCTGCGAAGCTCCCCTCTCTACTGGAATGTCTCATCCATTGTTCGGTCGTGACAAAAATTTGAACTATCCAAGTCATCCTCATTCAATGATGGCACATATCGAAGACATTTGGAACTGGTGTGCTCATGATCGCGGAGAACAAAACTTGATTGATTGGGATGAAATTGGGCCCCATGGTCCCTAGTGGCGCCGCACCTCCAAAACTGGATAATGGTTTCAACCCCTCTGATTTTGCTGAGTGGGGGGCTATGGCCCCAGTTGCCAATTCTTGGCTCCCACTGTCTCAAAATTCTCTGGCACCAGGTGTTTTTGCCTCTCGGCAAGTACCAAACGATCCAAACGGTGACCCGGCCAAGCTCGGCCAAGGTCGGCCAAGGGTCATTGGAGAGCCAACCCCAATCCACTGGCCTTGCGAACTTCCTCAAGTGCGGCATTGCAGAGGTCAAGTCATCCGTCACCCGGTTGAAGCGGAGGTGTGCCTCGTGCCATGACGTGAATGACGTGAATGACGTGAATGACGTGAAGCAAATGTTTTGGGATGGATTTTGAAAGGTATGGAAAAGTGATCGGCAACCATGGTCTTCACGCTTTTCTGGGGAGCCCTAAAAGCGAAGCTCAACCATTTTGAGGAGATCTGGTGACTGTTTCGTGCTCTGAATCTTCCCCCCAGCCAATGCTGGAACTGGCACACCAAACGCTAAGTGATGCTGGCCCCGATCTGCAGTGAAAACTTGGCATGTCGTCCCCTAGGAGGAACCTCCAAAATCCACCATGCTGTGAAGCAACATGGCCCAAAATGACCCTTCTGCTGAAAAATCCTCCGTCCCAATTTCGAGCGTCTTCTCAAATCAGGTGGCAGCCCTACTGCCCCAGCTTTTCCACACTTGGAATAGACAATGGGCCTCCAACATGTCAAAGTGCTCTGAGCTGCCATCCAACAGAAAGGTCATTTCCTCAAGCCATCGGTCGAAGATCGAATAACGCAGGTCATTGAACTCTTTTTTCTGTGGCATGATGTCACTGTTGAAGAAGGTGTTGGGGGAGTGAAACAACCATATGGAGCAGCAGGGCCCCACCGGTTTGGATGGTTTGTCTATTGAAGAGGTCGATGATGGGCTCAAATGATTGCAGAGCTGACCATGCATGCAGGAAGTGGTTTTTGGGCGTTCGGGAGAATAGGGCAGAATAGGGTTCCTCAAATGTGACATCAATGTCAGTTCAGACACCCTACCAACGGATCTATCACTTTGTCATTGAAAACCCCCAAAAGTAGTCCTCATAGCCAAAAGAAAACAGCCTCGGCGAACCTTTAATAACTTTAATACCTTCAGGGGCGAAGCTATGCTCGATTTTGAACTTCGAACCAGCCCAAAGCGAACATCTTCGCCTCTTCGAGGCAGATGTCATGAGGAACGGGACGTGAAAACGATGTAAGATTTGAAACCAAGCAGATGTCACAGCACGATGGTTTGCTGCATCGAAGCTTTTGTTGTTGAAACACAAGTTTTTTTCTGATGCCTGAAACTTGAAACAATCAAAGTCCAACCTTAAATCTCTCGCACCGAGATAGGAACCCTGCCCGTGAAACGCCAAAAGTGCCGAGAAGCCGAGAGTTCCTTCATGGAATCCACGATGCAGGAGCTGCAAAGTGAGCCCTCGAGAGTCGAGATGGTCATCCCAAATTCCAAAGATGGGAGAGAAAAGTGTCTTGAAACCAATAAGAGTACCCCCACGGGTACCAAGCAAGGCTTTATTAGCAAGGCCTTGTAGGCTCCATCAGACCCTTATCAGGGGCTGATTAATACCTTAGCTTGGGACCTAAGGTATCTACCACTCAACGGCTGGTGGTTTGGGTTGTTTCGGACCCTGGAAATCCCCATTTCCTGTGTCCTTTCCCTCATAGGGTCATAGGGCCTCTAAGAGTTCCAGACCATCAACCCAAATTACCAAACTATCAGCATAGAAGCTAGGCCACACAGCAAAAAAGTTCACCTTTGCATAGTCAGATATAAATTCGGTTCATTCGTATCGGCCGCTGATTAGCCTAGAATTGACCAATGAAGCTGTTATACCAAGGTTACTGTATATACATGGAAGATCATGGAAGATTGGAGCAAGTTGGGGCTAAGTTTCAGCTGGTCGTATCAAAGAGACTCAAAAACGACCCCGACTTGGGAACCATTCAAATGCAAGAAAAATCTTGACGAAAATGAAACCTGTCCGGGAAAGCCGCCACCAAAAAAATTATCTTCCCAATTCTTCCCACAAAGTTAAGTGTCGTTACCGTAGTGCGACATAAATCTCCATACAATCCCTCTAAAATCGTTTGTAAAATCCCTCTAAAATCATTATAAATCCCTCTAAGTGCCTATAAATCAGTTATAAATCCCTATAAAATCCCTCTCCCCATGGCTGATTCACCGCCCATGGCTTTGCCCGGTACCTCCGAGCTGGACGCCGCCGCCCTGTTGCTGCGCTGGTCTGAGGTCAGCAGCTGGGGTGGTAAGGAGCCCGCCTGGGCAAGGATAGCTGGAAATAGGGATAATGATATTTATAGATTTTATCCCATAATGGATTTTCTCTCGTGGTTTTTTGCTTTCGCCAAACTTTCGCAAGTGAATTTAGTTTTTGCAAGGTCAGGTTGGTCCAACGCCCCATTGGGGCAGATGCGTGGCAAATAGAATTCCAATGCGGTGTTTTTTGGGTCACTTCCATCACCTTCCACGACGTGGTTATTTTTTGTTGCTTTTAATCCTAATCTTTGATGATGAAATCCCATGGTGTTGCTTGATTATTTTCTTTTCCGGGTGTACAATGGTATGAACGAGTGTGTGTCTTCACCAAATCCGTGAAATCCCCAGAAATCAGCACCACCACCCATCCCAAAACGGTGGGTTCGCCCACGCGATGTGCACGGCAAGCTGCAACCTGGGCATCGGGCCGGTCTTCGATGACCTGCTCAGGGTCTTCTTTCAGCGCGATCAAGTGATACCTGGCAGAATAGGGAAAGTAGGCACTGTTCGGGTGCGAAGCGTCCCTTACCCTCAAAAACAAGTCTCTGTAGTCTGTGCCCCACTATTGGATGAGAAAAGACCCGTGTTTGCTGCTCAACATTTTGCAGCCGTGGCCCTCCATTAATTGATTCCATTCGCAGTTTTCTTCTTTTCAATCCATATACCCTGGGTTTTACAGCCAAGCAGCGGCTGCACGGCTCCAAACAAATCTGGCACCTTCACGTGGCCTCAAGGACCGGTGATGTGACAAGAAAAATTGGAAATAAAACGATATTGTTGAAAACTTGGTGATCTATTTATCTATATAGTCTATATATATATATATTCTATCTATTCTATCTATTCTATCTATATTCTATCTATATTCTATCTATTCTATCTATTCTATCTAT
>Ga0126342_10017237_pt1 | contig 12516 bp, 14 predicted proteins | sample Cyp1metagenome_FD_92528 | JGI IMG/M metagenome (GOLD analysis project Ga0126342, IMG submission 92528) | Coral microbial communities from Lord Howe Island, Old Settlement Bay, Australia - Cyphastrea 1 metagenome | ecosystem: Host-associated > Invertebrates > Cnidaria > Coral ...
CATTACATTACATTACATACCATTACATTACATTACATACCATTACATTACATTACATACCATTACATTACATTACATACCATTACATTACATTACATTACATACCATTACATTACATTACATTACATACATACATACATATGTAGTATGTTCTGTGGAGTATGTAATATGATGTGATGCGATGCGATGTGATGAAATGTATAATATAATTACATATTAAATCATTTTAATATCAGATTATATATGTGTATATAATATGCGTATTATCATCCCACATCTAGTAATTCTCTTTCACAAGCGGTGCCTAACACTGGCACACCCTGCCGGGGGGCCGGAACAAAATCAGCGATTGGGAAATCCCCAGATGGAGGCCGTCCATGACCAGCCATTCAACAGCCCCAAACACCCCAGATACAAACGGGGGAAATTGGGTAAATAGAGGTACCCTCTTGTAATTTAACATAGCTATTGAAAATGGCCATTTATAGTGAGTTTTCCCATGAAAAATTGTGATTTTCCATAGTTATGTTAGTTTACTAGAGGGTAACATCACTGATTCCCCCCCTTGTGGCTATCATTCATATATCTAGAAGGGTTGGAGCAACCCTGGTAAAAGTTCTCACTTGAAACCAAACTGACTGGAACGTCAAAAAACATTGCCACAAAATGAAGTCATGAGAACATCATGAAACAGTATCATGACCCTCCCATGTCGTCGTGTTGGTGGTGCCCCCGCTTTGTTCAATGTTTGTTACTGTTTGTTCTTGTATACCAAGCCAGCAGCTAGCTTCATATATCCGGCAATTCTACCGTAAACCTTGCTTCAATAGCTCTAATGGGTTTGTCTGAGCATGGTTTAAATATACCCCCAATCATGGCCCATTTCATGAAAACTGGTTTCCCAGCAAGAGGCTTCTTCGGATCCACCATTTCCAAGTTGATCCAGTCCAGGTGTGTGTTTTTCACCTGGCAGACCAAAAACGACGAGAAAATCCTGCGCCAACCGACCGAGCTTTTTTGTGACTGCGTGGTGACCATGTTTGGCTGCGTGGTGGCGTTCTGACATGTGCAATATAGAGTTGCTGATGATGAAATGATAGTGATTAATGTTGTAAACCTAATCATAGACCATCCCATTAGCCAGTCATGACTGGGGGTCATAGTAAATAAACAACATCATCATCATCATCATCATCATCATCATTCAATGGGAATTCCAGGATCCTAAAATGGAGGTACTGTACCATATAAGGCCATATTTTGTGGAGATATTCCCATACATAGCCCTTACATAAGCCTTATATATGGTAGGTACCTCCAATCAATCGGTTCCTGAAATGGCCATTGAATCATCATCCCAGTCAGAGGAGTATACCCAATAATTAAATACAATTAACCTCTATTGGGGATGGTTTTTCACAACGGGTTTACAACATTCTGCTGATGCTGACGGTGAGTGCTGTTATGTTGTTGATGACGACGAAACAACAGAAGCTGGCACTTTCCTGGCGGCACAAACTCCTTCCAAACATTCACGACCACTATCATGTGGTGCAGAAACTCAAATTCGTAGCTCCAAATAGCTCCACATATAGAATAAGGAACATACATGCATACACTATTCGATAGTTAATCATAGCATTCACCACTCCCTCTCTCTCTTTCCACTGTGATACGGCGACATTCCCAAAGTTCATTGATTGATTCACGGGGCAAAAAATATGAAGATTTTCCAGTGAAAAACCAATCCATCAGGTAGTGAGTTCCCCATTATCTCCCCATGATGTGCCCACTATACACTCATTATACCACAGTTATGTTTCCGTGTTTTTTTTATCCTAATAAAAAGGGTGGCATTGTGGCATTGAAGAAAGGTCAGAACGAAGGACGCACAACGTGGAACTCGGCACCTGCTTGTCAAAGTCATCAGGGAACTCGGCACCTGCGTGGCTGGCGTGCACCATGAAGGAAATGGAGTCGCTCTCGACCTGGCCCCACCGCACGTTCCTCCAACCGAATATCTGGATTCAATCCAAATAAAACCATGCCAAATAGATACACTATGGATCTTAATACATCAATTATATCATAACATCTGTGTATATAAAACTATAAAAAATACATATATAATACTCATATATATATATATATATGTACATCCAAATGTCAAATATCATCAAATATCATCAAATCTCATCAAATATCTGGAGATTCGGGAAATATATTATGCATGCCATTGCATGCCACTTCCCGAGTCTTCGAACAAACATCAACGGCACCCAGTCGCCGCCAGGGTGCCATGACGAACTCAAGGACCGGCGTGTGATGAAGGCGAGGAGGGTTCACAGTGCCTCGGGGAGTGACTGGGCCAATCTGATGGGTTCAGGAAGTAGGGAAATCTAGCAATTCCAATGAGAATCTGATGATGTTACCCTCTGGTAAAACATACAAAATCATGGGATTATGGTGATTTAATGGGACTTTATAGTGATTTAATGGGATATTAATGGGATATACCCTCTGGTAAACTAACATAGCGAACTGGAACATCACCATCTTTAATAGCTAAATCAACTATTTCTATGGGCCATGTTCAATAATGTTCAATAGCTATGTTAGTCATTACCAAAGGGTACATGAAAATACATGAACATAGTGACCTTGAGGGCGAATCGTGATCTCCTCGTCGTTGATCATAGCAGCCATAGTAACCCTTCGCAATCCAGGCCCAGCAGCACCCATAGCAGCCATAGTAATCTTGAATCTCTGGCACATTCAACAAAAAGTCTATGTGTATGAAGTATTCACCACCGCTTGGTCTATAATTTTTGTTGGTGTTTCCGGTAATTCAATTTTTTCACATATATATATATACACATATTTGGGGATGGGTCAAAACCCTGGTACCTAGTGAACCCCAAAATAGCTGGTAAATGGATGTTCATCCCACTAAAAATGTATCTATAGGTATTGACCCATACCCAATTTGTTGTTGGTTACACCCATGTTTAATGGGTAAACGTACTCATCCAGCCGCATCGTGACGCCAAGTCGCGAGATCCAACACCAACTTTCACCTGGTCTCCCGCAGAGAAGAGTTGCGAACCTCTGCAAATCCGGGGCTGTGTAGTTTGGAACATGGTACCCTCCGGTAATTTAACATAGCTATTGAAAATGGCCATTTATAGTGGATTTTCCATAGCTATGTTAAATTACCAGAGGGTAGATCTACAGTTATGGCCCAAGTAACATGCACAAATGGGATAATAACTCCTATAGCATTCTAATCTTATGTAATTATGACCGTTAAGGGCCATAACTGCAGTGATAAGATGTAAAATATATTTAAAATGTTGTTGACAAACCATTGGTGTTGTTATCAAAGGCGTCGGGTTTTCGGGTTAAAATGTTCCTTAAACAAATAAAATAAGTCTTGATCTATCTATTCGTAGGAACACTATGATAAAACTGTTGAATTACCTGCCACTATCAGACTATATATCATCATGTTTATTGTTGTCTAGTGTTGCCGATCAACATCAATTAATGCATGATCGTAAATGCATCCAACTATCGATACATCTATCTATCCATCTATCTATCTATATATCTATCCATCTATGTATATATCTATCTATCTATCTATCCATCTATCTATCTATCTATCCATCTATCTATCTATCTATCCATCTATCCATCTATCTATCTATCTATCTATATCTCTCTATCTATCTATATCTCTCTATCTATCTTTCTATCTATCTTTCTATCTATCTATCTATCTATTTATCTATCTATCTATCTATCAATCTATCTATCCATCTGTCGACATATATCAATCTATCAATCTATCTAATTCAATATCCACATCCATATTATATTGTTCTTTCTTTCTGTCTTTCTTTATTTTTTCTTTTTTTCTTGTGTTCTTTCTTTCTTTTCTTCTCTGTTTCTTTCCTGTTGTTCTTTTTTTAAATGTTATTCTTTCTATCTACAGTATCTGCCTATCCATCCATCCATCTTTCCATCCATCCATCCGTCTACCTAGACTCTCGCAGTATGCATGAACATGCGGCAAACTCATCAGATCAATTCAAATAACAGGTGGTTCGCAACTTGCGCGTATTCCAACACATTCCAACATAATATATATATAGGGGGTTGTAACTTATAAACTACTTATGTAACTGATGTAACTTATAACTTATAACCTACGAGTACTTGTACCTACTTACAACATCAAATTGAAGTACCCCATATGATCCAACTCTTACGGGTGCGGTGCAAGACACCACGGCGACGAATGGGACGGCCACTCATCTTGATGTCCTCGGATTTGTTGAGTAAACTCACATGGATATGGATGAATTATGATAATATAATAAAATATATGATAGTTCACCTGAAACAAGGCCACAAAATCTTCCTTCCTTTCGGCCCACCCACCTGAAATCAGGTCTATTTTTTTGGGGATTCCCTGATCTTCCCTCTACAAACCATCATTCCATCAGTCCAAATTCACCCAAGATATGGACAATCCACGGCTTCCTGAGGAAACGATCTGCGATGGACTATCCTAGCCGCGCCTCCTGTTTTTTTGAAACACCCTCCATATGGGTCACGATACCCAAAAAAAAGAAACAGTACTAGACCAGGATTTCGTTTAGAGGGTCCAGTGTTTAACATGAATGGGGCCTTTATGTAATACTACATGCTCCAGTATGATAAGTTGCTCATCTATAGCATATAGTATAGAATATATGTTCAAAATTTACTGTAAAGCACAACCCCGTCATGTAGAATCATGTATTGAATGAAAACAAAAAAAAACACATGGAGCAGGCTATCCGCAGATTCCCTGAGGCTGAATCAGCATGACTTCGGCCAGGTATCCAACTGGGTGAACTGGTTATGGCGGAAATCTGTGCGATTCATGCCTCACACGGGGGCCGTGTTTTTTTTCCCGGCGATTCATGCGGGAAAATGACATTTGCCAAGATGGTGCATCATGATATATATTTGGATTGATTCTCAGGGAACATTGCAGGAAACCTGTTTTTTTCCACCAAGATGTTCCTGCAAATCGTCCCTTCAACCAATGCATCTCCTTCTTTGCTGCCATGACATCTTTGCAACACATGAGTTCTATGGGACCTTGATGGACCCTGTAAATCACAATACATGGCCAATCGTAGGTACAAAAGCGTTGTTTTTTTACATGCTTGGGATGTATAACTGGTGCTCCATGGTTAGCTAAGTTGGTGCAAATAACTCCAATAACTAGAGTTGTAAAAGTTTTAAGGTATACGGTATACATATATATATATAGATTTATCTATTGTTACCTATGATCTCTATATACTGTAAACCAACTTATAACTAGGGGGGCACCACCTTATATGGCCCAGAAAAGAAGACTAAAGTTACTAAGTCGTCCCCATCCAAGGTTGATCCGTGGCAACCTGGCACGTGGCGACGCACTCGAATATCGACGTATTCACCACCATCCTCAGTGGATGAAGGTGGGGATTAGCATGGAATAGCTGGTGAATGGTGAAAGGATTAGCATGATTATAAGAAAGGAATAGCTGGTGAATAAATCATCCTTTCATATACTTTTGACTCAAGGTTCTTGTTTAATCTTTTTGCAGTAAATGTATGTAAATGTACCACATGGAAACTTCAATAAGATAATAAGCAAGGAGATATTGGATGACAATTGCAGCTTCATCACCCCTCGGCAAATTCGGCAAAACATGGGCCCGTGGGTCCATAAAGCGCACCTGGGAGCTGTGTGAATCAAAAAAGTGACCCTCAGTGGATTCAGGTTATGAGGATACCCTCTGGTAAACATACAAAAAGCGAAGTGGAAAGAACATCACCATGCTATTAATGGGTAAATCCACTATTTCGACTGGGCCATGTTCCATAGCTATGTAAACGTTTACCAGAGGATACTTCAAAGAACAACAACCATCAGTTATTGCAACAAGGGACGCGGTAACTCAGGGTGCCAAGCATCCTTTCCAGTCACCATAAAGCGATCAAACCACTGGAAATCGATGCTAGGCCCTGCACAGAAGGGCCACTCAAAAGATAGCTAAGTTGGAGTATAACTACGCAAACTAACTAGGACTGTGTAGGGCTTATGATATATATGTATGTGTGTGTGCACCAGTATGTACAGTATATATTATTATATAGTTAATTATATATATATATATATATAATTATATATACATATCATATGTATCGTTGGATGGGGTTATAAATAAATTATAAACCAACTTTTAAGATCTTATACGTACGTGGCCCCTTTCGGCAATGGCTCCCTGTTCTCGACTGCTTCTGCCGGCTCCCACGACGCCAATCTTACGCCCCCTGCATATCTATGTTGAGCTAATTATATATATATAATTTAAAGCACAAAAATAAGCTACTAAGTTACAAATTCTAATTTATATAACTGTACTAGAGTATCCATCATCAGTTGGTTTCATCCTATTCTTGATGGTCGATGTCCCACAAAACGTGTTGGTTAAACCCCCATGCTTAATGGCATATCCCCCCCAAGGTTCCACCAACTATTACGGCCATGTTTTGAAGAATAGGTTCCTTTCATTTGGCTGTTGGAAGCACTTGGGGTATTCCAGGCCATACCCCCGAAAAGCCTTGAAAGACAGAAGCCCAGACCTCATTCGCATATGATGCTGACATTACGGGATGTATTACCAAGTTACCAAGTGCCTGGCATGAGGCACCTAGAATAACAAACATATGTTACATGGGGGTTTCCTATAATGGGGGTACTGTACCCCCAAACGGATGGTTTATAATGGAAAATCACTTGGAAATAGATGATTTAGGGTATCCCCTGTTAGGAAACTTCCATATGTGCATTTTCTGCTATAATATGTTGCCATTGTCCTTTATGCTCAAAAGAACCTGGATAGAAGTATATGAATGGGCGGTCGCATGCAATTCCACCCCTCAGCCACCAGTCGGCTTCCCTCATAGTTTTGATGCTGATTTTCACATATGTTGTTGGACATGTTGTTGGTTAAAACATGTTAAAACACCATCTTCACTGGATTGGTTTTGTTGGGGAAAATCTTAACCGGAAACCATGGTTTAATTCCCATCAAATTGATCGGGCTTTCCGGTTAAAATTTTCCCATCATCCAATTCTATGACATCTTTGATGGTGAAACCTCTGCCCACAAGTTGCTGCCCCTAGCATCGAGCTTGCACGGTGCCATGCAGCATGATCAAATAACCCCAATAACATCGAATAATCATGAATAATATGAATAATATATGGAATATCCACGAATATCCCTGGCATTCCCTGGCTAGATTCATGGCTTGTACATGGCTTTCCTGCATATAAATATATTTAAATATCACCATTCCTGGGTCTCTGAATATGTCCCGCAAATCCACAGCCGATTTCCATGCCAGGGGACAGTCATCTCTGGAGTCTCCAACAGAGGCATCAATTCTCCAGGTGGGAACCAGAACTTGTACTTCTGGCCTTGCGGTGACGTGATGTTGGTCCCTCTCAAAAACTGAACATCTGCGTTGGAACCTTGACTTTTGTTGATGGAATTCCATCCGATTTTGTTACAGCAATCATGTCAATATGTCATATGTCCGTCCAAAAAGAATAAAAGAGAAAAGTATCCAAGGGGTATTTTCCAGTGATGCTAGCGGCTGCGTCTTGTCTTTGTCACATACTTACTCGACAACACCGAGATTCTCAAAAGTGTAACCGCTCAACTGGCTTCTGATCTTCTGACTTATTCGGGATATTTTTCCGAACCAATGAAGGGCCAGTGATTGCATGCTCGCTTTGTCAAGGTGAACGAGTTTACACATTTTGAGATTTTTGAGGTCTCCATGACAAGGTGCTCCCCAACGCACCCAAGACAGAATGGGGGCCCAAACTCATCTCATCCAACACACCGGGCCATGTTGGGTTTCCAACCACTGCTCGCCGACAAGCCACCCTGGTACCAAGTGATTGGGTCACCGATGGCAGACAAGGTAAAGGAGCCGCTATTGTCAACCTAAGTCAGCGGCGCAGGACTTGTTGCAGTCGTGCAGGACTTGGTCCATGGGTCCTTTGGGGTTTACAGTTTGGAGTCGCTACCCATCTGAATTTTGCACAAAGGATTGCGCAACCCGAGAAGCTGGCAACATAAACAATGAAATAAACAGCAGAAAACCGGAAAATCACAGTAATCCTAATATCAATGGTCATTTCAGGAACCGAAATTGAAGGTACCTACCATATATATATAGCCTATGTAAGGGTACAGTACCTCCATTTTAGGATCCTGAAATTCCCATTGATAATAGGTAGCTAGTTCACCTGCTTCACATAGGATTGAAAGGTAGACGGTCCCAATGGGACCCATACGATGACTTCCGGCATCTCTTGGCTCCCACACAGTGAACGTCACGCTCACGGGCGTATTGTCAACGTCGGTCTGCCTTTGTCGAACAATGGTATGATCTTATTTGGCAATTAACATTTCAATGGAAAATTCCCAAGTTATGCTCATTGATCGATGATTTTCCTGAAAAGGAATCGTGACTTTCCTTTCCTCACCACCACATGGATCCAATTGGTATCAACCAATCAATAAAATAACCCCTCAAAGCAGGATAATGCTTGATTGACATCGGGAAACATGGTACCTGGGTCATTAACTGAAACATGACTGGGAGATATCACGTCTGTGGTTCTATGCTGATACTTGCAATGTTTGTGGTGTTAGTGATGATCACAACAAAAATGAACATGAACGTGCAAATCAAGACGATGATGATGACGCTGTCCAGTATGCTGATGAGGATGACGATGAATGATGATGATGATGATGATGATGATGATGATGATGATGGTGATGATGATGATGATGATGATGATGATGATGATGATGATCATGATGATGATGATGATGGTGGTGATGGTGATGGTGATGGTGATGGTGATGGTAATGGTGATGCTGATGGTAGTGGTGATGGTGATGGTGATGGTGATGGTGATGGTGATGGTGGTGATGATGATGATGATGGTGGTGGTGGTGATGGTGATGATGATGATGATGATGATGATGATGATGATTGTGATGATTCTGATAATCCTGATGATGGTGATGATGATGATGACGACGATGATGATGATGAAGATGATGAGGAGGATAAGGAGGATAATGATTGATGATTGATGATGGTGATGGTGATGGGAAACAATGTTTTGATTAATAACCAAGATTAAGAGGTGATGGTGCATGATGAAGACACTGATTTAGCTGACAATGATCAGGATGATGACGGCTATGCTAATGATACAAGTATGAATTGATATATATATATATAACATGTGATTACGCAAAATAGTGCCGCAAAAATGGAAACGAAACGCAATGAATGCTCTCGAAGGTCAGCTACTAGAAACACAACCGGTGAAATTGGCGAAAAGGGCGTGCCCTATCGCGACCGTGGAGGTGTCCCCCCCCACAAGTTCCTGGGGGATGCTTATCTTCCAAACATGTCCAAACCATTTTTCAGGGGTAATCGTCACGCTGTGGTTTCCTCAAACTTACTCAGCACCTGAGCTGGCTGCATCCTGCCAGCCTCATAGCTTTATTCAAAACACACTTATTCAAAAATCCCTCGCCACAAGCGGGTCCCCGGGTCCACCCTTTAAAACTCCGAATCGCCGCTAAGTGGCACAGTGAAGTCCAGTTGACCTGTGCCCAACGAGCTGAAGCTGGCAGTGCCCGCGGTCAAGACCATCGAAATGGCCGCGCCCGCAGTGTCACAAGGTGTGCTGGCTGTGCCGACCTTCCTCACCTCAGCTAATAGGCTAAGGCCCTGGTTATTTCAGAACAAAGACATGTTAAGACCATGGTTTCCTGTAGGCTTTCCCACAAAAAGTAGCTAAGTAGAACAAAGCCCAACAAGTGACGATCGTCGTGGAGACAAGGTTGAGACAAACGGCCAACCCCTCGTACGTTGCAGTTTCCACCCTTTGCGCATGAATTGGCTCCACTGTTTTGGTCCAAAGGAATCCCCAGTCAGTGGCCTGCAACTTGGTGTGACTTCACATGACCGAACCATGACCAAGACCCAAAGACCATTCTCAGCGCTGATCTAAGCACTCCCAGCTTCTTAAAAGTATCATTAGTCATTAGTTGAATTCATGCGCCCTGCGTCCAGTTGTATATATATATATATAAATATCATTGGCTTTGTTTCGCAGTGGGTGACAATTTTACATATTCACTATCATCGCCATCTCCAAGAGTTTAGCAAAGGGCTAAAGGCAAGCCATTGGCCCAATGCCCAGAACTAATGTGTCAGTCATTGGAAGCCAGGTTTATCCCTGGAATTCTGGCATCCGCTAGCACCAACCCTCTGGCGGAAGTTTGTTAATTAGTGTCCTCACTGACCATGATCCATGGTGATGTCGTGGTGAGGTGGTTATTGTATGTGATGTGATTATTATATGTTATTCTATATGTGATTGTGTTTATAGTCCTCATAACTATATAATATAGCTATATAATATAGCTACGTATGTCAAACTAATCCATTTGCACTATTTAAAAATACACCTAAACGAAGCCATGGTTTTGGGCTTCCGTGTACTGGGAGTGAGTACTTAATCTGGCAAAAAATCTGATGGAGGCATCAGATTGCTGAACATTTCCTCAGGTAATCCTCAAAATACCATGGCCAATCTTGCCCTGCAAAATATGGCCATCTCAAATGGCAATTCTTTGTTTCTCAAATCCCAAGCTTTATTGGTTGAACCCTCCATCAATCAAGTGCCTGATGTGGAAACAAAAGCACAATAGCAGTCACAGTGGGAAAATACCTTCGTCTTCATTGGTTTGATCTTTCTATGGCCATCAAAAACCCCCTTGTATACCCATAAAACATGCGTTTGTCTACAAATTCGGGTATCACATTGAACATTTCATCGCACTGGTGAATCATCTGTTTACCATCCAAAATGACCCCTTTTTTGCGGGGCCAATCCCATGTTCTATTTCCACCCAAAATTACAACTATGCCCTATATAGATTCCCCAAGTAGTGGATTTCCCACTGGACAAAAAATGCTGGAGAAAAACACAGCTTGCACAAACCTATAGGCATACTCGACCCAATTCTATAATGGTGGTGCAATCTGGATTATTGCCGCTTAAATTCAATTTATAAACGAATTTGGTAGCGATATCCACATTATATCACATTTATATATATATATACATATTTATATCCTCACTATATACATATTTACCCTTTTAAAAATCGATTTAACCCAAGTTGTTGGATAAATCCACCATTCTTGGTGACTTTTGCTCGTGATATCCCCATGTTCTGTTATCCAAAATCAATGGCCATTTCATGTCAGGTACTGAGGTACTGTGCCTAAATTGGAGGCACCAGTATCCATCATACCATTTATAACATTTTATAACTATATATATGCATAGATGATATATATATATATATAGATGATATATATATATATGAAATATCTCTATATATATATACATGATAATATATATATATGTTTATACTTACATTTAAAGCCCATGTAACGACTCAATTTCAGGGGGATAAGCCCCCAAACATGTGGCTTTATATGCTACACTAGTTCCATTTTAGGGTCCAAGCCCTAAAAAAATCCTCAGGCCCTGACCGGCACAGTCAACACGTTGCTGGACACCGTGGCAGTCCCGTAGGCTTCGCACACGGCCGCCAAGCGTCGCTGCGCGGCGCTGCCGCCGAAATCGCTGTCATCCTCCTGGAAAACAAATGATTTGGATTTCAATCCCCATAGGATGCATGTATGCTAAATAAATATATATATATGGTGTTATAACATTTACCATCAATATACCCCAAAAAGTTAGCATATATACCATACATGGATCCTGTGGGATCTGAAACAAATGCCAGGAAGCCAAATTATAAATGGGCTATATAGATCTATATAGCCCAGATGTAAAAATGTCTTCCCAAAAAAATAAGTTGAAGATGGGACTTACTAACCAAGGCAAAACTAGCAGGAAACTGCGATACTTTATGGTAAAAACATGCAAAAACCAGGGTTCCACGTGGATTTTCCCTTAAACTGTTCCTTTCATCGTGCAGAACGTGCGCTGCTGTTGCGATTCCTGGATTTGCTCGAAGAATCATCAAAGTCAACGGATGATTTTCCATTGGGCTATATTCACTGAAAGTACTACACATGTTTTCTGGTTGGTGGTTTCAACCCCTCTGAAAAATATGAAAGTCAGTTGGGGTTATTATTCCCAACTGAATGGGAAAAACATGTTCCAAACCACCAACCATGTTTGAAACCAGTTTAATACACCTCCAATGAATTTCGTGGCCTCCAAACGACGTCCGCCGCCGATGTTCATATTGCCATCAGAGAGAAAGCCGGATGGGAGGTTGATCGTGGCCTTTGCAAACGGCTTCTTTTAGA
>Ga0126342_10017238_pt1 | contig 12515 bp, 10 predicted proteins | sample Cyp1metagenome_FD_92528 | JGI IMG/M metagenome (GOLD analysis project Ga0126342, IMG submission 92528) | Coral microbial communities from Lord Howe Island, Old Settlement Bay, Australia - Cyphastrea 1 metagenome | ecosystem: Host-associated > Invertebrates > Cnidaria > Coral ...
TCGTTTTTATTCATATGTATTCCCATTTGTTTTTTTTTTGATCCTCCCTTTCCGCAGTTTCTTGACGATTTTCACTACGATCGTCCTTATTTGTTTTTTTTGATCCTTATTTGTTTTTTTTTGTTCCTTTTTTTTTTTTTTTTGATCCCTCGTTTTTTTTTTTTTTGTTCTTTTTTTTTTTTTTTTTTTTCCTTTTTTTTTTTTTTTTTTTCTCTTTTCCGCCTATATATACCTTTACATATTTATATATATATAATATATATATTTGTCCATACATGTCTCTCTCTCTCTCTATAATCTATCCATATACATATCATATGTAAATATGCATACTATAACATGCATATATATATATATATATATATAAAAGGTATAAATATGCATACTGTAATATATCCATATATATATATATGCATACTATAATATATTTATTCATGTATATGTATATATATATACACAATAACATATCCATATATATATATACACACTATAATATACCCATACATATATATACTACAATATACCCATATATATATACATACTACAATACACCCATATATATATACTATAATATATCCATATATATATACTATAATATATCCATATATATATACTGGATATATATAATATAATATATCCATACATATATATAATATAATATAATATAATATAATACAATATAATATAATACAATATAATATAATATGATATGATATGATATGATGTAATATGATATATAATATAATAATATAAAATAAAATATCCATACAAATATATATATATATATATATGTATACCTATACATATATATATATATGTATTTCTATACATTCTATACACAGATGTGAAATCTTCTCGCAGCTGTACACCAGGCAGTGGTGCCACTGCGACGGATGCAAGGGCCCCAGGGCCATGATGTGGGATTTGTGGATAATGATGTATATATATACACATGCATACATACATACATACATACGTACGTACGTACGTACGTTTATGCATGCATGCATGCATACATGCATACATAAATACATACATGCATACATGCATACATGCATACATGCATACATGCATACATGCATACATGCATACATGCATACATGCATGCATGCATGCATGCATCCATGCATCCATGCATACATGCATACATGCATACATGCATACATGCATACATGCATACATGCATACATACGTACATACATACGTACGTATGATGTATCTTTAGTGAATATGTAAGACCCAGGAAATCACATTTTGTAGGTAGCACTGTCACATAATCACTGTGCATAAAATTATCCAATCCAGGGTTTGACCAATGCTAGTGCCAATCACAGTCCTGACTTGGGAGCCATCTGTAAGAAGCTGCGCCAGGTTTGGCTATTCGTCCGACTTGCGCTCTGTTACGCAAGGACTTCAGCTCGATGCAAAGCTGCCCTGCAGGGAGTCAGAGAAACAAATCTAAGTCAAACTTTGCATTTTTGCATAGAAATAAACACGATTAGATGCGCACACAAACAGGTTTCCCTATGGAGTCTGCGGAAGAATCCTTGTGCGAGGACAGGGCGAATTCTCCATGGAGTTCAAAGAATATGCAGAGATGCCGCAGCAGCGAGCGGAGGCCTCTCAATCAAAACAGCTTCCGCCGTTTGGGAAAAATCCTTGCATTCAAAAACGCTTGGAGGCATATGTTGTGGGAAATTGATAGAATCTGACTGATAGAAACATGCCTGCATTCTTTGTAGTGATTGAAGTAAATATAAGTAAATACATGAACATCAGTACGTGAGATCGGCAGCCAATCCCGCGTCCTTGAGCTCCGCTTCCCAACTGATTCCACCTGTCAGGAGCTCATTGCTGAAACCCGAAGAAAAGGCCGAGAGGCAAAGGGGGTCCCTATGGCCACCTGGGGAAGATGGTTGTCCAACTGCATTCCAGCAGAAAGGCTTGGATAATCTGATGAATTTTCCCAGAGTCCTTGGTCCCTATGGCAGTGGGCTCAAGCATCCACAACCGCAAAGGGAGCCCTCAAGTGCGCCATGGCTTGTAGGATATGCAACAACAAGGCTGCCGGTGACTGTGACTACGACCTTTGTGGCCGATGTTGTAACTATGGTGCGTGCCATCGCCATGGATGGTTTGAGTATGAGTGCGGGACTTGCTTCCGACTCTTCCAGAACCAGAACAATCTCAACCAGCACATGCAAACCCATAAACCTCGGGACAAGCTATGTCCTGTATGTGGCCAGGTCAGCTTTAAGTCCACTTCAGGAGTTACGCTGCACGTGGAGTCAGGATATTGTGCTGGCTGTGGCGAATGGGGGAAAAAACTTGTCCGCGATTTCATGAAGGAGAACGTGCCGGAGTTCTATGCACCCGCCATTTGTGACAGAAGCGACTCCAACGACTCGAATGAGGATCCCTACTGCAGGTCTTGTGACAGGTCCTTTAAAAGTATGGGGGCTTTGTTGCAACACATGGAAGCCAAACATGATAGCCGAGTTGGCGTGCCGCGCCTTCGTTTGGCCTACTGACTGAAGTTGATGAATTCAATGAACTGTATAGATGACTTTAGATGATTGGTTCATGTATAGATTCTAAGTTATTCTAGGTGATTCCAGCACAACTGGACTGAATTCTGGAATAAGGCTGCTGTGATCTTTTATGAGTCAAGATGCCTTGGAAAAAAATACATGGTGCTAACAAGCGTGCCCTTTGCGTTTCTGAGGGTAACACATCACTGAGCTGTTTATTGCCCACAACAAATCACCAATCCAAAGTTCCTGCACCCATGGCAGGCGCACTGAGGCTTGGCTGGTGTCCAGTCAATCTGACTCTTGGAAGGCCGCACATGTCGCCATTGAGTTGCGGGGCGTCCAAAAGTCACAGCTAGTTGATGTTCCAACCATGGACAAAAGCCATCAACAACTTGTATGCCATTGTATACACCAACTAGCTTGCATAGTTCTGTATGCGGGTTCAGGCATCTGATGCTGATTTGTTCCGTTGTTCCTCACGTTTCTCACAGTAATTCTTGCAGAGAGCAGTTGATCTAGAACTATTTGCCTAACAAAGCAGATCTGCTTCTCTGAAGCCTGAACTTCAACCAAGTTTTCCATGGCCACAAAGCTACTGGCTGCCCAAGTCACCTCTCAAGCTGAACAGAAGCTGCTACCCTTCGCAACGTCCCGCCACGTGAAGATTTAAACGGCAAAGGATGACAGTGACAGTATATATTTGCTTTTAAATATTTTGGCTGCACTTCATCACTGGAAACTGCAGTGACAGGGTAGATGCTTCAAGGCAGCTTGTGATTTTGAAGAGCCCCTAGATGCCACACAGAGTGTGATCTTGGGCTCTTGATCGGTTTTCAGTCGCATTTGGTCTTGCGATTCGGGTTTTGACCATCCCAACCGACAGCGGTTGGCATGAATCTGTGGGCATCAGCCCGAAAAGCGAAAAACGGCCCGGCTACCGGAAGTTCATGATGGCCATCCGGCCATCCTTTAAATTGGAGGATCCCCAAAATGGTTTGTTTATAATGGAAAATCCTATTAAAATGGATGATTTGGGGGGTACCCCAATTTATGCCCAAATGGCTTGGAAGATCTTACACCCACTGGCTGCTTTTTTTTGGCTCAGACGGACACCGGGGGTTTAACAGAGGACCTTCCAACAGAACGCTTCACTGCTGAAAGGACACCCTGTGGGATTGGCTGGTGGATTTTGTGATCGCCATAGCATTGCCAAATTCGTGGCCTAAAAAATATGTGTTCGATTTGCTCCTTTGATCCCGCAGGACGTTCCATGTGCATTCGCAAGGATTCTTGCCAGAATGCTGCAATCAAGCGCTCGATCTCGGATATCGACACGGATGTCCGAGCCCTCAGACTGTTGAAATCATAGAGTATGCACGACTGATGCGTGCAAGCAGAGCCTGGAAAAAGAGCACATGGCCATGTGTCAAAATTCTTGAATCCCCAAAAATGGATGATTTGGTATATATATAATATATATTATATATATTATGAATTATATATGAATTAGTTCATATTCTGGTTCAATATACTAGAACTCACTGATTTGGGGGTCGCCATCCAAAGGTGACTTCAGAAGATCCGGCGCTTTACTTTGGAAGCCCTGGCAGCAGGAGATCCCCAAACAGAGGTCAGTTTTAACCGTATTTTCCAAGCGCAAAGAAGAGAAGGTTTTTTCAACATGAGACCTCACATGATGTTTCAAATTTCTACCAAGGGAGCGGTTCTTCGAGAAGAAACTAGATTATATAACATTATATAACTGGATGCACGATAGGCCGTTTTATCTCAATTTTGCTGGACATTGGGATGACAAATTGACATGTGAGAAGTGCTACTTGGTCTGAATTCAAAAAATGCCTTTTCATGGTTGCAGTGGTTGCAGTGGTTGCAGGCTGTAAGATGCTGCGATCTGGTTACTTTCGCAGCTTTGCCAGGAGTGATTCCTGCTGCTCCTTGGATCCGCTGCCACCGGAGAATAGTGTTCTATTTGACTCGCTCGAGCGCCGCTTGGACGGGATTGGGGGACGGAGTGGGCACGTCAGTTACGTAAGTCACGTCAGTGTATCCCATTTGCAAAGGATGACATTAATATCATTCTGATATTCTTGTGACATATTGTGACGCCATTTTGAATAGATCACTGTGAACCGGATATGATCTATGCAGCCATAGCCATATCCATCCATATCCCATTCTTTATTCTGTCTTGCAGTCTCCAGTCGCAATTTTGTGCAGTGAAACCACCGGTCATGTGCCTAAGGAGGTCTTCTTGCGCGTCTCTTGGCAACTGGTTACCTCTCATTATATAAGCACACCCATTGGAAAATCTGATGATAGAAACATTTGAGCCATTGAAAATACCCTGGTTAATTGATTGCTATAGGGGATTATACTACCTGGTTTACTGGGGATTATGATAACCCATGGTAGCGAAACCTATCAACCAACTAGTATAATGAGATGGGATAGGGGTATTTTTAATGGCTCATTTGTCTACAATCCATAACTTGGAATTCTCCATTGGCTCGGCAGCTTGGAGAGGGCAGTTCAACTCGTCCAAGTGGGGGTTCTTTCAATGTTCTGTGGACCTACTTGGAACGCAGATAGAAATGTGGCGGTATGTTGAGGTGGCTATGAGTCAAAAAGATCAAACCCCGCAAAATGGATGGATCAATGCCAAAAAATTGGCCTTTGTGGATCCTAAAATGGATGGCTTTGATACTAAACATAAGCCATTTGGTGGGTTTACTTGCACCCAATACCGAGGTGAGTTCTGCGATCTTCAGCAAGTTGGCAGAGGTGGTTTTGGTAAGGTCAGGAACTCAGCTGACTCCGCTTTGTCAATGACATGATTTTTAGACATGGCTGATGACAGTGCATTTGCATGCATTCAGGGCGATAAATTACATATGATCATAAATTATATATGATCATAAATGATATATATATATATATGAATATATGAATTCAATGCACTCCAGAAGAAAACAGATGGGCCACCTCAGTCTTAGGTGGATCTGCATTTTTTCTTTTGTTTTTCACTAAGTTCTGTCAGAGGTGGTAAAAGCGTGGCATCGGTCCAGCCGCTCATGGGTGGCCTTGAAGCTTATTCCCATGCAGCTGAAGGCATCCGAGACATGGCTGCATCAGCTCTCCAAAGAGTGGAGGTGATATCAGAAATCATGACAAACACTATGGGGTTTCTCATGGGTGAAACATGACAAAACATGACAAAACATGACAAAGCATCACAAAACAATATGCAAAAACATATTATATATATATATATGTACACGAAAAGTTATGTGTATATACATATATAACATAAGTATGATATGTGATATATTCTTTCATCTCATTCTATGGCCCAAACTGTGTGTAAACTTGCCGGAATGGAGGTGATGGCTCAATTCTTGGTGGCCTTCGACTTCACTGATCTATCAGCTTTATTCAGTTTTTGCTTTGCAACCTGAGATAGCCGCCCAAGGAGACTGTAGATGACAACCACACCAATTGGAGCGGACCAGATGTATTTCAGCAGCTGCAACAGATGCGAAGCTCGAAGGACAGCTGGCAGCTGATGAGTTGTACATTGTTGGGTCAGTGACGATAGATTTTCCGCGGAACAGCATGATATCGATGATAGAAATGATGACTCCACATCTTTTTGCAGCTTGGAAGATGGGTGCAGGTTCTTCGATATGGAAGGAGGTGGACCGAGCTCCCTCAAGATCTACCGGACGCTTGGAGCCATTTCATGCAGTCGCCTAGGAGCGCTCGCGACATGGCAGCAGAGGTGAGTGGGCATTTGTTGGCAGAGAAGCAGAGGCTTTCCATGGTTTTCTTGACCTTCCATGCTTTGGGGCTGCGGTTGGGGTTATGCGGCCAGATATAGATGATATAGTCATGGTAATTTCTCCCAGAAGTTGGAGTTATAACCCCTACAACTATATATATATATATATCATCGTGTGGCCAATTTCCGCTTCCTGTGACTTTCTTCAACGTGCCAACAGCTTGTTTTCTCTGGCAAACACGGACCTGACCTCCTGATAGTCTCACAACCTTCCAGCTGCAGGGTTTGTCCAAAGATTCGGGTACCCCTCAAATCTATTAAGTCGCCACGCGTTTTCATAATTTCTTTTTTTCCTCTTTTCAGACACGCCCAGAATTTCTTGAGTTATTGCATACCATGGCAGCATCAACATGGACCCAGGTGCCATTGAGCGGAGGCCCATGGACGACCCTCTGACACCTGTACGCTTCTCAGCATGACTGCACTGAGCGATGCCGTGGCTGACAGAACTGACAGAATGCCAATGGATGGAGATTAGTTAGCATATAGGGTTATACCAGTAGTACTGCACAAGGCGGTGGCGGAAATTTCAAAGATAGGAAACTACAGGAGAGGTGAGTTGTTGTGATGCATGGATGGCAGAGCGAATCCATTGATGGACTGAAAGGTGGTTGTGTTTCTGGAGTGGTTGCAGTGGTCACCTCACCCACAACTGCAGGATGTACTCGTAGTGTGGTGTAGCAAAGTGCAATGTAATCGTAGTTGTAGTTGTAGTGGTAGTTATGGTTGTAGTGTAGTGGTAGTTGTAGCTGTGGTTGTAGTTGTAGTTTAAGTCTAGTGTGGTGTAGTGTCGTGGTAGGTGTAGTTGTAGTTGTAGTTGTAGTTGTAGTTGTAGTGGTAGTGCCAGTTGTAGTTGTAGTGTAGTTGCAGTTGCAGTTGTAGTGTAGTAGTTGTTGTAGTTGATGTAGTTGTAGTTGCTGTAGTTGTAGTTGAAGTGCAGTTGAAGTCGTAGCTGTAGTTGTAGTTGAAATGCAGTTGAAGTGTAATTGAAGTTGAAGTTGTAGTTGTAGTGTAGTTGAACTTGCAGCTGTAGTTGTAGTGGTAGTGGTAGTCTTAGTTGCTGCTGTAGTTGTAGTTGTTTTTGGAGTTGTAGTTGTAGTGTAGTGTAGTGTAATTAGCGTAGATCAGTGACAGTGTTGTGTAATGTAGTTGTAGTTGTAGTTGTGGCCTAGTGTGGTGTAGTGTAGTGCAATGTAATTAGCGTAGTGTAGTGTAATGTAGTGTAGTGTACTGTAATTAGTGCAAGTAGTGTAGTTGTAGTGTAGTGTGGTTGTAGTTGTAGTTGTAGTTGCAGTTGTAGACGCAGTTGTAGTTGCCTAGCTATCTAGTATTTGTCTATCTGTCTGTCTATCTATCTATCTGTCTATCTGTCTGTCTTTCTGCAAGTTTGAAAACGAAGTTCCTCAATTTTCGAAGTTGACAACATCAAAAACGAAACAAGTCTGCGAGACTTCCTCAATGTTCGAAGTTGAGAACGTCAAAAACGAAAGTTTTCTGCGAGGCTTCCTTCAAAAATGGAAAGTTGAGTGCAGAGCTAACGGCCTCGTACCAATTCGTTTTGCGATTTTTTCCACTCCATCTGTCTAAAGTACTGCGCCTGCCACGAAAAAGTGATGCCAGGTCATACGCAGTGCTGCACCTGTCACGCAAAATCATCTTAGCAAACATGAAGATTTGATGCTCCAAAATGCATCCTTTCTCAGGAAATCAGCACCTGACCTCCTAACATCTCTGATTAATATGTCTCTTGTACTGCGCCGGCCACGCGACATGCATCTTTCCAGATCTTCTTCAAATGTCCCACGCCTGCCAACACTTTTGAAGCTGCAACAAAACCCTCACGTTTTGCTCACTTTTGGCAAGGTGCAGAATCCTTTTCGCGCTGCATCTTCTTTCCTCTGAGTCTTTCTCTTCTCTTCTCTTCTCTGATCTTCTTTCATCTTTCTTCTTTCATCTTTCATCTTTCATCTTTCTTCTTTCTTCTTTCTTCTTTCTTCTTTCTTCTTTCTTCTTTCTTCTTTCTTCTTTCTTCTTTCTTCTTTCTTCTTTCTTCTTTCTTCTTTCTTCTTTCTTCTTTCTTTTTTCTTTCTTCTTTCTTCTTTCTTCTTTCTTCTTTCTTCTTTCTCCTGCCTTCTTTCTTCTTTCTTCTTTCTTCTTTCTTCTTTCATCCTTCATCTTTCATCTTTCATCTTTTTTCTTCTCTTCTCTTCTCTTCTCTTCTCTTCTCTGACAATTCCCACCTCTGCTTGTCCATCTCTCCATATTGTCGGAAGTTTGACTTCTAAATTTCCTTCGGCTATGGTATACTACATAGCCACCGGTCCAACCAACCAGTAGAGCGGAATGACGGAAGGGTTTTAACACTGTTGATTTCACTTCGATGTGTGAAGTCAGGTCTCAACCATGAATTTATCAGCAGGCGGGGCAGCATTCTGCAGCGGAAGTGCCAAGCATTTCCAACAACATGGTGTTTCTTGTTGCAGCCATGCCGATTTCCGGCCATCAATCACTGATTGCAGTTGATGATATTTTCGTTGCTGTTCATTTTTTCTCACATTTTTGAGTTTCTTACATAGACATTCTTGCTCTGGAGGTTTCCTAGAATGGGGGGTACCTCCAAATCATCCATTTACCTCAGATTTCCCATTATAAATCATCCATTTTGGGGTGCCCCCCTTTGTGGTGGCGAGGTCTCGAAAGTTCCAGCGGCTTTGAATGGGTGGTGACCGAAGTGGACGACTCGCCCCCAACTCCGCAATCGGCCGCTCGGGCGCGGTCAAACCACGATACTAATCAATGATTACTACTGATAGGGATTACTTATTGGATTAATATTGGTTTAGTGATATTGGATGTTGGATTAATTATCAATTTATAAATGATGAATAACGATGTTTGCAAGGATAGTCAGCGTATGTGACTGAGTATAACGCTTCAGTTTCGTGACCAAAGGTGGTCCCCCAGCGAATCCGGGGTTGATGCTCCAGGTTCCAAAGCCGCGGAAGGAGAGGTCAACCAAAGGCTTCCTGGTGGAAACCCAAAGAATTGATCAATCAGTGTTGCTGTGGCAAGTGAGCCCGCTTGCCGCAAAAGAGACACTCACGTCCCTCCCTGATTGTCTTCAGAACAAAGCTGAGGTTTTGAGAAGCACTATGATGTGGTGCTTGTCATAGAAATGGAGTATTGCCTCTCGGACGTGCAGTCAAAGCTGCGGCCTGCAAATGCAAACCCTGCTCGAAGTTATTGGGAAAATTCCGCGACTTGTGAACAATCTCAGGTGACGGAATCACACTTGCAGAATGGCTGGCCAACCCGAGTCAACGACCAAAGTTGATCAAGGGCGGAATGAATGCTTCCCGTCAAATCTTCAAGCAACTCATTCAAGGCGCAGTGCTGCACAATCTGGGGGTGCCTGAACCTGGGTATACCCCATTTTGTGGCTATGTTAGCAGGGAAACATTATGCCAAGTCGAGGGACTATAGTAGCAACAATGGGGATGCAATCGAAACCAAATGAAACGAACACATCTACAGGGGTTGACCACAAGAAGACATTGCTGGGGTTGGCCACTAAGCCTTTACCCACACCTGCCACCATGGTTTCAGGTTTGGCAGACCTTCACGAGGCATGGCATGGTTAGGACTAGGGACTGGGAGACCAGAAGCTTATTCGGAGTGGTGTGGCTTAGGTTTCTTATCAAACAGGCATTTTTTTGCTGGGGAAGATTGACACCTCTTGGGGTTGCTACAACTGTTACTAAAATCATCCATAAATTTGTGGAATTGTGGGCTTAGCCACTTTGACCCCAACTGCCACCAAGCCATGATGTCTCTTCACGACCAAGCAGCTTTGGAGAAGGTATGGCTCTGTCACGGTTTGTCCAGAATGAGGAATGCCCCAAGATAGCAATTTTCATCCATTTCAATGCGTGTTTCATGGGAACTGATGAACTCTAAGGTCGTGGGGTATTTTTGGGATATCCGGGTATCTTATCAGATCAACCCCCGCAGACGAGCACGGCGATGCCAGGTTGGCATTGTGCATTGGGACATCAAGCCAGCAAACATCTTACTCTCAAAGGATGGCCAGGCGAGAATTCTTGCGACAGTTCAAGTTGGACTGAAAGACGGAGCAATGGATCAACAAATGGGCCATGATCAGTAAATATCAGTAACGAGTAATTCGCATTTTAACATACTTGTTGCCAATGCAATTCCGTTTGAGCCATATTCAATTGACTCCGAGAAAACACATCTGTGACACCTGGCAGGTGAAGATCTTTGACTTTGGCCTTGCCAAACTCAGTGCCGTGGCTACGAGGGTAAACCAAATAGACAAACACATAACTAGGGACTTCTTTTCCTTCTCTGCCTCTGTCTTTCTTGTCTGAGGTACAAGTGAGCGTGCCAAAACAACCTGCGACCCATTCAATGGCAAACAACAGCAAGTGTCTCAAACAGCCATTGGCACGCCCGGATATGCTCCTCCGGAACATTGCATCCATCTCGAACATAACAAGAAAGTTGGTGCCTTGGCCATCTTCGACGATGTCCAATCAGCCTGGGAGATCGGGGAGCGGTACGTTTGAACGTCTGAATTGAGTGGATGCAAGTAGAAACCAGCGACAGAAATAGTCTTACATCTGCGTGTAGCAGCAACTTTCGAGAGAGGAAACAATCGGAAAGGTCTGTCTTTATCCATCTTTGACATTCCATTCCTGACTTGGAAATTCTCTCAGATGACAAGCATGAAGATGCATGAATAGCATAGAAGTAGGATACGAAAGTAGTGGACTTTTGTCAGTTGACAAGATTGACAAGTGTTGGCACACCTAGGCCCACAGAATTTTGTCCTGCCGCCATCATGCCCGAAATCCGACATCTTTTCAGCGGGCATTGTTCTGGTCGAGCTACTTATGGCAGGGATTGCAGGTGATGGACCTATTTGGACTCTCGGCATGTTGCGACCTGTTGGACCTGTTCCTCTTAAACCCACAGTAGATAAAGCAGCTGTTGCACTGTTGGAAACTGGAAACTGCAATCGTCTATATCTTCCAGACTCCATTTAACTTGGCTGTGCCCATGCAATAAAGGGGATATGGGATACCCCATCCATAAGTTGTCTAAACAGACGACCATGAGCTGGCGGATTGGGTGTCTCTAATTATATCTCTAATTTTGGATTATGGGTGATATAATACATCAACTTTCGCTTGCTTACATCCATCATCCCGATTTTTGAGTATCGTTGCTGGGTTTTGTTAATTATAGACTATATAACTTACTGGTGTCAAAAAGAGGTTGGGAAGTCTTTTATCATTATCACATCCTATTACTTCCCATTATCTTCTATGATATCCCATTGTATTCCCACTATAAATCTCCCCATACTCTGTAGTTTTATACCCCATGTCCACTAGTAGATCCCCAGTCTTCCCCCGGTTGGAAACCACATCACCACCACATTTCAAGGAAGACCTCCATGGAGCGTGTCTCAGTCATGGCATCTCTTCGTGATGGCCGGGATGGAGCATTGCCGTTGGCCTTGCGTACTTTGGGCGCGTGGATGCGACAATTGGTCTTTCGGATGGTTGCATGGGATGCTGATGCCAGGCAGGGAAGATGTGACCATTTTTGGAACTTGGATTGGTCCAATATGGGAAGAAATATTGAAATCCGATGATCTATCACTGTTCATCATAATATCCCCATATTTTCCCTACATTTTCCCGTAAGAATGGCAATAAGTCTGGGTCACTCCCGTTTTCCCCCAGACAGATGTTCCCCATGATTTCCCCCGACACAACGCGTCGTCGTCGTCGTCGTCATCGTCGTCGTCGTCGTCGTCAAACGCGGTCAACATTGAATGAGGCCTTCCGCACAGGAGGTCCTAGATGAGTTGGACGCTGATCAATGGGCTGCAGGCGGCTGGCTGGTTGTGTGTATGACATATAGACATCCTGGAGTAGATGAATCTAAAGTTTCCAAAAACCTTCGCTGAATATTCACGTCGCTTCGCGACGGCAACCGCCCGCACCGCATCGTTGGGCAGCCGCTCGTAACTGCCAATGATGTCGGCCATTGAGACCAAAAACATCCGAAAGTACTGATTGTCGGAAAAA
>Ga0126342_10017239_pt1 | contig 12513 bp, 10 predicted proteins | sample Cyp1metagenome_FD_92528 | JGI IMG/M metagenome (GOLD analysis project Ga0126342, IMG submission 92528) | Coral microbial communities from Lord Howe Island, Old Settlement Bay, Australia - Cyphastrea 1 metagenome | ecosystem: Host-associated > Invertebrates > Cnidaria > Coral ...
ATATATATATATATATATATATATATATATAAAATATATATATATATATATATATATATATATATATATATATATATACTGTTTGGCACATGGGCTTTCAGCTATACATATATACTCTATAGTCTCTCTCTCTCTATATATATATACATAGGTGCTGGGCTATACAGATATATTCCACATAGCTAAAATCCATATCTATAGATGGCATTTCAGCACATATTTTTTAGAAAATTAGTTTATAGCCCCCCATTTGCGCCAGTTTGATATGTCCAGCATAAACTCAATAGTTATCAGAGTTATGCTTATCAACTTATATTTTCATACATCAAGCACACACACACACCCAAAATATATATATATATATAAATCATATATGTCCATATAAAATAAGATAAACCCATACAAATCCATACAAATCAAGAAACAACCATGTAAATCCAAATATACAGTAATAGTATCCTCTGGTAAACGTTTACACAACTATGGAAAATCACCATTTTATAGCTGGGTAAATCCACTATTTCTATGGCCATTTTCAATAGCAAACTGTTAGTCATTACCAGAAGGTAAGTTCCCATATGTATCCCATATAAATCCCTATAATTCCCATATATATCCCCTATAAATCCCTATCAATCCCTATAAATTCCTATAAATCCCATATAAATCCCTATAAATATACAGTAATAGTAAGTTCCTACTGTTGGTTCAATCACCAGTTCCTCTTGCGACGCACGCTAGCTACAGCACGCGCGACACTTTGAAGCATCGCCCGCGGGGATCATAGCTCAGCTCGTAGCCATTGCGACTGAGGGCGGCCTGGGGAACTCAGCGACGTGAACGACGTGAACGAAGTGTAGGTGGGATTGAAGTAACTTACGTTGAACAAAGAAATATATATATATATATATATCTATCTACATTATAATGTATAAATAAACTGCAGAGAATCGATGGATAATCTATAGATATTATAGGTGGTGTGTATATATATATAGCATTATATAGTCAAAAACTTGGGATTGAAATCTATATTATAATTTGCAGGTGGTTCGGGTCTTCCGGCTTAATATCGAACATATCCCCTAACGAAAGAAGATAAAACAACAAAGAACAGGTTTTTTCAGTACCCCAAAGCCTGGGTTGCAGAGGCTCAACTGTTGGGTTCATGATAGATATATCACATGCTGCGCAAAAAAAAACAATTGTTTTTTTAAACATTTTTTGCCTCGCACCACCTGGTGCTAAGGATGGTACTCCAAGCATGCACCGTCCATAGGTCTTAATTTTATCCAGGCAACCATATGAAACCACCATCACTATCGCAATGGCAACCATTTTTTACACACTTTCACCTGCGATTCACCAAAGCCAAATCCAGCTAGATCTAGCCACTCACTCTAGGCACTCAATTGATCTCAATTGAGTAGATTGGATGCAAGACACGGTTCTGGTGTCGTTTGATTAAAACAATTGGAAATGTTCATCAAGTGCAAAGCTTGGAGCTAACAAGGCATGCACAATAGGCTCTTTGATCCACTAAATATGACTGGCTGTTCCGTGGCACAGACGTAACACAAATGTAAGACAAAAACTCCCAAATTCCCCTATATCCTATGACATATGCACACTCTACAAATTTGAAAATAACCCACTATTGCTTTATATATTTTATATCATACTAACAATAATAATAAATCATAATAGTAATAATAAATTAAAAAAAATCCAACAATAATACTTCATAATATTTTTAATATTGCAATAACCAAAAACACAGATCAACCCAAACGCATCACCGGGCGCCTGAACCGCCACGTTTAACCAATCAACCGGGCTCACCTAGTATAAATTACTACAAAATCATATCTAAGCCACATTCACAGCAATTGTTACTTTCAAAAAAGGGTAGGTGGTTTAAAGATTTTGTTGTAGACTTACCACATCTATGTTCGGTGAAAATGAGATAAATCCGATCAGAATATTCACCATTCAGATGATTATTTTTAAACTCTTATGGTGGAACGATGGTTGAACATAAATGAAAAAAAGGAAGAGTCTTGACTCATGAAATATGGATTATAGCCAGCATTCTTATAGACATTTATAGACATTATTATGAAAAAATATTTCACCATCCCATATGCTCCATGTATGGAATATTTACCTACATTTACCCCAAAAATCAACCAAATGTAGGTAAATATGCCATACATGGAGCATCTGGGCATAATTTTTTGTTTTCTGCGATGATTTTTCAGGTTACCCCCATGGTTGCGATGGTCCATGGCTCCAAAGGAGACGAACACCAGTGCTACGTGAATGAGAACACCGGTGACGCAAAACCCGTGGGGTCCCCCGTTGTGATGTGAACGTTGGTTCAAAAAAACAAGAGTTAATCTTAAATCTATCAACTGGGGTCATAGTTTAACATAGTTTGACTGTGGTCATAGTTAAATCTATCATATCATAAACATTACCATAAACCATAGCTGTTTAACGGAATTACAAACGACCGGACAGCTAGCTATCTACCTACCAACCCCACCTTGTGATCCAATACGTTTGAACAATCCCCAACATGAACATAAATGGTTTGTACCCTCTGGTTGTGACTAACATAGCCATGGTATAGATTGCCCATAGAAATAGATGGTTTACCTATTAAAAATGTTCCATGGCTATATTAGTCATAACCAGATGGTACAACCATAAATGTTTTGTATATACAATCCCCAAATGCTAAGTTTATGGCATTGGCTTTACCACAATCCTTGATCATCCATCAACAGTCCTGCCCTCCACCCAAATTAAAAAACAGCCCCTTGAAAATCCAACAGAAACTATGGTAAAACGTAGGGAAATTCCACATTTCATTGGGATAGAATGGGTGTGTTTATTAATATGAACGGGACATGGGATTAGTCCCACCAGCTGGTATATTCCCAATAATCCACTAAATCATGTTCCCAATCATCGTTCACAATCATATGCCAATAATATGCAACAATATCCATAATATATATATTTCCATGATTATTCTTAACCTACAATCATTATCATTGGCTTTAGTATAATCAACTTCTTATGTAATATTATTAATTAATACATCATTAGTATTAACCTATCATAATAATATCACCAATTCACGCCATTAATAATGATATAATTTTATGATAGGCTAATGATAAAATCAACGCCTAATGACTGTTTAAGTTTATGGATTCACCTCTAATTTTATTCCATCATCCATCATCATCCCATGACCCCAATCCTTCCAGCCTAGTATATAGGTATATAATCAACCATTGTTGAACCATTCTCAACCATTAATGTCAAGTCAGGATTAATAAAACCCCCGAATTAATCATAGCTGTTCCCTCCGGAAATTTTGGGACAATACTAAAGTCAATTAGGTGCTGTTTTCCATATCAGCCATTATCAACCATAACTCACCATTATTAAACAAAGTGAATCCCAGTCATCACCACTCCTCCCAGCTTCGTCAACCGCGTTTTTTTGGCGGCGCCTTCATCCTGACGCTTTGCATCAGCTCCACGTCCCTCTCCGAGACATCGATCTCGCAGTCGTCCGCGTGCCGGGACAGGCCGCGGTCACGCAAGGCACCAATCAGCGTGCCGTGGCTCCTTGGGGACTGGGGTCCCGGAGGGATGGGGGCGCATAGGCATAGGATAATATGATGAACAATATATTTTTTGGGACTATTTTTGGGATGATATCATATATACTTTCAGAAGCTAGTATGAACATGATGTACAATTTTATGTTACATTTCTTATCTTACAGTTTTTCCAATACACAGCCCTGGACCCTGAATTTAACCATAGAAAGTGGTAATTTCTCCATCATCTTACTGGTGCTTAGTAGGGAATGAGGGAATGATCCATAATCACTATAGTCTATAGTAAGAATCATCCCATTCCCCCATTCCCATCCATTCCCTACTAAGCACCAGTAAGTCATGTGGTGTTAACTGTTGCCCATATCGGTCAACAACGCTCCATCCCACCGTGCGCGATCTTCTGACAAGGTGCACCCACCATTGCACACGCATGGCATTGAACAGGCTACTCACAACGTGAAACATTCCTGAGATGGGATACATTGGGATGAAGACCAGGGATCAATATCCAAAAGCCCATGAAAAAAATCATGTTAAATCTCTTGAAATCCCATGATACCCTCTGGTAATTTGTCACATAACGAACTAGAACGATCCACCATGCTGAATGGGAAAATCAACTATTTCGACTGGGCCATTTTCAATGGCAAACTGTTAGTTTACCAGAGGGTAACATGTTGAAGACACCGGATCAATATCGAAAACCAAAGACACAATTCTGAAAATTGTGAATAGTTTCTGCAGATGTTTCGAGTCAACTTTCTCAAACATGGATATATAGTGACAACCAGGTTTCCAATCCTTACATGATTTGGTAAAATGATAGCTATACCAAGTTTACAATACATATTCGATGTCACATCCAGCAATACTTCCTAATAGCTCTCCCTCTCTCTCATCCTCTCCTACTGGCTGGTGAACGCCACCAGCAAAATCGGGGGTTGTGGATCACCCCAACTCTGGATTTTCCCAATGAAACTCGAGCACTGCCATGACATGCCACGACGAAGTCGCTTTCATAAACCCAGCTTCGATAAAATTCCAGAGCTAGATCTGGGGAAATTCTTTGCTTTCCTGCTTTCACGAAGAATTCTTCAAAGCTCTCCTTGATGATCTGAAGATATCTGAAGGAAATTGGGACTATGTTACTATGTGATGTGGGAAACCTGCCATAAACCATTTGGGGATGACCATTAATCAACATGCTACACTTTTTCAAGGAGGAAGTGCTCAAGTTGGAAGATGAAGTTGCCATGGATCGAAGCGCAGCTGCGCAGCTCAGATATGGGGCTGGTGAAACACCATGTCTGTCTTCAGTCACTGGGCCACTGGGTTTTCTCGAAAAGTTCATCTACTGGTTGGTGGTTTTTCGCCACCCCTCTGAAAAATCATGGACGTCAGTTGGGAGTATGACATTCCCAATATATGGAAAAATAAAAATGTTCCAAACCACCAACCAGTATATATATATACATATATGTGTCTTTGATATATAGGTATTTCATGGTATGTCCATGTTCCCATAACATTCCAACTTGGAATTCCAACCTTGATGAAAAATTACCATGTTTATTGGATAAATTCTCGGGTTATCCCACACCGGATAAACCGATTTTTGCCAAAAACGGCCCCCTGTGGCAACCTTCGCCATTTGCATCCCCCATAGGATCCATGGTGCTGCTATATATGGCAACATGGATCCCATCAATATACCCCCAATGTTAGCATATATACCAGCACCATGGATCCTATGGGTCCTAGATTGGATTTGTTCAAAATGGCCCAATCCCCAAAACACACAAATATCCCAATAGGTTCCCCTCGAACCATGGATGAACCATCTGGAATTCAAACAATAATCACCGACCCAGCAAACACAAGTAATCCCGACTTTGCCATAGTTCAATGATAACTTCTTTCATATAAATCTGATATCATAATTTAAGTTGTTGTTTTTTCATGTCTTGTTTTTTACACATCATTAGTTACCCTCCGGTTGTGTAACATATCCATGGCAAAATGGCCCATGTATAGATAGATGATTAATAAGAATTATCAGAGGGTAAAACCATGTAAAACCAATTAATTAACGTCATTAAATCCCATAAAATCCCCTTACATCCCATTGTTATGCCATTATTTGGTGGTAAAACCTCATTTTAATCAACATCGCGGTTATAGAACTATTAGGTCATTAGGTCTGAGTCAAATCCCATTAAAATCTCCATGTTTGGGTCGTTGAATCTCCATGTTTTCGTTGCAAAACAACGCATCCCCGGTCTCCTCCTCCTCCTCCTCCTCGCTGTCTTCGCTCTTTGGCACATCATCCTCGAGGCGCGGCCGCAGCGCCAGACGCTGCAAAAAGTCAAAGACGGGCCACTGCGCCGCGGCGTATAACACGACACCCAGGGAGTCCTGGCACAGCGGAAATCTGGCGACTGGTCAAAAAGCAGCTGAACTTCCGGAGTTGAGATGGATTGTGGGCCGGGTTGTGGGCCGGGTTGTGGGGAGTTTTTGTTGAGATTTTATGGGTTGTCAATAGTTAAAATGAGGATATAGTGAGACTGTCATGCGAAAAAAAATTACGGACATGGATGGAAATGGCATATTACCAATAGGATCCATGTATGCTATATATGGTAACATTTACCATCAATTATATACCCCCAATGTTAGCATATATACCATACATGGATCCTATGGGTTATAGAACTATCTCAGAAAGTCAGGAACTTCTTTGGTCCCAGTAATCGTGGAGCTGGTCCTGTGAATTGAGTCAACATGGGGATTTCGTGCGATGTTTCTTTTCGTTGCCAAAACCGCCGTTGATCATCATGGTTCCCCCAATTAATGCTATAGTTTAGGATGTATCCATAGTAGTTTAGGATGTATCCATAGTTTTGGACAAACACAGTTACCCCGCAAAAGAAAACTCAAAAAGTAGGTTCTTACCCACCAAAAGCGGAGATGAAACACCAACCAAAAGGTGGAATTCACAACAATTTCATATGTGGTCTATATTGAAGCAGGGGGATAAGGTGGGCCATATCTACTTAGATAATCCTGCTGAAGGCCATGTGCATCCCATCGTCATTAGATATTTCTCCTAGTGTATATATCAAATGCATTCAAATGTTGTTAATGTGGAGATGACACTCCGCTAGTGTGAGAACATAAGTTTTGACCATTTTCACAGATATTTCAACGATGTTCAAAGTCTTTCCTATATATATATATAGATAGATAGATTTGATCTGACCTGGCAATTGAGGAAATCATGGCGAACAAATCGTGAAAAAGATCATACCGATAAATCGGAAACCATCCGGTAATCAGCTCCGATGCTCGAAAATCTCCCAGCCATGTTTCGGGGAATGCCATGGCCTCATTTTTTTTACAAAAAATGAGGTCCCTGTGTCCATGAGAACACGAGGTTGACGCACAGTTCACTGCGAATTCGATAGTTTATTGCCGCAATATACAACTAGGCATACAATGTGAGGCCCCCAAGATAGCTAAGTTGGTTTATAACTCCAATTTCACTATGGGTTATGGGATTTATATGTATTTATAACTATAGTTACTGGGGCGAATCTAAACCAACAAACATCACTGGGGGGGCCCCACATTGTAGTCAATGGCCTTATCAATTATAAACCAACTTATCTTGGATTTGCCTAATGGAACCTTTAAAAAAATATTCCCTAAATCGATTCCCCAGTCGTTGTGAAAATTGACCATTGGGAAAATACTTAAATTTATGCCGACTAAACAAACCCAAGTTATAACATGATAACTGGGGAACTTAAGGTTCACTATAGGGTTTATTGGTGAAATACCCTCTGGTAATTTAACATTAGCTATTGAAAATGGCCATAGAAATAGTTGATTTTCCCATTAAACATATTTAAACATGGTGATTTTCCATAGTTATGTAAACGTTTACCAGAGGGTAACTACGTTATACTCAATGGCTTTATATGTTACCTTATACCTGGGCGGCCTCACCTAAGTCCCCAACGCAGCTGGTCACCAGGCCATCCATTGACGTAGGGTGGAAATTTAGACCACTATGTTTTGGAAACTAAGCGGTATTGTAATATTTGCATATTTTGGCTACAGGCCTGGCTACATATGGGATTTATATGGGCTTTATCATGATTTAACCATATTTATCATGGATATTGAGTCACATTGAGCTTTCTTTGGTCATAAAGCGTCTATTTTGGTCTATCCCCGCTGATGAAGAACTCAGTGCTACAAACGGTTGAGTTCGTCTTGAACTCCGGCACAGTCACCACCAAAGTTCGGATTGCCCCAGGTCACCACCGTTCCATGTGCTGTGATTGCAGCAAAAGAACCACGAGTCGCTTGAAGCTGTTGAACATTCCTCAGCTGATCCTGGACTTTGCTGCTGTCACCACAATACTTTGGATCGCCCCATGTAACAACAGTTCTATCCTCCAAGATTGCAGCAAAAGAAAAGTACTTTGCGCAAATCTGCTGGACGTTCTTGAGCTTATCCTGAACTCCAGCGCTGTCACCACCAAAGTCTGGATCGCCCCATGTCACAACACTACCATCTGACAAGATCGCAGCAAAAGCACGCTCTGTGGCATGTATTTGCTGAACATTTCTGAGCTGATCCTTCACTGCAGTGCTGTCGCCACCAAAGTTTGGATCACCCCAAGCCACAACCCTTCCATCCGACGTCATTGCAGCAAAAGCATTTTGATTTTCACAGATGTGCTGAACGTTCTTAAGTTGATCCCCGACTTCGCTGTTCGCAACAAACATGGGGTTGCCCCACGACACAACAGATCCATCTGCCAGGATGGCAGCAAATGCACTCCCTGTGGCATAGATTTCTTGGACGTTGTTAAGTTGATCTCTGACTCTTGTGCTGTCACCACCAGAGTTTGGATCGCCCCAGGTCGCAACAGTACCATCTGCCAAGAGTGCAGCAAAAGCACGGTTTGTGGCATGGAGCTTCTGAACATTTTTGAGCTTATCCCGAACTCTCGAGTTGTCACCACCAAAATATTGATGGCCGGACGTCCCAACACTTCCATCTGAGAAGACTACAGCAAATGCCTCTGTATTTTCGCATATCTGCTTTATCTTCTTGGTAGGGTCTCGCACTTTGGAGCCGTTAGCTCCCCATATCACCACACTTTCATCAGCCAAGATTGCAGCAAAGCTTGACTCCGTCGCACATATACGCTGGACGTTTCTCAGCTTGTCCCTGACTCGAATGCTTTCGCCACCAAAACCGGGATCACCCCACGTCACAACACTTCCATCTACCAAGATGGCAGCGAAAGCAGCTTGTGTGGCATAGATTTCTTGGACATTTTTCAGTTTCTCCTGGACCTTTGAACTGTCACCGCCAAAATTCCGATGGCCCCAGGTGACCACTTTCTCGCCAGGACACCACAAAGCAAATGCGCGCAAGGTTGCAACGATCTTTGGCTTCCTTGAATTTGTTCAAATGGGGCCACACTCACGAATCTTCCCAATAGATCTCCTACTCCTGGTGACAAAAAAACAAAGGCAAAACAAAGAGTTCATCTATAGTAACCGCCCAAACAAGGTAGAACCGTGTTTCCGTTGGATGACAGTTTGATGATATGAGTTGATACACTTCATATGTCATGCTTGGTGGCTCATCCCACTTAGTAAGTGGGTTAGTTCACCCCAGTTTTTTGAGTGGATTAACCCTACTTATCCCATGTAAATCACTGGGGTTATAACTCACAAAAACGATTCGTGGGTAGTTCGCCACCAAGTGTATTTCCCAGGTTTCGAACAGCTTCTTAAAAAAAACAAAGGCCCAGGTTTCTGAGCCACTGCAGTAATGATCTGCCCATCTTGCAGCACACTTTGAAGCGATTCCGTTACATCCAAGAGATGTCCACCTGGTCCTGCGAGCCTTGGATTTGAGGAACCCCAAAAAGCAAGAAAAACTACAGCTATGGCCCGAGTTATACCAGTTATATAAGTATACTGAAATAACCCATTTGTGGATTATATAATGTTAATACCAGGTATATATAAGTATACTGAAATAGGCCCATTTATGGAGTGTATAATGTTATAATCCCAATTATAACATATTAGAACCAGAAATGCCTATAATAAATGGCCATAACTGAATGCCCTGTCCCCCAAATGGTAGATCTTCGGAAAGCCAAATCATCGACTTAGCTCCAAGGAGCTTCAAGAAACCGTGCTCTAGCGCTTGCTGTGCCGCCAATTTCAAGTCCAGAACCCGGGATCGCAACGGGACTGACACCGTTGCACAGCGGCCACTAGGTAAAGACACCTGAACTGTCAGCTGTCCTGGGGTTTGGCTTGGAAGCGCCATCGCTACACAGTGGTCCGGTGCACTTTTGACACCCTACGGGATCATTCCCTGATTAAAGTGATCTAAGATAATTTTGATCATAACTCATATAAGTTCATATATTATATATATAATATGATCAATTATAATTATATATAAATAATATGCTTAGACTTACACAAAGTGTGGTCATTTTGAACGACTCCGGTGATTCGGATGACTGTGTTCTGGATTCTTTTTTGGATGGAACGTCAGGAATGTCTCACCAGGCGGAACACACTCTGCCGCTTTTCCCAGTTATCATCCAGTCGTCATGACCATGACTGTCCAGTTTCTCGGGATCTAACATGATCTAACCACACTGCCCTACCATGGGAGTCCAGTTGGGACCAGAAATTCTCCAATATGGCACTTTGTTGTCTGGAATGGTCGGGTTTGCATCCATACTTGGTCTGTTGGAATGAATATTGTCTATACTAACTATTCACTTCCTAACCTTTCATGAATTACAAAACGGCATTGACACACATTCGGATTCGAGCCTAAAAAAAGAGTCTGGCAGCACGCAGGTTCAAGATTCTTGCATCTCGGATCAGTGTTTGTTCACTCATTCGGATTGCAATGATTGTACTTACCCTTTGGTAAATGTTTACACAACTATGGAAAAATTCACCATTTTTCATGGGAAAATCCACTATAAATGGTGATCTTCCATAGTTATGTTAAATTACCAAAGGGTAGTGGCTTCTATACTCTTTCTATACATTGCATATCCGGGTTCATTCGCTCCCAGTCTAGTCCACAAGGCGTAGAGGAAAGTACGGTTGAAGGCCCCACTTGGATGCACTTATAGCATTTCCAAGGCTCGGACATGATAGGTTCATTTATGTCCAGGATAGACTTCACTTGTTCTTTTTTCCCGATGTTCCAAATTAACATGGTACAGCCACAAAGTTTAGCAGTACCAGATTGACATTGGAGATGTGAGTCGTCATCTACAAATTCTCCTTTGGTTGCTGATAGGATCACCATATTTGGAATTCTCCCTAGCAGCATACGTTCATCCCGTGATGGGCAAATAACTGAGCGACGGGATCTGGGCCAGGCGGGCAAGCCACATCACTTTTGATGGGCCCTCCCCAGTTGTAAGTTGGTGTATAAACACTACTAAGTCTATATCATCCACTGCAATGAAATGCAAACAGTTAACAATAGTTATTATAGAGTTATAAACTCACTTAGCTATCTAAATCCCATTAAATCCCATGAAGTCCCCATAGAATCACCATGTTTACTGGTAAGACATCTATGTTTTGGGTGCCCTGGTCACATCCCAGCCTGGTGATAGATGCGAAAGTATCGTTCAGCCACTTCCTGATGGCCAAGCCGTGAAATCAAGGATTACAGTAGTACTTAGTAAGTGCCTAGACCAAATACCCCAACATTATTTTTGGTTACTTAAAATCCTAAGCACGGAGCTGCTTGGCAATGTTTACATTTTCCATATTGGCTGCACAGATATATTATTATACACACAGTATTTATATATATAATATACTATAACATATGGGGGTTCCATAAATGGTTATATTTATAAGGGACAGTCCTATTAAAATTGATGATTTAGGGTACTGTACCCCTATTGCAGGAAACCTCCATATATAAAAATATGTATATATATATATATAGTATTATATACTTATTTTTTTTTGCTCGGCCTTTTGAGATTCCTCGCATCGTTCGACTCAACCTAACCTATGATAGCCCACACTTGGATACAGATTACATCAAGGCCGTCGTCTTCTTCGCCAGTTCTTGGCCGTCAGTCCACATACAGTAATTCCTCATTAGAATTCGAATGACTTGCCGCATGGAGCAGTCTCGACACAATATCATCGCAGCAATTCCTCAGCAATTCAAGATTCGACAACAACATTGTCGGGATTCTTGTTTCATACTTATTGTGGTCAGTAGTGGTCCAGCCCATCTCTGCATATTTTCTGTTGTGACCATACGTGCACGTTCATCTCAGTTACTGTAGCAAGTGACTAGAATATACTCGACTATTAAACACATGGGTTTGTCTGGAATGAGGCTACCCCAACATCGGGTGCTTTATCATCATGTGACCTATGAAAAATTGCGTTTTGACGTTCTTTTTCAGACACACCCAAACATCATATCATATTGATACATCTCATACTTGGAAAAATTAGTAGCTACAAAAAAGCATAGAAACCTATGTGTTTACCAACGTTTTAGAGGATTATCGAAGAAAGTTTAGAAGTCAAACTTCCGACAATATGGACAGATGAAAAGCAGAGCAGGGAAGAGGCAGAGAGCAGAGAAAGATTAGAAGAAAGAAGAGTGGAATAGAAAGAGTAAGAAGAAAGAAGATGCGGATGCGAGAAAAGGTAGGAAAGTCGCGAAACACTGTGTTTTTCCAATGATTTGGGGCTCCGGAGGGTCGAAAAGTAGGCTCGCTAAAGCGGCGGGTGCGGAGCCAGCTGGCCAGAGGAGAGAT
>Ga0126342_10017240_pt1 | contig 12513 bp, 15 predicted proteins | sample Cyp1metagenome_FD_92528 | JGI IMG/M metagenome (GOLD analysis project Ga0126342, IMG submission 92528) | Coral microbial communities from Lord Howe Island, Old Settlement Bay, Australia - Cyphastrea 1 metagenome | ecosystem: Host-associated > Invertebrates > Cnidaria > Coral ...
CAGTGTTTCGCGACTTTCCTACCTTTTCGCGCACCTGGATCTTCTTTCTTCTGAGACTTTCTCTTTTGTGATCTTCTTTCTTCTTCTCTTCTCTTCTCTGACTCTTCCCATCTCTGCTTTTCAAAGGAGTTTTCTTTGCAACCGGGTTGCCAAAGTGAACCGGGTTGCCAATGTTAAGCTAATAAGAAGAAGGAGGAGGAGGAGAAGAAGATGTTGATGATGATGATGTTGCTCAGTCAGATGGCCTTGATGATGATTATGATGATGATGATGGTGATGATGGGTGATTTATCATGCATGGTGGTGATCATGGTTCAGATGTGACATGACCATCATTCTACATGCTTTCCTGATGATGATGCCCTGACGCTGCTGGTTCCTGATGCTGGTAATGATTGCAGCGCTATCATGGCACGGCCAAAGTCTTGATAATAAGAGTGGCCTGCTAAAAACGGCAGCACCTTTTGCCCCAGCGAGCACAGTTTAGCATGAAGATGCAAGCACCCGGCATAAGCCTTGACGCCCAAGAGCTGACTACCGTCAGATTCGATTTGAGTTACAGTTTGAATTTGATGTCTTGAGCCTTCTGTAGCTCGGAAATTTCTCTTCGAAGATTCTTGCCGCGGTGAAATATAAATATATCTCTCTCTCTCTTTCTATCTCTCTATCTGTCTACCTATCTTTCTATCTATCTAGTTATCTATCTATCTAACTATCTATCTATCTATCTATCTATCTAATCTATAGATATATAATATCTATATTATCTAAATTTATTTACTTACTGGTTATTATGATTATTATTTTTTGTTATTGGTAGTACTGTTCTCCTCACTTTCGTGTATTTTTAGTAATATCTACAGACTAATATCTAGACGTATTTTTTCGGCGCTTGATTTGGCTCGGAGAGCCCAATGTCAATAATAATAACGACTTTGAAATTGAGCCTTGTCCAAACCTTACCCTATGACTTACCACAGCCCTCATGATTTTTTCAACTCCCTGCCCTGCCACTGACCAAAAAGGTTGCACCGATAGCACACTGACCGGGTAAGTCAAAAGCTGTAACAGACAGACAGCACTGTTTTTCTGCGCGAACCGGCTGTAGATTTATATGTCTTGGTTTGGCACAGAGCTATCATCGCGAGCTTTTGGCCCGGGGGTCATTCAAGAACGCTTTGCCCGAGCCGAATTTGGCATCAATCGCTTTGTCCGAGAGGGACTCACAAGGGCAATCCCGGCAAATCACTTTAAGAGCCTTCTGATCCGTCCTGGGAATCAAAATTTGACAAGTTGAAGACACTGCTCGACTAGAACAATGGGTTTTGGAAATTAATTACAACCGTTGCTTCAACTTGACTTGGTTGCCATGAATTTTTGAGCTGTCCTTTCAAGCCAAGCGGTCCAATGGACCATGTAACAGTTGACACAAATGCGTTCGCAGCTCGCGATCTCCAACAAATACTGAATGTATTCCCGGCGCATCCAGACAAGTTGGGCAATGAACTGAAACTAAAGGTAATAGCCGCTTTGAGCCCAATCCTTTACAGTCATCGGCCTCATACTTTTGTCCGAAGGCTTGTCAAAAAAAGATTGTGATGATAATCTGCTGCCATGGTAAGCGAATTGACCCAAAAAGATTGTGATGCAAATCTGCTGTCATGTGAGAAGCAGCACAGCTTCCTCAAAATACCCTTTTTCACGTTCAGCCCTGACCAAGTTTTGTCGTCGTTCAGTTTTGCTACCTTCAGCGGCTAAGAAACTTCAGATCCAAATCCCATCTCAGCTGCTGCCTTCAGAAGTCAAAATGAGACGGTTCAAATCAGTCCTGTGGCATCTGGCTCTCTTCCACGCAATCATCATTTTCTGCAGCTTCCTCCTCCCCGCCCTCGGCGTCAATCTCCGCACCATCCATCAAATTTTCCTCGTTGTTGGCTGGCATTTCCTCAACGGTGTCTGGAACTGCTGCAGCAGTAGATTCAGATGCAGCTGCAGGCTCAGACTCAGCTCCCTCTGGAAGCGGCCCCTCTGACGCTGCACCGTGTTGCTCGATGAGAGCCTCAGCAGCACCTGAAGGAACAAAGTCACAGCGGGCCAAATGAAAATTGAGATGAAAATGAAAAATGGCATGGGGTTGTCTGCTACTGTTCCGGAAAACATTCAATCAATGAGGGTGGCACCGAAATTTTCCAGCACCCTCCTCTCCATTACAGCCTCAAATTGGATTTGAAACCAATTAGCCACCACTGACCTGACAGAAATGAGACCACATGACGACCTGAGGAAGGGACAACAACGTCACGCACAAACTGATCAGATCGGCCCTGAATCAAGTAGCTTCGGCCCACAGCCTCAAAGAATGGCATCAGAAAAAACGAGCGGGCATCAATAGGAAGTGGAAAGTTTACCAAGACCCCGGCAGCAATCTCCTGTCCCTTTTTGAAATCGAATCCATGTCCACCAACCTCTGACGGCGGGAATTTGCAGAAACAACTAAGAATAAACGTTGATGCAAACAAGTTTGTCTAGCCTGAAAGATCTGTCGATCATTACGCTTCACGGCAAACTTCATGGTCCTGTGGTAGAGGTAAATTGATGACACCTTCGGTGGCTTCGGCCTTTCGCTGTCTGGAACTCCACCAGTAGGGCCTGCCCCACCCAAAAAAAAAACATCAAACTGATTGGGTCCTTCGCTTTCAGCATCAGAATCATGAGCTACCCGGCCTCCTTCGCCGGAACCATCACCAGAGCCAGGAGCGGTTGCAGCAGCGGGGCGCTTGAGTGCCGTTTTGGCTGCCGCAGCCGGTCGCTTCAGAGCAGGTCCTTTCTTCACAGGTGACTTAGCCTTTGGTGCGCCTTTGGCCTTTGGGGAAGCCTTGGCACTGGCACTTGACGAAGCCTTGCATTTCGCCTTGGCCTTGACTTTCGGGCTACTGTTCGGGACAGACTCATCTCCATTCTTTGCTTTGCTTTTCTTGGGGGCTGTGTCCCCTTCACGCTCACCTCCTTTCTTTCCCTTGGTTTTCTTGGGGTGCTTCATGTCCACTGTGTCCACATCAGAGTCATCAGACAGTTTGTCAACGGGAGCAAAGACAGCGGTCATCGCAACTCCAGCACTTGTCACAAAAATTGAGCTGAAACACCTGCAGTGACGCTAAGCTGAATTCTGAAGCCAATCACGTTGCCACGCGCAGAATTCACTGGTATGTCAGACTTGGACTACTAGCCAATGATGGAAGATTCAGATATATTCAGCTGGCCATTCTGCAGTTTCTGATAAAAACAACTGTAGTAATTAGTTAATAACATTGAAAAGCAAGCCTCTCGCAATGAATGTGACCATCAAGCTTTTAGCACATCATCCGAACTGCCAGCGGTTCAAAAGTCACGCAAAGTGAGCCCTAAGGGGCAGCTGCTGAATCTGAAGCTACTGACTCAGACAGTCTCACATCTTCAGTGCCATGCGTCCAGAAGATTTCGGAGGCAGCAGTCACATCTTCGTCCATGTGTTTGGTGGCAACACGATGGAAGCAGTCAGGAACACCTTTGGCTTTAAGCCTATCACTTTGGGGTTGGCCGCGCCTGTCTGCAAATCAACCTAAGGTTTGGAAGATCACTCTTACTGATGGGTCCTGAATGGATGAACGGAAAGTGGACAGTCAGTGGTGCAAAGAATACCTAAGGCAAGACACATCCCAGACAACCTGAAGAGCAGGGCCACGGGGGAGCTTGTCCATGTGACCACAAAAGGCCGCTCCAATCGTTGCATGCCTGACTGATACGATTTGATCTATATACATTGTGAAATAATAACTGCACAGTGAAAACGAACAACAAGTCTTGTCGCTTTCTATGGCTTGCTCAGACTGGCCCGGCCCAGCCTGACTCCATCGTTGGCACCCAAGAGATTTGGGACAAACACATTGCAAAGCCCATTTCGCGCAGGTGTCATACTGAATCTGTAGGGCACAGCAACCTCTTCCGCTTCAGCATTCTCCTGTCCAAACAGAAACAGCATGTCACAGGTCGGTCAGACCTGACAGAACTATAAACAAGAGAGGTAGCTTTGCAAACTTTAACGGCACCAGTCCACAGGATACATCTTGGGAAGCAGCTGGTGATTCGCAAAGTCAATCTCCGCTACTCCATGTACTGTGCAGCAGTGATGCAAGAAGTCGGCAATGCAGTAGAGCTTTCGCTGGTAGCACACCAAATCAAGATCGGTTGCAAAGCGAAAGCAAATCCCATCGAGCTCTGCCTCGCCCATGCCTGACAATGCAGGCGGCTAGCCAAACAAACAATTCAGAGAAATAAAAAGATTCCCAGATTGATTAAATAAATCAATCTGCAGATGCTGTAGATCAGAACAGAAACTGAGTGTGTAGAGTGGACAAGAAAAACTGAACCATACACGCTGGATGGTTTTTTTTCACATCATGGCCTGCCTGAAATGGCTTTCTGCTGATACGCCCCAGTGTTGAAGCCACAGATTTCGGTCGCGTTGAGGGACATCTCCTGATCCGTCTCATTGCCAAGGTAGAAGCCAAACTCGGAATCAATGACCACAGATGGTCGGCCCCGAGCAGCAGGGCAATATGCCTTCCTGTCAAATTTTGGACAAGCACGGTTCAAGAATATCTTGGCCATGCTACTTGGGACTTCCAACATCAAAACCTACAGTGCACAACAATTTCAAACCAACTTGTCTCAAGGACCCAGCCAAGCCCAAAGCCTGGTGACATCGAACGCACTCTGCGGAATATGCTGCTTCTCAATGAGCCGGGTGACATCCACGGGCTGCGCACCACCGTCAATGGTGAAATCTGGTCGGCCAGTTGCACGGACATTGCCGGTTCTCTGAGTCTGGCCCTGTCCCTGATTTGATTGACGGCAAGAGTCTGGGAACTGCTGCAAAAGCTCCTTCTTCATCGCATGAACTTCCACAAAAGCTTGTGATCCTTCCGCAAATTTCTTGAGCAAAGGTTCTGGAAATGATGGTGCACCATTGGCCCAACTCAGCATCTCAAGGGTTGGTTCCACGACAGCCTCCGTTGGTCGCCTCCTCGCAGGGGCTCCGTCAGAGGCATCCCAGTGCTTGTAGATCTTGTCCTCCAAGGCCGCAGCACAGTCACGTTGTTCTTCACGAAGAAACCCGATGTAATACAGGGGAGGTCGTCGAGCGGCGCCATCAAGGAGCCGATCCAAGACTGCATGTCCAAACTCGCAGTACCTGGACGACTGAATGGAGAAGCAAGCAGGATCGTTGACGGAAAAAAATAGATGTAAATTCACACACTGCTATGGTTTGCTACTCACTGTATTTTTCCAAAGAAAGTAGTAGCCCTGCCTGTTTGGCAAGCAATCCACGAAAATTGCAACATCGCCATCCTGCCAGTCGATCCCACGAAGGTACGCAGAAATGATCTCTGCATGAGCTGGCACCCCTTTCCTCAATAACAGCAGCAACTCCAACAAAACAAGACAGGTACAGTAACAGACATGATACGAGTATTATGTACAAATTTTCATATGAGTATGAAGCTGGGTCAGGCAGGAGTGAGCTTGAAAAATCCAATTGCAGGGCTGCACAAAAAGTTCTTGTATTTTTCAATTTGTCAGTCGAGACACTGTTCAGCTCGCGAAGCTGGTCCGAACTGCATATCTGGGTCGTTGCCAAGCATGTCTGCCACCCGAATCAGCTGACAAGGCCCGATCACACCCTTGCTTGCAGCAGCTGAGCTCGACCAAGTGTTCGGTTGCTGGTGATCCACAGCAGTAACAAACAAGCAAGCATGGTTCACAGAACGTTTGTCGTTTGCATGGCTGCTCGACTTGTCGAAGGTCAGGGCAATTGAGTTCGTGATGTCCATCCTGGCTTTTTTCAAAGTATCTTCGAGGACGCGTTTGTGCTTGATCCATGCGTCGGTCGTGGTTTGCTTCTGCATGACAGGGAGCTGGCAGTGCCCGGCATTCTGGGGTGACATAGCGAGAATCTGGGACAAACTGTTCAAGCAATTGTTCATGTACACAGAGTTGCTCTGCCACACACAGGCATCCAAAGAAGCGAGCACAAACCTGAAATTGGGCGACTATTACTATCATCCCCGAACCAAACAAATGAGCCCACACCACACTAGAATTGACCCCAAAGCCTGCAAAATTCACAGCACAAGGAACACCCGTGATACCCCATCTTTGCATGTCCACCTGGAGATGAAACCGGCAGCATCGGCGAACGACTGGCCTGAAGAATTGGCGTCCTGCGTCTTCGGAAACACCAACTTGCACTTCCAATCCATGAACTCTTTGGTGAACTCTTGCCCCTTCCTGGGAAGGGAAGATGGTTTTAAGTGTCAAACAGCATTGTTCTAAAAACGCATTTTCCAAAGTTGTCCTGAAACTAATTCTGCAAAAAAAATCTTTCCCCCGACTAAGAGCTACTGTGTGCGAGAATTTACAGCTCAAATGCTGTGGACAAAATGGACCGTCAGTGTCAACACATTGATTAGTTGTCAAATCAAATGTCCAGATGCTTTCGACTGCGCCAGCTCACACAAAGTGTGGGCCCCAGCCTCCTCCTCAACATCATCATCCTCAACATCATGATCATCTTCCTCCTCGTCTTCAGCAACATCATCATTCTCAACATCATCCTTTTCCTCCCCCTTGACATCAACATCCTCAACATCATCACCCTCCATCTCGTCTTCCACAACATTATCATCATTTAAATTTTCATCTCCCTCCTCAACATCATCATTGTCCTCCATCAACTCAACATCATCATCCTCAACATCATCTTCCTCCTTCTCAACATCATCATCCTCTACCTTTTATCCTCCACTTCATCTTCTTATAATCATAATTATCATCCTCCTCAACATTGTCATCCACGACATCATCATCCTCCACCTCATCATCCTCAACATGATCATCCTGCGCCTCAGCATCCTCGACATCACCATCATCATCGTCATCCCTTACATTATCATCCCCATCATAATCGTCATCATCATCATCATCATCATCATCATCAATCACATTATTGTACATTATTAATCCCACTCCCCCACACGGTTTGGGTCTCTTGCCAGGGTATATTTTTAATGCTAGGCTCTTCTGTCGGTCGGCCAAATATTTCTTGTCCAGCGATGCCTCTTTTGCTATCTGGGCCTGGTTTGGAACGCGGCCTTTCAACACTGCCATGTCCTTTGCAAAGGTATGTTTCAGCTGCTCCACAGTGGCCAAATTGACCTTCTCTGCCAATTCCCGCTCTGTTTGCTGTGCCAAGCGCAGCTTGCGCTGCTCCACGGCTGTGATCATGTTCCTGTTTGGTTTAGGTTACTTTGTAGGGTCCAAAAAATTGGATCACTTTTTTTGGTTTGGATTACTTTGTTTGACAGGACCGACAGGACAAACAAAAAACACCAACCTTTTGAATTTGATCCAAAGATAGCTGTCCTCACAAAGGGCACCTGGTCCAAAGAGAGAGGAGGCACCGTCGTTTCCATGACATTGACAATGTCTCCGTCAAGAATGCCCAACTTGAACTGTTCGGTGAGGCCAGGCATTGCCTCCTGGAAATCCCTTTGTGGCACGGATTCCTGCAATTGCTGGATGATTTGCCCGAACCCTCCACAGGCTGCATGAATGCACCAGGCATCTCGATACATCCAAGCCTTTTTGGTACTCCCACGGTCCCAGTCGCCTTCGAGCCTGTCCAGAAAAGCTCCAACCTCAAAACCACAGCAGAAAGCAAGAGGAGGAATTTGAATTTCAAATTTCAAAATCAAAGGGGTTGGACCTTTACATTTGCCGGCTTTTAAAGCTGCATTCAGTCGAGTCTCAACTCTTGAGAGAAACCAACACAATACATGGAACTAACTATTGAGATGGGTCGCCAAGACATTGTCATCCAAGTTGGTCAATTCGCCCTGCCATGCCATCAAAGAGCCAGTCTTGCCTGATGACCATCCGATGTTGAACATCTCAGCAGCCAGAAGATCGTGTGAGAGCCATTGACGCATGCCCCGTGTGCGGACACTTTCACGGAGCCTCTTGACCACATCCTGGTGGATTTTGGTCTGCAAGTATGAAACCGACTTGGCCTCCTTGTCCCCGATCTGAAACGCCCTTGCCACCGATGTTGTACTCTGCCAATCCTGAGGTCAAAGGTTGACAGCACAGAATAGTTCCTAGCTTGCTTTAGGACAATATTTTTACCTTGGCCTCTAGTGGGTTGTCCACTCTTGAAAAATTAAAAAGCATTGAAGACTTCAAATCAATGCAGACTAACCCAGCCAATGTGCCACAAGGTCATTGTCCTCACCACTCTTCTTCAAAACCTCCAATTGCCGGATGAAGTTCATGGCATTGGGGGGTCGTCGCGTCCCGGTTGAACTGAGTGTAATTCCTGTCACCGCAGGGCCGGTAGAATTGAGAAACGAGAACCCCATTGCTCCAAAAAACAAGAGCTGGAAGGGAGATGGGACGTTTCTCGAAATCAAAAACCTTCAGATTCTAGTTCAAAACAAAACAGGCGCACGGACAGAATAAACATGGGTGTTATTGAAATACATACATACCTGAGACATTTATAGATATATATATATATATATGTGTGTGTGTACTGTGTTGTTGGCTTCACTCTGCTATTATGGCGCCTCGGCTTGCCCAAATGGCATCTTTGGGTGTGGCATACTTCCCAACAGTGCCATGCACAACCTTGAGAGATGCCTGGCAGGGCATGACCAGAGCCGTCAGGCTTGGTTGTTTCTCTACAAAACATATTGTGACATGAAGCTGCCATCAAAATTAAGTTGCCTTGAAATTGTCCGTCAGGTCTGCAAGTTCAATCCCCAAAGACCGAATCCCCTCACAAATGATGAGGGCTGCCAGTGAACGACGCCACCCCTTGACAAAGCCCACGGAGAAAGGGGGGAGGATGCCTTGGCAAGAAGGTGGTCTGAAAATTGAAAAAACAGCGGAATGGGTACAACAATAACAATCACAGAGTGGTGCTATGAAGAATAAAGTTTACAGTTTTTGAGGTCCAAACCATCAACTAACGCAGGAAGCTCTCTGTAGGAACTGTCCAACCAGGCTTTGTTCGGCACAATCACGCTCAATTTCTCCACTCCACCATCATTTGCATCTGTCCTGAACCTGGGCAGTTGCGTGCAGGGGCGCCCAAAGATTTGACATCATACTAACCGATATTATTATACCATGATAAAATGACACAATAGTATGTGAAACTGAATCACACAAAATACGCAGCTCTCAGTCTGGCAACCCCTGTGTCAGGATAAGTTCTATGAGAGTGAGCATGTCGAAAGGGTCTGCCATTCCCGGCAGGCCGAAATCCGGTCTGAACGATAGCTGCCACAGGCGCAAAAACTTGGCACCCGCATTCATGTCGGAACTGTACTCGATCCTGACACACCGGGTGATGGAATACAATGCCACCGGGTGATGATGGCATCATGCTTTATTTTTTTGTGCGTGCCAGACAACATTCAAATTCCGGCCAGCCTTCCACTAGCAGGGAATGACTCGTCAAGCCACGTTGCGAATCCCATGAGTTCCTCCTGTCATGGTTAAATCAATGTGGTGTGGTCCATCAGTGAAAGCATGTGGCCAGATTTAACCAGCCTGGGTCTTGTATTTCTTCATGATGAACTGGTCAGCGCCCCCTTGTGGCACCACAATTGTCGTGAACCTGGAAGAAAGGGATATGCCAAACTAATTTGACACCTGATATCACCTGATATGTAAAATACAACAAAAGCACAAGTTGACGCCTATTTCTCAACGCAGGCAAAGAACCAGTCAGTAATGCGCCGAACATGTGCAAGTTTGGGGTCAACGGCAACAAGACCATCCTTTGCTGCAGCCGTCTTCGCTTTCTTTGCTGCTGCTGACTTGGCTCCCCCTGAAGACACACGTTTCTGCCCTCCCATGGCGCACTGCCGTGACAGCCGCAACAAGAACTGACATACGCGTGGCTAGAGCAAGATGGCATCACATTCTTTTAAATGTGCCTGATCAATGGGAAAACAAATACAATGTGCCGAGGGAACGCACCAAGGACAAGTATTGAACTGAATCACACAGCACGACCCGCAGATTTCTGATCACATCCGTCAAGCTATTGTCAGGCTTCAGGCTCTGCGTGAACTCTCCTGGCTGGAATGGGGCAAGTCAAGTCGTTGCCAACAAGATTCTATTTTGAAAACTGTCCTGGCTCGAATGCGACAAGCAAAAAGTCATGGGCAATAAGCCTTAAAATGGCCTGTCGAAACTGACTATGAAACCCTCTCAACACTCAGCTTCTTTTTACCCCGGGCTGTGATATGATTTGAAAGGTCCTGCTGTCTCACACAACATGTCTCCTGCCGGTCAGCCTTCAGATTGACTGGGTCGAAGTCGAAGTTCCATGGCTCACAGCAGCAGCGAGCCTCTTCTCAATCTTCTCCACACGGGCTTCCAAGCTGACAAATCGACTGTTCACAAACAGAACGTCCCAGTAGCTCTCGTCCTCCTGGTCGTCATCATCACAGTCATTGGGACCCTGGTCATTGAACCCCTGGCCGTTGGCCTGCACGGTGGGAAACCATGGTTTTGGCACAGTGCCGTTGTCGGTCATTCGCACACGCGCTCCTTCAAGTTCAGCCCGTTCAATCATGACCTCACAGAAGTAGAGGAACTTGCGGTGCAAGGGCCGAGTAGAGCAACTGTGGTGATCCAGGAACCTTGTGACATACTTTTGGTGGTTCACCCATATTTCTCCATAGGTCTTGGAGGTGTGGGTGCTGCCGAACCCCAATTTCGTGTTCCAAAGTTTATCTAAGCTGATGTGACAGAACTCATCCTTGAGCGGCTTGACTGTCTCATCTGGGACTTGCATGGCTTTCAGCCTCTGGCTCAGGGATGCCGACATGATGGCGAGCGCAGAACGGTGCAAAGCGCCCAAAACCAAAAGCTGAAGCTAACTTTTGCACCAAAAAGGCAAATCACAGTTCAAATGCGAAGCATTTTCGTGAAAGACTTGCCTCACACTAACTATGGCATCAAAGTTGGCACTGCTATCTGGGACTGGTATCTTAAAGTTGGCACGGTCTGTCCTGGAGCTGGCCACTGACTTCCGAGGCTGGCCTAAGCATCTGGTGAGAATCCAATTTAATTTAATGCAATCTAAGAAATTTGAATCTTTCAACTTCCAAGACATCGATTCCACCTGACACTTGGGAATCTAAACTGGCTGAGTTGCGGACGCATGGTGACAGCGTCGATGCCCCATAAGAACCAAAGCAACGTCCATCTGTGGACAGGTACGACAGAAGGCTGATGTACTTCGCTCAAATATTCAGATGGCAAATCTACAAAAAAAGAGATGCTGCAATGAGACACCATAGAAGGCGACCAGTGGTCCACTACTCAATGATGGTACAACATCTCCCAGGCCTCTCCGAAGTGGTCAACTCATCAATCTGGATCGGAAGACCTGCCAAGTGTGAAGCAGACCATAAATTGTGAATAACATGTTTCAAAGCCTTTGTTGAAGGCTTGTTTTGTGTCAGATACATCCCGCCAATTCTGGTGGCATGAATTTTTGTGACTGATCTGACCCGGGATCAGACTGAAAACACAAGCGCGGCAACTTTGTAGATAGCCTTCCAGGCAACCAATGTTTGATTTGCCTCCAAAGCAACCCCCCTAAATTGCATTGCCGCAGGTAAAAAATTAGACAGTTTGGAGCCGAGCAAACCCAATGACCAAGAAACTATGGAAGCAACCTGACTCCTTCAACCCCTGACCCATCAGAAAATGAAGTTAGAGCATATCATTTCTGAATCTGAAGTTGGCGCGAACTTGACAGGAATAACCAAAATGTCAACCAAACTTTGGGCAACCTCTGTCATTCGTCATCATTCAAACCCATCCTCAACAAAATGTGGCTATTTGTGAAGGATTAGGCCTTGGATCAGTCACAAAACACAATCATAACATCCTGACAGATGAGCCAAAATTCACAAAGTACATAATTTCTGGATGCTGTGAAACAGGGATAGGTCACAAACCGCTCATTCCCAAAACCCTTCCATTTGTGACCGATCCTAGGTCGAATCAGTCACAATCAAGGCTTTCAGTCTACGCGCCACCATGCTCAAAATGTTGGAAGTGTTGATGCAAACATGTTAAGCAATCACTGTGTGTCCGATCTGACCTCGGATCCGACACAAATGATACCCCTCTCTCAACCTTGGGTTTTGTGTCGGATCCATGTGTCGGATCTGACCTCGGATCCGACACACGTGATATTTTGTGTCGGATCCATGTGTCGGATCTGACCTCGGATCCGACGCACATGATATTTTGCGTCGGATCCATGTGTCGGATCTGACCTCGGATCCGACACACATGATATTTTGTGTCGGATTCATGTGTCGGATCTGACCTCGGATCCGACACACATGATATTTTGTGTCGGATTCATGTGTCGGATCTGAC
>Ga0126342_10017241_pt1 | contig 12513 bp, 13 predicted proteins | sample Cyp1metagenome_FD_92528 | JGI IMG/M metagenome (GOLD analysis project Ga0126342, IMG submission 92528) | Coral microbial communities from Lord Howe Island, Old Settlement Bay, Australia - Cyphastrea 1 metagenome | ecosystem: Host-associated > Invertebrates > Cnidaria > Coral ...
AATGACTAATAAAATGATTTATTTAATGACTAATCTAATGATTATATATGATGATTCATTTATTGATTAATATAATGATTAATGTAATGATTCATAAAATGATAAATATAATGCTTCATTCAATGACTTATATAATGACTAATATAATGATTAATGCAATGATTGATTTAATTATGAATATAATGACTAACTTGATGATTAACATAATGATTCATTTAATGTTTAATATCATGGTTCATTTAATGATTAACATAATGACTAATTCAATGATTCATTTAATGATCATATAATGACTAATATTTTGATTAATATAATGATCAATGTAATGACTGATATAATTATGAATTTAATGACTAATATAACAAAATCAGGACTTTCACACCCACGACTACCCGCTCTCCAAAAAAAAAGTTCCGGTCCACGGACTTAAATGTTGATAAAACCAATGAACCACTGTCAGCCCGAATCAAATGGGCTTGAGCTTTGTAAGCAAGGAATCCTAGAATTGTGTGTAAAAACCACGCTGTTAGTTTCAGATGCTTCATATTCTCTAAACCACTCGAGATCATGATTCCATCATTCCATTTGGCTAGGCTATATTTGACTCATTAACATTTATCACAAGTGTTGAAATTAACCCATTTTGTGGACATGTTGAAGCCAACCTCTGGAGAATCGTCCCCTGTGCCATACTGTTTGTTGATCAATCCGTTGATGGTATCCCCAAGTGCACTCGTAGCTTATTTAACAATTTACCTCATACAATTCCACTGATTATTTTCGCCCCGGAAAACCATTGATTAGTTGATTGTTGGTGTTTGTATATATATATATAGCCAACCCAAAACATAGAAGAGCAAAATCCCACAATACATTAAATGTGTTTTTCTTTCTGTTTGGTGTTTTCCATATGTTTTAATTTATCAACAATAAACAATGTGAGGCTCCCCAATTATAAGTTGGTTTCGAAGCCCCAGTAGCTATAGCTATAAATACCATAAACCATAGTTATTGGAGTTATTTGCACCAACTTAGCTGTCTTGGGGGCCTCACATTGTAACAATGTCCAGTGAAAACAATGTTTTATTCTTCAGATCCGTTGATTCCGCGCGAAACAATACACCGAGGATGATGAAGCTCTTCGCTTCGCGCGACATGCAGGGCGTGAACGTGCAACTCTTCGATGAGCGACTTGGCCATATCATCAATGACGCCGGTGGACTTGGATAATTCCATTGATTATCGATTTGTTATAGGAGTTTTATAGGATTTATAGGTTGTTTGGGATTTAATTTCATCGCATTTGTATTATTTATATGGTATTTAAATGGGGCTTGAGATTTTTATTGAATGTGTATCCGATTTCTGTGTGGGATTAATCTCGGCTTTGTGTATTTATATTGGGTTTGTATGGAGGTTAATCATGAAAGATAGGGACTTAACCAGTGAACAATGTAAACAATATAGATTCTTTGCACCAACAACAATGGGGACATAGTTATCTATCGTTAGTTAATGGATACGTTTGAATTGTACCTTATAATTTTGCCCATAACAGGAGCATTGAGGAAAACACCAATCACTTGGAGAGATAGATCATTTCCTGAAGAAACTCTGGAATTTCATGGATTTTCATGGATTTTCTGCATGTGTTTTTTTTTCCCATTGGTGAATCCACCATTTTTGTCATCTACATCCTGGCAAGATGTTATCGTCTATTCAGAGTCCTCTTGAGAAAACCCAAGATGTTAGACGTGCACTGCTTGGCTCGTACCAAGCAATTGGTTTGCACATGTTTGCACATGGGGTATGTGGTTTCAAGTAAAACGTCGGATGATCCCACTTAGAAGCTTAGAGACTCTGTGGACCATCCGAAAGATCATCTGCAATTGGCTGTACTTACACTGGCATAGTGAGGGAGTTGATCCAACAAAGACGAAACAAAAGCAACGTTTACCAAATACCCAAGTGTCAAGTCAGGAATATTTTGTTTGAACAAAAAAAACACACCCATTGGCAATCTGACTGGCACTGCAACGATGTTTTTTTTCAATTTTATGTTTTTTGGCTGAATCATATGCTAATCGAAATGATATGTAATTTGCACTTGTGATTTTCAAGATTCTGGATGCTTTGTACTGAATGCACGGCGTCCCACGCAGTGTTTTTACCTTGGTTCCACATATGCACTGACTTTCACGTCCCAGAGTTTTTTTTTTTTTGCCTGGTATGTCCTCTTGTTGGAAGCTCTGGATTTGATGGGAGCCTTGCGGAAGTCCACCAACCAATCCTCTGGGCCAGTACTGTCATCGCGATTTCCTACAAAATTGCCCTCAGAAACCTCGCAAAATTCACATAGCGTTATCAAATGGAACTCGCAAATCATCCAAAGGAATGAACAAAGTGGACTATCATACCCTTCGTGTTTCCAACCCATCTTGTTCTGTTTCATTTGTTTAAATGTATTATTATGTTTTTTCCTTTTGCCTCAACTCAGTTTAGGTGCAGCGGCACGGCTTTGGAAGGAAGCTATCAGATAGACGATCGCTTGCGCATCATCAACATTGTCTCAGAGGACCAACTTTGGACGCCTGAGTTGGACTGGGGTTGGCCATTGCTTTCTGTGGGAACTGGGGGTATATACCCAATTCCTCGAAGCAACAAACCGATAGGGCGGACCTTCTGGTTCCCAAATAGAGGTTTCCTAAATCAGGGTACCCCCCAAATCCATTTTAATTATAGGATTTTTATAAACAATCCATTGGGTACCCGATGGTACCCGCATTTATGGAAGCCCCCAAATGCTGATTTTGTCAGCCCCCAAATGCTGATTTTGTCAGCCGTCTCAACACCACTTCTGTGAGGATACGAAGGATCATATCGCCTTCAGCAGCCGTTCCCATTGTATCAACATTGATCAGGCGAACGTCTCAGGGTTTCCAATGGAATGAGCTTGGGAGCAGCTTCATTGGTTTCGGGACGATCTTGGGTTGCAGGAAACAATATAGGTTTGATGGGAGAATCGTGGAAAATCATTGTTTCTGGTTAAGATGTACCCAGTGACAGGTTCCACCAGGCTTCTGCCCTAGTAGAGCTGAACCATTGGCAGATGGATATGCGTGGGAGTTCGACCGCCAGGCGATAGGTGAACCATGCTCTACGGTGATCTGTCATATGAGCCCAAGTTAATACCCACCTCTCTGTTTATATTTATGATTTATTTATATATATATATATGAGTGTCCGACAAAATTAGAGCTGCCTTGAACTTTGCGTGCCTTCACGAAACCTTCACAACCGATAGGGGACGACCCAGCACCGATACCCCTATATTCCAACAAGTTCCAACAATAATCTGCAGTAGGGTGTTATAGGGTGTTTATTTCTACAGCAACGGCTACAAACAAAGGCTTTGAACAGCTCTACCTCAGCTAGTTTTCCTCTTAGAGAGCACCAAGCATTTTGTTTGCGGCAATTCATACACCATTGTTACCGATACCCCAATCGATACTAACCGATACCCAATGTTGCAATCTTTTTGCACTTGCCGAGACCATGCCCACATGCCATTACTACCCCCACTACTCCTACTGCTGCTCCTACTGCTACCCCTACTGCTACTCATACTGTATACATGATAGACATCCAATCAGCTGGGAGAGTGGCTCAGCCGCCCAGATCTTGGACGTGGTGGTGTCCAATGAAGCCATTCACCACATTGAGCCAGGCGAGGTTCCCTTCGGAGAAACCGGCTCCCCCCCTGAGGGGTGAAATCGTGGAAGTTGGTGAGATTTCATTGCACTTGTATATCTTTCACATTTGTGTTCTATTTTTCAATATAGGTATAGAATATGTTGGTAGATGTATTTATTTAGCTTATTTCAGAAGTCATGCTTAGATTCTTTGGTTGCTTCTTAAAGAAAGAACACGAATCTCACTTGTGTTGGGTTGGGCGGGTGGGTCTGCAAAATAAGATGGTGAGGGCATACCCAGACATGGCATCTGTTCATTTTTACTTGCTGTTCATTTGCATACCGGTTTCATACCTGTACAAATGTCACAAAATATGCATATATAATCAATCACATGTATACCATCATATATATATATATAGTTATATATATATATACAGACATACATTTATAGATACACAAATTCTTCAATATGTGTAGACACCGGGATTTCCCAGAATACATATATACATTTGTACATATATATATATATATATTTGTATACTGTATATACATAGTATTTTGCATTATATTATATATACACACACGTTATATTATTGCATATGTATAAGAAATATGTTTGCTTTTGCATTTTATATACATGCAATTATTTAAGCCTCGCACTTCAACTTAAACCTGCAGGTGCTTGGTCACGCCTGAGCGTGCCAGAGAGGGATCGGCTGGTTGTGCTGGTGCCCTGGTTGTTAAAGGTGCCACCATGAGACCCTTGGTCAACTCCAAATACATGACCCATATCAGCAGTTTTTGGTGAACATACGGTTCCTAGCTTTTGGTTGTGTGTGTACATACAACTATTTCAACTTACATGTACGTGTACATATGTGTGTTTACCAATGTTTACTTTGCTTCATCCTGCATGGTGTTCATTTGCGTCCCTTAGGTATACAACAGCGAGGGTGAGAGCCTCACAGCTGTGGATTGCCGGAAGGTTTGCTTCTTGGACGCCCGGCCAAATTATTGGCCTTGGAGGATTCCACGAATCATAGCTTAAGAGCCTTGGTTAGTCCATCGAAGTTCACTTAGTGGAGCTACTCTGGATGTTTCATGGGTTATATATGCTCTGACTTACTTGCAGTTTTCCAGATGTTTCCACTTGCAAGTTCCAGACGCTTCATGGGCTATTCCTGTAAAATTATTCCATGCATTTAATGACTATTAAGAGCAACTCTCCTTAGTGGTAACTGTTTTGCCATGGAAGTTCATTTTAGATGTTTCCCGCAAATAGTGGTTTGAGTTTGAAAATGTTTGAAAGTTTTTTTTTCATATTCACATATTCAGACCTACCTGTGAGGATTGATCCAGTTGAATTTGGTTTGGAGCCTTTCCTGTCCCACCACTGAGCGGACATTCTCAGATTGCCTATCTACTTCTATTGTTGTTTACCTCCTGGCTGATTTATGACCTTAGAATTCAGACTTGCTTTAGATCCACACTTCACCACTGTTTTTTTTGCATTTGGATGTCTATGCCAAGCACTTGCAGCACGCCAAACCATTTCATATAATTGTGACTCTGTTTCTTTTGAAGCAACACCCCCAACAAAAATGAGCATGTACTAAACTTATCCAAATTTTAGTATGGCCACATATGGCCACATGAATGCATCAATATGATGAATATCTGTGGCACAACAAAAAACATTTGTGTAGGATCCAGCTGAGGAAGCGGACCAAGAGAGTGCTAAGACCTTCACCATGTGCATCAGGCGGGAAACTGCTCGGGTCATGGTGAGACATCACCATAGATGGTCAAAAAATAAGGGATTATCCCAAACACACTGTTTATCATTTATATGAACTATATATAATTATAGTATGTTATAGTGATACATTATTTAATTAATCTAGTTGTTTTTGATGCAAACAAAGCCAAGAAGGCACGACTTTTGTCATTCAAGCTGGATTTCGTTGGACTCTCCAATAGATTCAATAGAGCGATCCTGCCTTGTTACTGGCATGTCTTGTTTGGTTCAGCCTGATCATGCTTGCAGTAGCAACACCCGGCCAACAGGTAGGCCCAACTATTGCTGTAAGACGCTGCAACTATTGCTTATATAGATTTCTCATCGATAACATGCGCAAATGAATGATTGCAAATACATACATACATACGTACGTACGTACGTACGTACATACATGCATACATGCATACATGCATACATGCATACATGCATGCATGCATGCATGCATGCATGCATATACTCATACATTCATACATTCATACATTCAAACATTCATATATTCATACATTCACGCCTACCTACCTACCTACCTACCTACCTACCTACCTACCTACCTACCTACATAAAACATACATGCATACATACATGCATACATACATGCATACATACATACATATATATATATATATATGTATGTATGTATGTATGTATGTGTATGTATATGTATATGTATATGTATACATGTATATGTTTATGTATATGTTTATGTACATGTATATTTAATTTTCATGCATGCTGCATCAGTATTCGTGTGTCCCTCTCCATCTCCAATGCATTGTTCGGGGAGGATCCTGCAGCGATACTTTGAAGATGCCAACAAGCCGAGCTATCAGTCGATCTGATGGCAATGCGGAAGGGGCAACCTCAAACGTAAATATGGAGAACTGATCCATGAACTATTGGGATTTGAGCTGGGTTTAAATGGGTTTGATCAGATGTTCGAAATCATCACCATCCATGATTGTGGATCTTACCAGAAACAAAATGGACATTTTAAATTTGCAAAATTGGGGTTTGTTCTGTCAACCATGTAGCTATTTTGATCATATGGAGCGCCCTGAAGCGACCTCACATATTGTTGTTCGTGAGAGTGAGTTTGTTTAGCAGGAAAAGGCGACACTGGCATCACCAGGACACTGACAATTTGTGATGGACATGGGTCAAAATTGAGTAGCTCATGTAGCTTAAGATTATAGTCATATAGATGGTTTGGTGCTGAAAACATGTAAAACCAGCCAATGACTGATAAATAATACCCCATGCACATTGCATCAAACATGCTGAGTCCCTGACCAACCTGTGCGATTTGCACAGACCTGCAAGCTTAGATCGGGATGCCTATCCATCCCAAAGATGTGAAGGGATTGAGCTCAGCATGTCTGACCAACGACATGAAGCGTGGGAAACTGGTTGGTGTTTCAAATGTATCTGGAAGTACAGTTGTCACTTTAATCCCTATTTTTGGATGATGACCCCCACTTGGATCATACAAATTTCAGCTAGCTTGAAAACACCGACCAGGAAACACTGCGGCAGACAAAAAAGATAGCATATCGCCATCATATCGCCATATACCGCCACTGATCACTGCAGTGGTTGCTGTTTTTCTGCTGGGCGGATTCCTGCTTGCCAATCGTGGAACACACGCGCACACACATGTGTATATATATATATATGTATGTATGTATATAGTAATTCCAAGGTGGTGGGAAGCTGGATTTAAATGAAGTTAATCAGGGGATGATCATCCAAAGTGGCTATTTGTTGGGGAAGGAGTTGGATTTAATTTGGAACAGTTACTATAGGCTATAGTTATGTTCATTCGGCTCGGTTGTTTTTTCAGGGAACACGAAACCTCGATTTTAAGGCTATTCAAACATGCGGAGGTTCCTGCGCAACTTTTCCTAAAACCACTTCTCATCATTGGGATGAACCACTATACCCAGCTTGAAGTCAGTCACATGTCATGTGTTCCGTCAGCTATCCATATCCAGTAGAGGCTCCAGCGCACGACACTGGCCCTCAGGAGCAGTTAGTGAAACTGTCAGCGCCTTGGGGAACTGACAAATGATACAACATGATATATGCATATATATATATATATATTTACAATACTATATATATATATAAATGTATATACATATATTTATTTATAAAATATTATATTATATATCACCATGCGCAACATCACATTATTTATACGTAGATAATACACATTATATCAGTTGGATTCAGTTGGTCGTATTGGATCATTTTCCACGCCAGATTTCCACCTCTCTATCGGGAAGCCGAGGCACAACCGACTGCAAGAAGCGCTCACTGTGCTGCAGGCAGGTTGCCTTCAAGACTTGTCCTCCACCCCGGCACAGTTCCACTGGCTGCTGGATGCCACTGGCCGCAGGAGGGACAGAAGATGTACGCTCAGCAGCAGCCCCTCGGCCATTACACAGAGATCAATCATGAATCAAGCTGGGGCTTGTGAAGCAAGGTTGATATTTTTAGGAACCTCTTTGTAAACTCTAACCTATCTCGAAGGGCAATCCATTTAGCGTGATTAACAAGCATAGATGACTTTCCTACAAGAGATTTGACTTTCCCGTTTGAAAAGCAGGAAAGTTAGCGTTTCCCTGGTATAAGTTGCAAGACTCAATACCTTTGCTTTCGGAGATTTTTGCTAGGGCCAGAATTTGACAGGATCTAATCAGTGGTTGACATCATTCACTTCCTACTGGAAACCTTTTTTAAGGGTAAATTATTTGGTAAATTCTTCCATTTTGGGTCCCTGCTTTGGGATACTTAAGATTGTAGTATTGTAGGGATGGCATTGCCTTGAGTTTGGGAAGTGCTACTTAGTCAAAAGGACATGTTTTTTCCGCTGTCGCGCAGAATTTCCATCCCGATCTTTTCGTTCGGCGGTCAAACCACCCGGGACGGCCGGGGATGCTGACAATACCTCGCTCTTCTGTAACAGAAACTATATCATGTTGTTGAAATTACGATGAATTATAGCATTCCCGTTGATGGAGTCGCATCGGTCGAATCCCCATTTTGAGTTGGAACTGTTTTGACTTTGACTACGCTGACATCGTCCCACTGCCAGTGGCTTCAAGCGGTTCTCTAATGTTCAATGGAATGGTTTAGTCATTGCGGAATCACAGGAACCCAGGGTTTTACCCTCAAGTGGGTGTCGTTCCCACACTCTGAGACATGTACATGCACCATACGTGCACCTTTCCTTTGCCCAGGCAACAGATGGATACCTTGCAGCAAACCATTGAGAGGCTCTGTTTGGACCTCGGCCTCGGCCTCGCCGTCAAATCGGGGTCGGAGCGGTGGATGAGCAAAAGCCGAGCTCAGATCACCTTCAAATCAACCCAAATCAATCAAAATCAAAACCTAAGGTATTTCCAATATAATATGCTAATTTTATCTCATTCCTGTGCTAAGTTCCAATTCCAATTCAATTCATCACAAAGGCAGTCAGACGTTGGCAGGACCTTGTTTCGTTCCAGATCCCACTTTTGCAGCAAAGCGTGCGGGGATTTTTTTCCGCCATCAACCGGCCGGGAATGGGGGCAGCAGGACCCTGACTGAAATCAACACTGCCATCCTAGGCAAGTCTTTACCATGCACGCACTGGCTTAAATGTGATGACTCCCATTTAACCCATTTAATGTGGCATATGAGTCATATGAGTTCCCAGGTTTGGCCTGACCATTTCCATCATCTTAGAACGCCCGCCAAGGTGAAAGCAAAGCACCCGTCCAGCGATCCAATGGGCAGGCTCCATTTTCAGATGGCCGTTTTTTTTTTGTGGAAAACTGTTGATGAGGCGATTGATTGAGGGTACGCATGTGTACGCTATATTCATCTATATTCAGTATCAATATACATACCAAGTACTTCGCAAATCATGTTCATATACGCAATTGACATTTTGTCGTGACAATAACATTTTGTCAATAAAGGATAATAGAAGCAATTCTGTTCATACTTCATACCAAGTTGAAAATATCTGGGATCAATTGGATCCTTTGAGTGATTTAGCCATCACCTCCCCCAGATGGCCGAGCTCCGGTTTCAAAGCCCGTTTGGATAGTATAGATACAGTAGTTGGCTTATAGTGTAACATATCATCACCGTAAGAGGGGATAATATGAAATATATATAATGTATGTATACACCTATGACATACATATTTACATGTGTCAACAAACATGTACATGTAGCTATGTATAAATAAATAAATATATATATATATATATATATTATGGTGGTATATGTAGTATTTATTGCATATACATATATATATATATATTATGTATTGTATATTGTATGTGTACATACACCGCTTGTACTAGATTAACACCCAGTTGCCAACACCATTATTGTTGGCGTTTCACCACTTAAAAAAAAAAGCATTGCGTTCACAGCTTGCGGCCATGGATGCAGACCCGGACCTTTGGGCTGAGGTTCGATCAGAGTTTGGCAGTCGCGCCGCTGCCAAGCAGCTTGCAGACTGACCTTTGCACAAATGTTCAATCAGAGTTTGGCAGGCGTGGCATTGCCAAGAAGCCTGCAGAAGCTGACCTTTGGAGACAGCTTCAATGAGAGTTTGGCAGCTGTGACCTTGCCAAGCAGTCTGCAGACTTTGACCTTTGGGCAGGAGTTCAATCAGAGTTTGGCAAGCGTGAAGTTGCCAAGCAGCTTGCAGACTTTGACCTTGGGGGCCTTGGGGAGAAGTTTAATTAGAGTTTGGCAGGTGTGACCTTGCGAAGCAGCCTGCAGACTTTTGACCTTTGGGCAGGAGTTCAATCAGAGTTTGGCCGGCCTGGCATTGCCAAGTAGCCTTCAGACTCTGACCTTTGGTGACAGATTTAATCAGAGATTGGCAGGTGTGAGCTTGCCAAGCAGCCTGCAGACTTTGACATTTGGGCTGCGGTTCAATCAGAGTTTGGCAGGCCTGACGTTGCCAAACAGCCTTCGGACTCTGTCATTTGGCTTCTGGTTCAATCAGAGTTTGCAAGGTTTGACCTTGTCTGGCGCTCTTCAGGTGTGACTTTGCCAAGCAGCCTGCAGACCTTGACCTTTGGAAGAGGGTATGCTCAGAGTTTGGAATCGAATTCTATCCCTTGCAGTTTACATCAAATCTGTTGCGGGGGAATGACCATAGGTACGGCAGAGCCATTGTAATACAGGATTGACGGATGCGTCACTCGCCGTTCCAAGTCCCCAGCCAAAGAGACTTGCTGCTTGGGTTCATCCCCAACTTGGTTGAAAAGTTGCCTGCCCGAGCATCTCCACATTTGGGGGCTAAAATCCAGTAGAAACCCATGGGATCAGGCGCAGGCTGCTGGGCCGTCAAGGGCCGGGGGCTCCAGATGTGGATGATGTGGGTTTTCCACAGGGGATGACTCTGCTAAGGAGTCAGAGCTCTCACCTTGACCTGCTGAAACTGAAACTGATGATTGAAACCCGATTGATTGTTTCAAACATTTGGTACGAACATGGTGACGTAGTGCAACTTTGTGCTGGACTTGATTGGGGATGAAAAGACTGTATAATCTTACCGGCTGGTGGTGACGTGTTTTTTCCCATCACCCTACCTAGCATCATGATCCCAATTGACATCAACTGACTAACTCATCATTTCAAGGTATAACCTCCCCACTGGCCATGGAGGAAATTTATGCGGCGAACATGTTTTAGCCCTAAGAAGATGGTGTGTCCGAAGCACCGTCTTGAAATACGTTGAAAACTGAGCATGTTCATTAGATGTTACTCTGGTTGAAACTTTGTAGGTAATATCCGAGTTTGTACCACCAAATTCCTTACTGTTTGTGTTCCTCCCCAAAAAATAAACTGCATTTGTTTCTTGGAGGCGGAAGCCCAAGCGAACACACTTTATTTTGATCCACTGTGAGAGACATGTACTCGTATGTTGAATAGTGTTGACTTGTGGGTTTAGATATACATGTTATTTTTTTTTCTGTGAAACTGATTTTAACTGTATAAGCACATTCTTTGGTTTAGATGGACATTTATTTAATATCATTTAACATTATATACTGTACAACTGTATAACTGTAAAAGCACGTGTAAGCACGATTCATACTTGTAACCGAGAAAGAAAAGCCCAGCTCTGAGGTGGCACAGGCAGCACGCCGGGAGGCAGGCTTCTCTTTGAGCAATCCCAATGTGCAAATGGTGTCCAATCAATAAATGGTGGATTTGAAATATATAGAATATATAGAATAGTTTATTGAAATATTATTTGTATAATGAAATGACCTATAATAGAATATATATTATAAGAAATAATACAACAACAACAGTAGAATAAATAATGAATGGGTAGTACTGACATTAAAAAAAAAACATATGAAAATGGATAAACATATAGAAAAGTGTAAGTCTAATGTTACAATATTACTTGAAATATAATGAAGCCTTGTGTTTGGGAGTAACCATGCCCTAAGTATCAACAGAAAAAGGATTTCGAAATTGATCATCTCAAGTGACATTGTGGACCCCCATTACGTCGTCAATAGCTCATAATATCGAGCTGGCGTTCAGCGATATTTCGATATACATCAATCATGGCAGCAAACGTGATTTACACCATTGCACATCAATGGGATATAAACAGAACTAATAAGTGCATTGCATACCAGCTGGGATATACATCCAGGTGCCCTTTAGCAAATTTTTGAAATCTAGGCTGGCAATAGAGTGGAAAACCCCCAGTGTTTGGATGCTTCGCCACCCTTCGGCCATTGCCATAGCGCGTGGAGCAGCCCTGACCAATGGTGAGAATCCTGAAGAACAAGGAATGGTTAGGAACACTTAGTCATGGGTCATGTTTGTTGCCTGACATCCAGCAGAAAACATGGCAATGAAAGCAATTTCGAGTTTTTGAGCCTTGTTTTAGGTGCCGGGCATCTGAGGGGGCCCCCGCTGTTGTCAGTTTTTGACATTACACTAAAAACAACATCATAGAGGAGGGGGGTGGGGTGGGGG
>Ga0126342_10017242_pt1 | contig 12512 bp, 10 predicted proteins | sample Cyp1metagenome_FD_92528 | JGI IMG/M metagenome (GOLD analysis project Ga0126342, IMG submission 92528) | Coral microbial communities from Lord Howe Island, Old Settlement Bay, Australia - Cyphastrea 1 metagenome | ecosystem: Host-associated > Invertebrates > Cnidaria > Coral ...
ATGGATATATGTATATATGTATATATGTATATATGTATATATGTATATATGTATATATGTATATATGTATATATGTATATATGTATATGTATATATGTATATATGTATAAATGTTTATGTATATATATGTATATGTATATATGTATATATATATATATATGTAATTGTGTATGTAAATGTATATGTATATATGTATATATGTAAAAATGTATGTATGAATAAACATGTATATATATATATATTTAAATACACATGAATATCTACATATCTTAGTGTATATATATATGTACACATGAACATTGGAACTGCCCTATGTTCTGAACTGACTCATGGGACACCCAGCCCCACCACTTCGCCACCTTTTTCGGCTTTCAGGTGATGCACCGCGATACTTCGCAGCTTTCAACGCCTCATCAGCTGATGGTACCCCAAAATTGGTCGTTTATTTCATGGAAAATTCGATAAAAATGGATGATTTGGGTGTATTTTCATGTACCACCATTTTGGGAAACCTCCAAATGGCAACTATGATATATTGTTACATGGGTTGAATGTAGATAAGTAACAGATAAAAACATTTCTTTCACGTCCGAATATATAGTTTGATGCTGACTTGCAGGTAGGAGGAACGCCTAGACCCAAAGTACCACAAAATGGAACACTGGATCCCATATGTTTTGCCGGTTCAATCTCTAACTTTATTTGTTACAATCAACTCAACTGTTTGTCCCTTGTAATGGCGACATCCGCATCAATTCAAAATCTATACTCGTCATCATTGGGTGGTTTCAATTCCCATCAAAACTCGTGCTGTAGCTGGTAGGGAAACACGAATAATATGGCCTATCCGACAACGGTTAAGATTTGTTATTGATGGTTTCACATTGATATCAGGAAAACGACAACAACAACAACAACAACAACCAAAAAAAAACGTATGCTGGTCTAAATCAGATTATCGTTGACAAACTTCCCAGCAACAAAGAAACAACGCTGCCCCAACGCTGCACCTGCTCCGCTCGTCGTTTCAACTCTTGCCCTGGGATTTCGGGGCCCCAATTGCGATTCGCTCACGGTTTTGCTGCTGAACAATAGTAAAGCAATGGCATAAACCACCCATAATTTCTTGCTTACTACCCAAAAACACGGTAAATTGATGTAAATTGGGGAATGTGGATCGTTTTGTTGTACCAGCATTCCAGCATTTCGTCAATGGTGAAATGCCTGTATTGTTGTTGGAATTCGAGCAGGTTAACTTCCCCCATCGGATCTTTCGAGCAATTCACTGCTACTGGAGATCTACAGTACAGGAAAAACATGTTCGCTTCAAGAACATGATTAGTGTTTAGCATAAGAACATCGTGGATCCCCAAGAAACACATCAAAAATTAAAGGACCGGACAACCCCCACAAGTCAACTTCTTCCAATAAGCAGAAACAAAAGTTGAAGCGGGACGGGGAAGGAAGGAAAAACAAAGGAGGTGGTGGAGGATCGTAAGTGAAGAGTTGTGTGTGAAAGATGCGTGTGACAAAATTATGTGTGTGAAAGACTGTGTGTGTGACCAAGTTGTGTGCGTGAAAGATTTTCTGTGACAAACAAGCCTCCCACTCAGCCTGAGCAAATTGCACATTGCTCTGTGCTCACGTCTTCTTTGACCCCCGGCCAACGAGGTGACAGACGACATCACGTCGGCCTGCTTGGTGCAGGAGCATACAGCAACACATGAGACGAACCAGAATTGCAGCAGGTCCTGTGAATTGAAAGACTCCCGCTGGACATTGCCTTGCCATGTTGCTGAATGCTTCATGCGTGCCGAATCGGCATGTGCCCAGTAAGGCGCGTTAGCCCATTGCCCTTGCCGACCAAGCGTTGGCCCCAAGCACATAAGACCACGTCATCCCGCACCCCCGGCTAACGAGGTGACAGCCGACAATACGTCGGTCTGCACGGTATATACAGGAACACATGTACAGTGAAATACAACTAAACGATGCAAGGTCAAAGCTACAACTGCAAAAACATTTTGGATGCAAGTAAAACAAAGGTGAATGTCGCCAAGTGCCAGGCCTGCCACTTGAAACGACGAAGGTGGATGTCGCCAAGTGCCACACCTGCCACGCAAAGTGCCGCGGCGCCCCGTGCGACCAACGGGGACCAAGCGCGCCACCAGATCCAGCCCAGTGCCAGCAGTGCCACGCCTGCCACGTAAAACAAAGGTCGATGTCGCCAAGTGCCACGCCGCGTGAAAGATGGTGTGCGACAAAGTTGTGTGTGTGTGTGACAAAGTTGTGTGTGAAAGATGGTGTGTGTGACAAAGTTGTGTGTGACAAAGAGGTATATGACAAAGAGGTGTGTGACAAAGTTGTGTGTGAAAGATGGTGTATGACAGTTGACAGGGAGGCGGCGGAGGAGGAGGAGGAGCGGGATACAGAATCAAAAACAAGAACCCCACACAAAGATGTGGGGAAAAACATGTATATGTATCATACGATGTATATATATATGTGTGTGTGTGTCTACATATGCAGTATTGTTAGTATTGTAGCAATACAATTCACATATACAGTCCATGTTTGGATTCTAGTTTTGTATATGTATTGCTATAGAATTATCTATATATTTGTCTTTCCCAGGCCTTGTTGGTTAGACACCCCATGGCTATGCCAAGGCCACAAGCGCGCCGTCCCGCCGAGCTCCAGGCGAGGACTCAGTTTCCTTGGCAAAAGACCAATGATCATCACTAGATATATGTGTATTGTTTAATATAACAACATATATATATACACACAAATAATATTATATATAGATACATGTATCATTGCTGTCACTGTCATCAGTGTGTTATTTACCATCTTTGCAGTAAGTTGTTGTCTAAAATGTACACTGTATATATATACATTTATATATAGACACGGATATTGGTCAAAACTGGGTATCCGGGTATCTCTAATCTGGCGGCTATAAATGCTCAAAAATGGTAAACATCTGCGCTCTATGGGCCTTCAGTTTGTGCTCCCCCAGCGAGATAACAATGAGACTATGGATGGACCCCCACACCAAAGGTTGGGGCTACTACAGAAAAAAAACAGAGTCCCATTGTGTAATTTCCCATAGGATTGATTTAGCCGTAACCTCTGTTCAACCATCAAAACAACAGCCGTTTTGAACACTTAAATAATGCGCTAAAGCCAGTCCACAAGTTTGGAGGGCGTTTCAACTACCCATTTCTGCTCTGAATTTGGGCCATGGCAAATGAAATTGGTTTTCCCACATTACCATTGTTTGGTATATTTCAACCTATTATATACCACTAGATTGTCCTCTAACATACAAGTAAAATATCACTGGTATATAAAATCATAAATCCATCATATACAATGTTATACCTCATTTTATATACTATATATATATTATATCCATCAAAGTCCATTTAAATGCATTTATATATATATATAGTGTTACAGGATGGTGCCCCCCAGTTATAAGTTGGTTTATAAACACCATTAACTAGTTCGTTATATCTGCCATAAACCATAGTGACATTGGAGTTATAAACCAACTTATCTAACTATGGGGCACCACCTTGTACCTTACTATGATTATAGTATATATGTTAATATGTTACCCTACTATTATTATATGTTACCATACTGTTATTACCATACTATTATATATATATATAGTGTTACCCTACTACTATGAAACATGGTCGTTTATCTCACGTCCGTCTCCGTCTCCGCCGAAGCGGCTCGTGCCGCTGGCGTGCTGCCGAAAGGACCTCGTGGACTGTGGGGGACTCAGCTGAATCCCATCCCCTTAATAGCCTTAAAATCAATGGACCATCAAAAATGGTGATTTCATGGGGATTTAATGGTGATTTAAAGGATTTAATGGGATTTAATGGATTTAATGGGATTTAATGGTGATTTAATGGATTTAATGGTGATTTAATGGATTTAATGGGATTTAATGGTGATTTAATGGTGATTTCATGGGGAAAAATGGGCTTTGAAGCATCAAATCCCATCTAGGAAATGGTGTTTTTATAACAAATTCGATGATGGAATATGATGGAATATGAATGGGAATCATCAAAACAGTTCAAACGCGGGATATAAACAGTATTTTTTTAATAAAAACTATGAACATTGGATATAACATCAAAAATGGTGATTTCATGAAATATAAATGGGATAACACCAGAAATTGGAGACTTACTGACTAGGCTTATGAACCACGAGCGATCCAAAGTGGGATGATGCTCACTTTGGAATCCCGAGGTGCGGGTCTATACAGAGTCCAACTACCTTGACGCACTGAAATGGATACTTAAATGGATATGAAATATGGGACGATTATGCTGCAGTTCGGAATATGAGTCTCATGGAGTCGTAGCATGACCAGCGATTGTTTTCGGTAGTCTTGAACAATATATGCTTCCTATTCAAGTGATAATCATTGTTAGCAACTCGAATTTTATCACACGGTACCACTGCAGAACATTGAATAAGAGTTAGATAACAATTTGATGACCCGATAACATCCAATAAATACAGTAGATTTTCTGTTTGGAATGAAAATATCTCCCTCCTGGAACGAATCCCAGATGTCTAGCCTCAGCAATCTTTTGAGACACCTGGCCACGCATTTGGGAAAGCTCCCAGGGACGAGATCAAACTATCATAAGCTCAGGACCATTGAGATTGGAAAGGATCAAAATGTATCAAAATGTGGGGTTTACAGTACGCCATCAAGAACTACAACCATATCTTTATTCGGTAATCATTCTATTTTTAGGGTAGCCAGTATTGGCTTACATCCCTTTTGGAATGAGATGTTCAAGCACAAGGCAAACAATTTGGCGACTTGTTGCCGAAAACAAATCCACTTTACATTTCGGGAATTTGAGCAGACACACGTTGTCAACATGGTTGTGCATAATCATAGTATCCGTTCTACCAATGTAAGTATGCATACACATACAAATACATGAATCAGTTACAGTATATAACAGTACGTGTATATATGTATATCTAATGACATATACATACTGGGTACTAGAACAACCAAAACCAAATTAGTTTGCTGCCCTGTTCTTTCAAAATGATACCCCTGACACACCCCAAAATGTACCTAAACATAAACATTGTAACATTTATGTGTATAAAACATGTACATATATATATATGCTGCATGTATGTGTATATATAAACACTTGCATATATATATATATATGTGAATATTATAAACATTGATAATACGTATATATATGTAATATGCATATCACAATTTATAAATGAATATACACATTTTATATTCATTTTACATACAGTATATCAATATAAGATAATATAAGTAATTATGTATGATCATCGTAATATTAATAGTGGCAAAAATTGAGAAATTGCAATCAATTACGGGGTACTCAATTTTGGCATATGCATGCTCATGCCCATCTCAAGCATGTGTTTTCAACTTCAGTGCGCCTCCACGTTCATCTTGTGATCTTTTTCGGTCCTGCCGCGATTTGTTTCTGTGGAACAAGTTGGTGAGCAACAGCAGCAGCAACAACAACGACGACGACGACGACGACCACGACGACCACGAAGACGACGACGACAACGACAACGACCACGACAACGACAACGACAACAACAACAACAACAACGACAAACATATCCGCATAAATGTGATGGTTCCAAATAAATCCACAGAAATTGTCCGGAAAGGCATCCCTCATGGAGGCATGTCTGAAACTAGGTGCTTCTGAATTTGGGCAACATCTGGAAACCTATGGTTGACGGATGGAAAATCCACCATTAAGGCATTGTGTTCGAGTGCGAGAGAGTGTTTTTTGATTTCGTTGTAAACCACAACCTATCAGTGCCTATCATTGCCATTCAAATAGACAGCATTTTAGGATCCAATGAAGTCAATGACTGATACGCATGGATTGAAAGACCATGGAACCCACGGGCTGCCTGCCGTTGGAATCCAGCCGGCTAACGCCTTTTCGGGGACGTGCGCAGCCCGCCTGCGATCGCTGGGGAGTAGAGAGGTGGGAAATATTGTTCAATGTGAGGCCCCCAAGATAGCGTTCAGTTGGTGAACATAACTCCAATAACTATGGTTTATGGTACGCAAATAACTATAGTTACTGGGGCGAATCTAAACCAACTTGGAACTGGGGGGCCTCACATTGTTTGGAAATTGTCTGTGGTGGACATCAAACCCACACCCTCCATACATGACCTTCGCACGAAAACCTCCATTTATAGTCGATTTATTGGCCAGCCATAATTGATGACACCGGAAAATAAATGGTTTGCTTCCTGTCGTAAATACCCCAATTTTAGGCAACGGTCAACGGTTTATCATCATGTTTCCTGTTGAAATGGCAATTTTTGGTATCTCCCATTTTATATGTTGATTCGCTTGGAGGCAAAATCATGCATATCAGGATGCTCTTGACGTAAGAAAATGTGTTAGATACCGTATCTAGAAGTTCCGAACAAACCAGCTGATGTAGAAAATCATGTAGCTCTGCTCTGAGACGAAAAGAATCAACACCATACGTCAACTGACATGCGCGTCATGCGTGTCATCCATGCCTACACCACCATTGTCCTGGGACAATCATCCCCACATCCTGCATGGGATATATCTCAACATCCATGTCTAAAGAAAACCTCTGCATAGAACGGACGATTCATCAAACATCATTAACATTTGATCAACAATCAACAATCAATTTCCCCAGAATTCATCCAAATGCCTCAAATTGAGATTATCGCTCACACCCTCGCCAAAAGAAAAAAACATAGAATTTTGATCATCACCAAAAAGACAAATGTTTCTGTATTCGATCTCCACATCCAAATCATCATGTTTATCTTTGTATTGATATCGACATTTGCTGGTTGGTTAAGTGGTGAAGCTCACTGATTCTCAACAATAAATAATTATCATGATTACGTTTGAGGATATATATATATATGGGTAAATAATAATATTTCACTAACTTGAATCTTGCGGCCATTTGGGGATGATTTCCCTTATTACCTATGATTCCAGTGAGGGAGAACAGTGAGGTCGTTATAATTTACATATTATATATATACATATACACCCTTTGGTTATTTAACATAGCCATGGAAAATGGCCCATTTATAGATGGTTTACCTATTAAAAAGGGTGATTTTCCATGGCTATGTTAGTCATAACCAGAGGGTATATCATTACATATCCGGGGGGAGAAAAAGACACAACGAGAACATTTTTCTTCGAAAGGTCCGTGGAGCCAGCCCCGCAAACATCTTCGACCGTCAGTTGGGATCACCTCTAGGGTTGAAAATAACACATATTGGACACCACGACATAAATTTACATATATATATATGTATACAGTATATATTTCCATATGTGTATAGGTACATATGATACATGTGTATGATTGATTATGTAACATTAATATTATGTATGCATTTCTTACCTGTGGGAAAAGCTAGTTCTTATTAGATCTAGAAACCACCAACCAAAACGGCTCCGCCTGCCTCGGCTCGTGACATTTGAGGCAATTTTTCTCAGCCGAAGGAAGGCGGCCCCGTGCTTTTCGCAGTCAACGGGGCCCGGCAGCCGACCCGTGTCACTTGAAGCCGGCGGAGGCAACAGAAGAAATGGGGAGACAACAGGATGTGCAATGTGCAACACAGGAATCATTTTTTATCACAATTGCTGAACATAAATTTTGTCATAACCATCAAAACCTCAGACTTGCCACCTACAACTGGGGTACTACGGTAATAACTGGGATGCACCCGAGATTGACTGGGTCATTGTTGGGGATTCTGGGTGGATCTGTTGAACCCATCTGTTGAAGCTGATGGCATGGTGGGTATGCACTTCCAGTAATCCAACATTCATCAACATTCTATTTGGTTGGATTACTGGAAGTGTATACCCACCATGCTGGAGTATGTTGGAGTTAAGACAATCCTGATCGGAGCTTGGAAAGAATGACCGTTTCGGACCGTTTCGGGTCAAGCCATTGAGGTCTTCCATCTGTTTGGGAAGATGATCATTTAGACCCAGAGACCCAGACCCAAATTTTGGGAAGCCACATTTTTTTTTACCAACTTTGACTTTAACCCAAAAAAAACAAGAAGAGAAAACACGGCACGCATTACCGTCAAGTGCTATACCAATGGTTGGATTGCACATCCAAAACACAACTGGAACATGACATCATCTTATGGAAGATGATGTTCCGAATCGTTCTCACACTTTGGCATGTTCGCCATGTCTTGTTCCGACAGAATTGTGCGTATGTTGAGGCTCTTGTGATATCTGCGACCCTCCAGTAAATCAGCACTATGAAACGTATATCCACCACTTTGCATAATAATTTTCCTTTCAATACTTTGCATTGAAAGCATAGACTTTCATGGGCTTTCAAAATGGCAGTGTGTCAAAACCTTGTACCCCTGGTGAACATCAAAATAGCTGGTAAATGGATGTTCATCCCCCTAAAAATGGTATTAATAGGTATTGATCCATACCCAAATCTATGTTGGTAGCTCCACTTTCAGCCTCACCGAATCTCACAGTGGATCCTCCAGCAATGGCGATGTTGACCTCAGAATGGCGCCATGTTTTTGGACAAACGCACTTTGGGACCAGGATCTACATGCTGTGTGGATGTAAATTCATATGATTATATGAATATATATATAATATGATTAGATAATATATATATATTATCATATATATATATATATTATCATATATATATATGATTATATCATATATATATGTATATTATTGTAGATAGAGTATATAGATATATCGTGTGCCATATATGGACTACTAGTAGCACTTTTTCCTACCAGTGTCTTAGTTCTTGTTTGGTATCAAACCAACCATTTCTGAGAGATACCACGAGTTGAGTGTCCTGAAAGGTTTTGCGGGTGAATGAGAAACACCTCAAAGTGTATCAAATCTATAGTTTGAGGCTCCTGAACATTGATAAACAAACAAAAATGATCCGACTTGAATGGATTAAATGGAATATACTAGAATATATGTATATATATATATGCTACTCTTTGAAATACATTCTTAGACAAATGGATTGAATGCTTTGACTAAGAATATACCAGACATCAGAATCCTCTTGATCTACCAACCCAGCTAGTTTCTGAGTTCTCAAACTGTAGGAAGTGCCTGGTGCATCTCAATGTCTTTCTCTGCGGGCATTATCCGTGGCGCCCAAAGACGCACTGATCCACATCCTCCCTCAATGCATGTGTTGAGAGAGGAGATTCCTCCAAGAAGCTCCTGGACACCGATAATTATATCAGAAAATAGTTGCACGGTTTTCAATCCTTTCTGTGTTTGAAACTCGATGGATTTCATCCTTCAAACAAACGTCACAGCCGAGGCTTTCTCCCAATCTGATGAAAACACAACCATCTCTTTGCTTCATAGCAGACCCCTATAAGCATCAACAGACAGGTTCACAATCATGAGCTTCTGAGTAGTGAATTGTTAGAAACCATTGTTAAGTACGTGGTTGGTAGCCCGAAAACCATCCGTTTTGTTGTTTTTTTTAATGAAACATATTAGAACATGTCCATTTATACGGAGGAACATTTCAACCAATGTGATACCATTACATTCCCTTCAACGCCCCAAATTACTTCCCAGTATATAAATCCCGGGTTCGGTTTGCTAATCAATTCTATTGGTTTGGGGGATCGCTTATTTCGAGCCATACATGTCAACTCCGGATTAATAAACTTTACAAGTAGTGTAGATTAGAGGGGTCCCCCAAAACCAGGAAAATATATGAATTATATAGTAATATTATTTATCATTGGCACCCCCCTTTTATTAAACTGGCCGGATAAATGGTTGATTGATACCAAATACAATCTGGATTAACAGCTCAATAAGTCACCAACCTAAAAAGTAAGGCCATTCTGCTGGATTGCAACGCGTCTACTTGCTATGCGCAGATCCTATTCAGGTGAAATAGCAATATGTTCCCTCAGTTCCGTCCGCTATCATGTAGCTTCATGGAGCAACCCTGTTTCCGGATAGTTACTGTGGTGGTCTATGGGAAGTAGGGGCAATGTCCGGTAACCATTCTCAGGCCCCGGTGCCACTGCTTCTGGAGGCCTACGTGACGCGACTACTACGTGACACCGGGCGAAGCGCGGCTCAGTGACTTCTGCACCGACTCGCGAAGCCACATGGCAAGGATAGCTGGTTGGTTTGGAAAAATGTTACAACAAGTTACATTACTTCGTGTGATCCCCAACGTAGCATATACCCTGATGTGTATATATATCTATCTATCTATTGTATATATATATATATATATATTATACTATATACGCTTACATTCTATCTATCCAACATATATTCTGACAAGGTTCTGACATACTATCTGACATCTTCTCTGACATGCTATCTTACTGTTTTCTTGGCATCATACCTGACATTAGACATTATGTTTGACGTTTGTTCTATCTGGCATTCTTTCCTGGCATAATTATATTCTCACATTTTATCTGGCAGTCTATCTGACATCTATTCTGACATGCTATCTGACGTTCAAATTGACATTCTATCGGATATACATACATATATATATAGATTCTGGCAGTCTATCTGGCATTCTATCTGACATATTTATACTACTAATAACGATGAACATAATAATAAATAATAGTAATAAAAATAATAATAGCAATAATAATTTAAAAAGTAGTAATTAAAATAATAGTATTAATAACAACAATAGTAATAGTATATATATATATATATATTACCGCACTCTATCTGGCATTCTATCTGCCATATTCTTGTATATATATATATATAAATATTATGCCGTCTATATGGCAGATATTCTGGCATTCTATTATCATATACTAGTTGTGCCCCACTGCATCCGGAGCTTGCGATAGGGTTCGGGTCCATTGGTGCCCACAGTCACAAGGAGCTGGCGGAGGAGACGAGGAGGCGGAAGAGCTGCACCTTTGTTGAAATCTAGAGACCCTCACCTTGCAGGTGGGGAAAAACAGAGTCATCTAGTCATTTGTGTTTGTTTCCTTTTCCGGACATGTAAGAATGACAAATGTGGATGTGTCACATCAGCAACAACATAAGACGCTAGGCTATAGGCATTGATGCAGGAAGTATGGAAAGTCTTATCGAGAATCCAAAAGACAAAAGGGGCTAAGGATCCCTTTAGAAGTACAAAACGGTTTAATCAACAAACGATAAGGCAATTGGGATTATGTAAGGTAATGTAAGGTATTCATGAGAAGATATGAAAGGTATACATACACAGTATAAACATGTATAAACTGTAGTATAGTACAACCGGTGGACCTGGACCTCTCATATTCGTAGCCATCCCGACAAGCGTTTTGCCCCTTGTCCAGTTGGTGATTCTCGGCTTAAAACCTTCAACTCTCAACGGGGATATTTGTGGCATGCCCAGCGTACATTTCAAGCCAGGATTTCGATCAGAAACAAAGGAAGTGCTTGAAAATCTCGAAACACCGCCTCAGTTGGTGGTTAAAACCCACCTCAATTGTCCTTGACATAAGAGATGCACAAAATATGATACTGGTTCTGAAAGCCAGAACTTAGACAGAATAACCACAGATTCCACCAAATCGAATAATCATACCCTGATTACTGTTGCACCTATATTCACTCCACCTGCTGCCACAAATCTGATCAATCTGCGTCTTCGATAAAAACAACTGGTGTAATTCAGAAATAGATCTTGAAACAAATCTGAAGAAAGTGGTTTGACTGAAAATAAGGTACTCCAAGATAGTTAATTTCATTTAATTTCACTTTCCCATCCAGATGACCATGAAATCAGGGTATCTCCTGCCACCCAGACACAAAGATGGAAGGTGCTTCAGCATTGTCCACGGTGCTATCGTAGCGATCTCCCGTCCGCGCGTCGAAGACGGGAGGCTCCACATCTCCGGGAGAACCTTTGCAGTAGCGGCCCACCAACACGCGAGCTGCCACCAGCACCTGCAGGTGGCAATATGACAGGTTCGTGGATGTTACCTGCATTTCATTCCCATTGAACACCATATGACCAATATATGATAATTATATTCTATATATTACATATATAAAACATATATCTTATATATATAACATATATCCTATATATATGTCTTATATACATATATAACATATGTCTTATATACATATATAACATATATCTTATATACATATTACAAATATATTATAAATATATTACATATATGTATATAAACATTACACATATATATATATATATATTACATATATATAGCATATATATATAGTGCATATATATATATCACATATATATATATATTACATGTATATATATGTACATATATTGTATATATACGTAATATATATATATATATATATAATATATATATATATATATTATATATATATATATATATATATATAAATATTA
>Ga0126342_10017243_pt1 | contig 12512 bp, 7 predicted proteins | sample Cyp1metagenome_FD_92528 | JGI IMG/M metagenome (GOLD analysis project Ga0126342, IMG submission 92528) | Coral microbial communities from Lord Howe Island, Old Settlement Bay, Australia - Cyphastrea 1 metagenome | ecosystem: Host-associated > Invertebrates > Cnidaria > Coral ...
GGATTCTAAGGGAATTGAGGGTTATTTAAGGGGATTTAAGGGTGATTAATGGTTATTTAAGGGGATTTAGTGGTGATTTAATGGTGATTTAACGGGGATTTAATGGATAATTTAAGGGGATTCAAGGGTGATTAAGGGTTATTTAAGGGGATTTAAGGGTGATAAGGGGATTGAGTGGTGATTTAATGGTGATTTAACGGGGATTTAATGGATAATTTAAGGGGATTCAAGGGTGATTAAGGGTTATTTAAGGGGATTTAGGGGGGATTTAGTGGTGATTTAATGGTGATTTAACGGGGATCTAATGGATAATTTAAGGGGATTTAAGGGTGATTAAGTGTTATTTAAGGGGATTTAAGGGGGATTAAGGGTTATTTAAGGGTGAAGAGGGTTATGAAGGTGATTGAAGGGGATTTAAGGGTGATTTAATGGGATTGAATGGGGATTAATTGTTATTTAAGGGGATGTTATTTAAGCGGGGATTTACAGGGGATTAAGGGTTATGAAAGGGGATTTAAGGGTGAAGAGGGTCATGAAGGGGATTGAAGGGGATTGAAGGGGGATTTAATGGGATTTAATGGTGATTTAATGGTGATTTAATGGATGAATTAAGGGTGATTTAAGGGTGAATTAATCGGATTTAATGGTGATTTAAGGGTGATTTAATGGATGATTTAAGGGGATTTAAGGGGATTTAAGGGTGAGTAAGCGTTGTTTAAGGGGATTTAAGGGGATTTAAGGGTGATTAAGGGTTATTTAAGGGGATTTAAGGGGAATTTAAGGAATGACTTAAGGGGATTTAAGGGTGAATTAATGGGATTCAATGGTGATTTCATGGTGATTTCATGGTGATTTAAGGGTGAATTAATAAGATTCAATGGTGATTTAATGGGGATTTAAGGGTGATTTAAGGGTGAATTAATAAGATTCAATGGTGATTTAATGGGGATTTAAGGGTGAATTAATGGGATTTAATGGTGATTTAAAGGTGATTTAATGGATGGTTTAAGGGGATTTAAGGGTGATTAAGGGGTTATTTAAGGGTGATTTGATGGGGATTTCATGTCTTCCTGGCGCCTGAACATGGTGATTTCATGGTGACTTTAGAGGGGATTTCATTGTGATTTCACGAAGCATTGTTGTAGAATAGGGTATATCCGATTTACAACTGGTTATATGGTTATTGGTTTGTACAAGTAGGGGATATATATATATATATATGATATGAGAGTTAATGGGAATCCATTCATGCATGGGAATTTTCATGGGGGTTGATGGAGCTGGGGAAAATCATTCGAGTTAAATAAATTACATCACCGTAGACCCCAAACAGTGGGTGGAAACAAGACGTGTTTTTGAGGAACGGGGTCACACATATGACATAAGAAAGCAAGGTATCGAACCCCTAACAGTACACTGTTTGAGAAAAAAAGGGGGATCAATACGTGTTTTTCCCCAAAATGGGATCAAAAAACATGTGCTTTTTTGGGGAAAAAACCTTCAAACATGGGAAATTGACCAAGAAATACTTGGGGGATCGCAGGAATCAAGCACTGAAGGTCAGAAAACCCACCGGCATAGATCGCGAGATGCTGGAAGAAAGAGTGCATAGATGGGAACTTTCATGGGGAGTTTAAATAGGCTTCAAGATGGTAGATATTGGTCCTGTATCATGGGAACATTGCGGGTATAATGGGTATCCATGATAATGACCATCATGGGGATATAATGGGATAAAAGCAACAATCTGAGTGGGTACAAGAAGGAGCCCCTAAACGATAGGTGTTGGTTGGTGAACATAACTAGGATTTATGGTGGATGAATCTACGCTAATCTATTTCCTGCGGAGATACTTGAAGGGTTTCTCAAAAATGAGGGATTCGTGCGGATATATATATATATACCCACAGTATACAGCATGTGGGGCCCCCAAACGACAGCTAAGTTGACTTACAGTATCATTAACTTGAACTGTCTGCTTTATGGAGAATATAATTATAGTATAGTATTCATGAGATTTATAAACTAACAAATCTAACGTTTGGCCCCACAGTATGTGTTGGTTTTTTCGTGTTTTTTCATGGTGCTACTCGAGGACCTTTGGGTGATTCAGCAACAGCCCACAGCAGCGTAAAAGTGAGGCTTGGGTAAAATAGGCTTCAATGGTTTTTCCGAAGGCGATCTGATGTCAGACTCCAATGGCCTATTGAAAGTTACACTTCATCAATTGGGAACTAAACCAACTTCCGAATTTATTGTAGTGATGTCCGGAATTCGGAAGTTGCTTATACTTCATAAACCCCCTGGGGCTCACTAGTTACACTCCATAAATTGGCACGTAGCCGTCCGGTGCGTTCGATCAGATGCAACAAACTCGACCTCCGGTGCAGGGTCCCTGCCTCTGGCACACCTGAAGGCTGGAGTGGGGTGGCATCACAGATGGAACCTGAAATATCCACTTTCAAGTGATCCAACGATCCCAATGCCGAGTTTAAGTCAGATGTGGGTTCGGGGCGAAAATTCGTGGCCGTTTGAATTGTTCTGATATGAACAGTAAGCGCAAATCCTGTTGAAATAGCGTATGTTCTAAAAGGTAGTGCGCTCCGTTGTTCCAAAACTTGGGGTTGTTGAAAAGTCCACTCTTATACCAGCAACATGCACTTTTATACCGGCAACATTGTTGCGGCAACATCCTTTTTTTCCCAAGCAAACAACCATTTTTAATTTGACGTTTGGGACTGGCGTGGTTCGACAAAAACATGTTCGAACAGTGTTCGAACAGGGTCTCAAGTTATCACCTTAGCCCAGCAGGGTGTCGAAGGGAAAGTAATCGTTTCATCAAAAGATGGTCGTGCAACACCAGACCTGTTCCAACGTGATCGTTTAAGGATCCAGGTGTGTATATATATATATATTATGCAATATGAATATCTAGAGCTTCGTAAACGTGTCTATACATTCCGCAAAGTTGCATAGTTTTCATGTTTTCACCTTTTCACCGTGTACCTACCGCTCCATTTCCTGCCAAAATTCATACAACCCAATAACCTACCACACAAAGGGTACCATAATAGTGACCAACCGGAGGGCTGACTTTGATTTTTCGAGATTGTCTGGGTGCCAGAACGAACCAGTTAAAATGTTCAGCAGAAGCAAGTGATTTTTTATGATTCTTTCGGTGTTGTCCCACCAATATTTTCAGGCGGCATCCACGTTTTTGTTTTCCAACAAACCCACTTGCTGGTGACATCGTATACTTCTCGTCCTGCTTGGTCACATCCACAATGTTTTCTTGGCAAAACTTGACAAGCATGTGAATGCATGATTTTGGCAAGATGTCTGTTGTGTTTTGTTGGTACGCACAAAACAACATTCTGTTGGCTACCATGCTGAATAATTCGTTCAATGTTTCTTTCACCAGGTGTGCTCATATTGTTCAAACTTCACTGGGGATGTCTTCTGATAAACATGTCTTCATTCCTTCTCGACACCCTCATTGTTTGTTTCCAAATGTCCAAAGTTTATCTCGTTTCCCAGTTTCTGGTTCTAACCGCTTGAGTTCTTCAAGCAATGCTGATAAATCGTCATGTTTTCTAGTCAAATCTCCAACATTGGCAAAAAAATCATCCAAGTTGTTGGCTAAGCCAGTCTGGAAGTCCCGAACGAACCAACGGACATCTTTGTCGGAGAGCCTTATGATTCGCATGGTAACCCCAAGGCATTGTTGATCACCCGGTATCTACAGTGACATGCAACTGGAATGATACAGTATCTGAGAAGGACTGCCATTGCATTCATGTATTTCTGGTATCTGTTCCTAGATTACTGCTTGGATTTAGTGTGTATAGTTCAGAAGTGACCTGCAAGATTGGTCACTTGAAAAATATCCCATTCCAAACTCGAAAATTCCAGACATCTTCGCTCAAAAACATGTTTTACAAAAAAAAAAAACTTTCCTGAAATTCCTACCAGTGAGCATATATATATACATATATATATATATATATATATACATATATATATACATATATATATATACATACATATATATATATATATACATATATATATATATATACATATATATATATACATATATATATACATATATACACACACATAGTATGTGTGTAATCTTAAGTACATATATACAAATACCATTGATATTTCCAGATTTCTACCCTTCCAATGCTTGTTGACCCGTCGATTTTCGACCAAGCCACATCCAGCTCCACCAGTGAGACGCTGCTCAGGCTGCTGAAGTCCACTGTTCGGGGTATAGATCACCTGACCGAGCAGACCCCAGCGGCGTTAAAACCAAGGAGTTCCTCCACTTTTTTGGACAATGATGATACACATACTATATATATATATATATGTATATAATTGTATATACTATGTGTATACATGTGCATATTCATGTGTATATTCATATGCATATTCATATGTATATACATATGTATATACATGCATGAAGAGATGTTAATGCATGCATATACAAATCTATTCACATGAGTATATTATATATATATGCATACTTTCTGGCTCATCCCAGTTAGTAAGTGGATTAGTTCGCCCCACTTGTAACGAGTTAGTAAGTACGGTGCTCGTCCAGTTATAACAGGGGTTTCGTCGAATCCACTGTGAACCGCCAAGGATGTACCATGAGGTAATCATGGCTGGAAAATCCCAAGGATTTCCCCCCATTCACTTCGATGATTCCTAGATGCGCTGCTCGATTCATCGTGGATTTACCAACTGGTTTCCAACATCATGGGATGAGCATCAATTTCCCAACTTCGATGATTCATAGATATAGTTGACCAAAGAAATTATTGTATTGTGAGTTGGTTCATAATCCCCATTAACTAGTTCGATATAACCCCCATTCATCAACCCAACAGTTGTTGGACTGATAAACCATAGATGATTACCTTCAAAAACCTCCATATTTCCAACAGATTTCCAGCCCAGATCCACCAAGTGGCACAGCGGCTGGAGCGGCCCGAGTCGTAGTGGGCCAAGATGCCGAAATAAGTGCAGTTGCCGCCATTAGTGCCTCGGGCTAGAAACTATGGTTAGCCGCTAGCCCTACTTAGTGACTATGGTTTAAGAAAAAAAACAGGTAAGTATGGTTATTAACATGTTGTCACTGAGTGAAACTAACCATAGCCTTACTTAGAACTTAGTGACTAACATGTTGTAACTATGGTTATTCACCAGGTAAGTAGGATGATTCTCCAAGTTCGCTGGTAGCTACTTAATGGGACATCACCTTGTGGAGTGAACTGCGTGGCTTGCTCCGGGATTTCCCAGGCCATGGCCATGACAACACCGAATGTTGTTGTATACATATACATATACATATACATATACATATACATATACATATACATATACATATACATATACATATACATATACATATATATATATATATCATATCCCGTGGAAATATGGAAATATTCCATTCATATACCATTCATATACCATTGATATTCATTAACCATTAGGAAAAACCGGCATCAATCCACATTAATCCATATAAAACCATTATAAATCCATACTGGTTGGTGGTTGAGCCACCTACCCCTCTGAAAAATGATGGAGTGAAAGTCAGTTGGGATGATGACATTTTTCCAACTGAATGGAAAGTCATAAAATTCCATGGTTCCAAACCACCAACCAGATATACACACACATGTGCAGCAAAACGATGAACTCCGAGGGTTCCTTTTTTCAGAATAAGAAAAACGACTGTCGATAGATCTAGCTCCTCCAATCTTCACTCGCTTCGCTTGAATGCATAACCAGTTCGCTTTCATGTGGGATCCAAGCTGCAGGCAGAGCACTTAAAAAACCACGCAGGCAGGTACGACTCCTTCAGATCTTCAGTTGGATGCCTGGAAATTATGCCTTACAGAAATCATCAGGATCCAACAGATGGAGCTACGTAAACGTACCATATTTCAGAATCCATCTTCTGTGGGGATATTCCCTGAAATTTAGGCCTTATATAGGCCTTATATAGGCCTTATATATGGTAGGTACCTCCAATCAATTGCTTCCTGAGTCATGGCCATTGATCTATTCCTTACTTGGAGACACTGGCCAGTATCTTCCATCAGGAAAGGATCCCATAAATTGTTGGTAAATAACCCGCCGTCTTCATATAGTAGTTAAATAGCCCCTTATCTTCATAATATTGGCTATATTGTGTATATATATATATATATATACAATTATATATATATATATATATATATATATATATATTTACATATATACATATATCATATATATATATTCCATCAATTTCCCAGTAAATGTCCTAAAATCCACGACCAGCCACTGGCATCGATGGAGGAGCACCAGTCAGCGCATTGCTGGATAAATCCTGCCACCGTTTTGGGGGCAGAACGCTTCTACTTTCAGGACGAAAGTCCATCCAAAAAGAGGAATCTACTGCGAAGTTTCTTGCTGTTTTGGGCCATCTGTAAATCCAGAACTTGGTCACTTGCTCGGGATGTATATATATATAGTTTTTGGGAAGATCTCACCGAAATTGGAGGTGTCTCTCCAGTGAATCTTGACTGGTTAAAGTTAGCCGAGTGATGAAGTCCCAGCAGTCCGAATCATAGGTTTTAGACCCCACTTTAGCAGTTTCTAAGAAGTATGATCTTCCAACAAGGGAGTTACACGTATCCAACTGGTCCTACCTCTGGGCCTCCAACTAAAGAATCACGGAGCTGTTTTCTGCTTTGTTGGGAAGATCTGAAAACCGAAGAAACCCTATGGGTTTTTTAACCCCCAAAATATGTAGGCGTGTCCTGCAGATGTTCCCTTCAGACGACACAGGGATCGAGTCGGGATCGAGTCGGGATCGAGTCGGGATCGAGTCTCACTTGGGACTTGGGAAGTTCACCAAGAAGCATGGGGGGAAACCCTGCTTTTTGAATGAGGACAGTGAATTTCCCCTTTGGAAGTTTCGCAACGCTCACTAAGTGTCACTATTGATGTCTTCAATGAATATCCATATCCCCATTGATGGAACTCAGAAAACCAACACCAACTTAGATACCAAGCTTCGTCAAAAATGCCGAGCCTCCAGCCATCAAACTTTAGAGTGCAAATTGGTGTGTCTTCAGACAAAGTCACATTGGTGAGTTTGCTGGACAATCTTTGTCCTAGTGGAAAATCCAAAGCAAGATTCATAGGAAACCATCAGAAAATCATTTCTCAAGGAAATACATGCACTACATTTGATATGTATATGTATATGTATATGTATATGTATATGATTGTATATGTATATATACATATATACATATATATACATATATACATATATGTATAGTATCAAATAGACATACATCAATCTCGCCATGGGACAAATAATCATCAAACTACATCGGTGATTTTCCACATTTCACTCACTGGGCAACCACTGGATTTGAGCTTGTGTCCCATGTCGGTGGAATGTCCATTTCAAAAAATGGCTGGTAGTGATGTGAACCTTGGTACCCTCTGGTAAACTAACATAACTATGGAAAATCACCATTTTTAATGGGAAAATCCACTATAAATGGTCATTTTCAATAGCTATGTTAAATTACTAGAGGGTAACCTTGGTAAGCTTGGTAAGCTTGGTATCTGATCCTCAGCATTCCGAAAAACTTTTTTGATCTGAATCAACCAACAGGCCCAACTTCGTGAACCTTGGAGATACCCTCTGGTTATTTCACATTTATCGCTCATTTATAGATGATTTTCCCAGCGAACGAAACCTCCATTGATTTACGGGATTTTCCATGGCAAACTGTTAGTCCCAGATGGTATGTGGTCATCCCTTGCGCCTCCCATTCGGTATGCCATGACCTGATTCTGACTGTAAGTTCTGTCGCCTGGGCCGCTGGGCCAAAGGGCGTCCCTTAAGAACAACTCGGCGTATATAGAGTGTGGAACTCACGGACTTCGAAAGTTCACGACTTCTGAGATGTGTTTTTCTGTTGGATAAGATTGGATAAGATTGGATAAGATTGGATAAGTAGGAAAGGCCCGAAAAACCATCAACGTTGACAAGGTTTTTGAACACTGCTCAATCATCTTTGGGTCCATAACTTCGACCACATACAACGATGGGAAATGGTGTTTAGCATATCCATCATATCAACAGATCATTGTTTATCCGGAAAGTCAGTCATTATCTATGGTTAAAACCAAGTGATCTCCGAATATCTCCAAATTATGCGGGCGTCGAAACCTTGTCAACAAGGTGGTGCCCTTCCCAAATGTGATGTGAAAGTTGGTTTATAAACCCATGAAAACTATAGGTGTATCCCTGTATCTCCCATAAACCCAAACGTTCACCAATCAACTTAGCTATCTTGAGGGCACCACCTTGCCGCTTCCCAAAAAACGACTCTGATCATCAAGGTGGTGGCCCCCAGCTATAAGTTGGCGAGGTTTGCTGATCTGTCTTATGGATACTTCATGATGCCCCCTGGTAAACGTTTACAGTTTGCGAACTGAAAAATGGCCCCAGTCGAAATAGTTGAAAATAGCCCAGTCGAAAATAGCCTGGAAACTGGATCTTTCCAGTTCGTTATGTAACATGGTTTACCAGGCCGGGTTTTTACCAGTTCTTTCCCCAACTTAGCTAACCTGAGTTCCAACCAACAACTGAGCCGAGTTCAACCAACATCTGCGGGTCCTACTTAGGACTTGGAACCCATAAAAAACCCCTGAGTTTATCGCTCTTATCATACCTGGTTGGTGGTTTGGTTGACCTACCCCAACCTGAAAAATGATGGATTGAAAGTCAGTTGGGATGATGAAATTCCCAATTCGTCAGTTGGGATGATGACATTCCCAACTGAATGGAAAGTCATCAAAATCCATGGTTCCAGTCACCACCAACCAGATACGGCCGATGGGATGATTAAAACAACCGCTCTTCAGCGGTCATTGCCAAAATGTCATCCAAATGAAGTGTTCCTTTGGTGCTTGTTACAGGTTGTTGATGTCCAAGAATACCGTTAAATTAGAACCATTAAATTAGAACTGAACGTCTGCAACGGCGGCTCGAAAGCCGCCGTGAAGTCCCCTTCCAAATATGCCAGTTAGCCTCTGGTAAATTACCCTCTGGTGAACTAACATAGCAATGGAAAATCACCATTTTTAATGGGAAATTCCACTATAAATCACCATTTTCAATTGCTATGTTAGTTCACCAGAGGGTAAGAGTTTAACCCTGAAAATGACCTATCTGTAGTGGTTTCACGAATCTTCCAAGCCCAACGCATGGCAGGGTCTATGTATCCAGTAAAACTGGAGGGTACTACTTCCATGATCCAACTATCCATAAATGATCATTCATCATGCATTCTTGTTGTTGAAGAAATCCCAGAATTCCCATAAGCTGCTGCTCCAGTGCGCTAAATCGCTGAGTTGGTGCGGCTATAACTCCAATTTCACTTGGCTTTATGATAGATATATCGAACATCGAATCTAGTCATGGGGATTGTAAACCAACATTCACATCACGTTTGGCAGTACCACCTCGTATTGTTGAACCACTAGATTATTTCCATTATCCATCAGATTGCATGTATCAACTATGTATCCATTATCCATTTTCTGTTGATTAAGCATTAACTAGTCATTTCCATAGTTTTTACCATATCAACTAGTTATTTTCCATAGAAATTTCCATGACCATAGTTATTTCCATAGAAATTCCATAGTTATTACCATATTTCCATAGTTTTTGTCCATAGTTTTTCCATAGAAAGTCCATCATCACTTGGGACCCCAAAGAGGAGTCGTCACCTGCACAACGCGTGCGCCCGTCTCCGTAGAGCAGTTTCCAGTTGGGTCCTGGTCCAGCGGATTTTGCGATGGGGATTGTTGGACTTGGTCATCCCAGAATCCAAAAAAATCTTCACGTAGGCATAGACCCTGGCTCCCATTACATACTGGTTGGTAAGTCAGTATCCCCAAAAAAAAGATGGGTTACCCTCTGGTAAACGTTTACATAGCTATTGAAAATGGGTGATTTATAGTGAGTTTACCCATTGATAGCATGGTGATTTTCCATAGTTATGTAAACGTTTACCAGAGGGTAATCGATTCCCCAGTCATGGTGGATTTTCCATTGGGAAAATCAACAAAATCACCGACTGAACAAAGCCAGAGATTGAAAGGTTTACAAGGTGCCCCAGTGAGCTGTGAAAACGCTAAGTTGGTGTGTTTATAAGTCCAATAACTCACGTCATGGTTTTTGTTGGTGATATATCGAATTAGTTTTCATGGGCTTATAAACCAACATCCACATCACGTTTGGGGACACGGGTTTTACGATCATATCATGTGGTGACCAATGGTGACGATATATACCCTCTGGTAATTTAACATAGCTATTGAAAATTGCCATTTATAGTGGATTTTCCCATTAAACATGGTGATTTTCCATAGCTATGTTAGTTTACCAGAGGGTAGTCACTATAGTCAAGTTCAACTAGCACGGCTCCGCTGTGCTGCTGTGCTGCTGTCCTGGATGGCCAACTGTGTGGCTATCATTTTCCGGTCAAAAGTGCCAGGAGTTTGGTTGGTGGTTTAATATGGATTTATATGGTTTAATATGGATAATAATGGGATAATAATGGATAACTGGGATAACAATCACTGGTTGGTGGTTGACCTACCCCTCCCAAAAATACTAGTCAATGGGAAGGATGACATCCCATATATGACATGGAAAATAAAAAATGTTCCAAACCACCAACCAGAAATGTATCTCGCAGTTGATATTTCACTAGTGTGAAGATCATTGCAATACACCAGGGATACGCTCTGATCGGTTGGTTTCCCTGCTCTTCGTTTGACCGACCTGCCAAATGTTTCATGCAAAAAGATCATGACGTAGGACCTAGTAGATCCAATTCAGCAGCAGAAAACAACGTATACCCTTTGGGAACCAAACATGGTAATTTGAAATCCCCCTATGGGAAATGTGCATGAGAAAATCCGCGCCCAGGTCCAACATCGTTGTGTTTTTTTCGCTCCTTCGCTGGCGTACTCCTTCAAATACTTGTCCATCCACATGTTCAGCTTGTAAACTCCTGAAATCTTGACAGGTTGACTTCAAAACCATCATATCTGGGCAAATTATAATATTTCACTAACCTGAATTAAGGCCAACTATTGGAATGAATTCCCTTATTAACCATGATTCCAGTGAGGTCGAACAGTGAGGTCGTTTTAATCTACCCAGATCAATCATATCTCGCAAATAGCTTGCTGGGGGCTCTGTGATTCTTCGGACCCCGGCGGTGCCAAAAAAAAGTTGTTAGTCGGACTGACCAATCTGTGGGTTTCTTGGTCCAATTCTGACAACACAAGTAAAAATCAAGACAACAAATGAGGGGGTCCTGTAATCCCTTCCCCCTAATAGTAGACACCCCCTAGAAACCATGGTGGATGTAGGGAATTTCCACATAATTGGAACCATTTCGGGGGTGTTTAATATTAGGGGGATGGGATTATAAACATGGAGAAAAGCCAGTACATGCCATGAATTTGAAGAAATTCACTGAGCAGTTATCACAACCCTCTTGGGTATGCCATACCGTGCTGAAGCCTGAACTGCGCATGTGTCTTGTTTTTTCTACGCAAAAATGATCGCCATGGTTTGTAGCCCACAGTACCACCTGTATTGTATACATGTATGTATATACATTATATTATATATATAATACGATATGATTATATGGTTATATATGTACATATGGAGGTTTCCTAAAATGGGGAAATTCCACCAAATTTGCTGATAATCAATGGGAAAAGCTATGGTTTGGGGCACCCATCTTTCAGGAAACCTCCGTATAGATAGCAAGCCCCAAGGAAGATGCAGAAAAGTGGTGGAATTTCCGGAAATGATGGGGAGAACATCGACTCGAAGTACCTGAAAATCCTCACTTTCAGATCATTTACCCTCTGGTAATTTAACATAGCTATTGAAAATGACCCATTTATAGTGAGTTTTCCCATTAAAAATGGTGATTTCCCATAGTTATGTTAGTTTACCAGAGGGTACCCATCAAAAACACATCAAAAACCCAGCATTTTCCGCCAAGTTGAGATGAAAAAAAAAAAACGTCACTGAAAAATACAAATCACGGTTGGAGCACGGCCGGTATCCATACCATGGCGTGCTGGAAAATCTCCCCGTTCGATGATTTTCTCAGCTGGAAGGCTCCATCAAAAGTTGGTGGAATTCTCAGCCGTAGCTTTACCGAAGGGTTTTTTCCAGTAAATCATCACTTTTTGATATTCCATTATACATATCTATACATCCAATGGCTTATTTCATGATTCATCAATATATAATATATTGTGAACAATTTAATCCTTGTTCTGGATTATCCCTTTTGATTGAAATACCCGTTGTGCTGGTAATGCTGGGCAACGTCACGGCATGGCACTCGGAGACCGATCTTTTTCCTCACGCA
>Ga0126342_10017244_pt1 | contig 12512 bp, 12 predicted proteins | sample Cyp1metagenome_FD_92528 | JGI IMG/M metagenome (GOLD analysis project Ga0126342, IMG submission 92528) | Coral microbial communities from Lord Howe Island, Old Settlement Bay, Australia - Cyphastrea 1 metagenome | ecosystem: Host-associated > Invertebrates > Cnidaria > Coral ...
AATGATCAGAGTATCATAGATTATACATATATATATATATATTTACATGCATATTATCACTAATAGTTCATATTTTCTCATAGATTATCTACCATAGATATCATGTTATCATATCATAAATTGTCATAGTATAGTAATACATAGTAATAATCCATGATAATCTATGATAATCCATGACAATCTATGATCATCTATGATCATCTATGATAATCTATGATAATCTATAATGATCAGAGTATCATAGATTATACATATATATATATATATTTACATGCATATTATCACTAATAGTTCATATTTTCTCATAGATTATCTACCATAGATACCATGTTATCATATCATAAATTGTCATAGTATAGTCATACATAGTAATAATCTATGATCATCTATAATGATCCATGATAATCCATGAAAATCTATGATCATCTATGATCATCCATGATAATCCATGAAAATCTATGATCATCTATGATAATCCATGATATCCCCATAGTATTCCCAGTGAAGTCCCCCTTTCCGCCTGCCGCCACGCCCACGGAGGTCGCCACCCCCATGGCCGCAGAGACGATGCCCCGCTGCTCCGGCGCCGCCAGATCGCCACCTGGGGCCCGATGACGGGCCCGAGGACGGGACAACGGGGGGGACGTTTGGATGATTTTCCCTATGGAAAATGGGCACTTCCCAGGATTTTGCCATGGAAAATGGGACTTAGCATGATTTTTGCCATGAAAAATGGGGGAGTTGGGGGGATTTAACTATGAGCAACCTTGGGATTTGAGATCAGTTTAAGCACAAATATCGGGATGGAACCATGAACAATCGAGATTTAACTTGATTTAGGCAGATTTAGGACGCAACATGTTTTAAGGCATGATGGGGAGAACCATCCCAGCGCTTCCAAAGGAGTTTACTGAGTGATCACAAAGGACAGTTTTGACTGGCTACAATTTACCGCAGGAAATTATGGAAAACATTGAGAAAAACATTGAGGACCATGTATTCACGGGCTTTTCACGGCCTTTCACTCACTTTTCAAGGGCTTTCAAGGTCTTTTCACGTTTATTATATAACATTACAATTTTATCAAAGTTGACCGGCTTCACAGAGGCTAGGTGAAACCTAGGCGTTAGGCGTTGTGACTGGGTGAGTTTTTGGTGTCCGTTGAAGTTCTGGGTGCATCAAGAATAGGGACCTAACAAAGTATAAACATTGGGGATCTAACCATAAAATCATAAACATGTGGATTGAAGAACGGCCAAATTATACTGGGTGTATCTGGTTGATTTTGGATCAACAAACCACCGAACGTTGGAAGATGGTATGGATAAATCATGCTTCCGCCAATTTAGCTTCTGTAACCAGAGATCCAGTGTTTTTTTTATGACAGTATTGATCCATTTACCGGATCTCCCAATCGTTCTATCAGGGTTAGGTATGGATCAATCATCAATCAAGTTGTTCTTCTTTGGGAGGAAAGGCATGATAAGCATTGAGCAACTATACATATTAGTAAGTTTGCTGGGATTTGGGTCAGTATAGCTCAATGATTGGGGTCTTCTTTGGTTTTATGTGGGCATGAATGGATCAAGATTAAGCGTCATCCAGGAATAGATAGAAATGCAGGGCAATGGTTAATGCCCAAAACGACCAACATTTGGTTGAGCAAAAGCTTGTCAGTTTTGTTATGATTCCATTCTTAGCAGTGGAAGACGCATGATTTACGTGGAAAACATGACCTTTCAAAGCTACCAACTTATATCTGTACATATTAATCAAACACGTGACGGTAGACATCATTCTATAGGGGATGATTTGTGGTTTCAACCAATCTCTTTTCGGATGCTAACCAAGATCCAATCAAGAACATGGACTTTTTGTGTCTAGGATTTGTCGTCAGGCTGTCACCAACAATACACCAACAGTTGGACAACTCACCACCAATCCACTGATATCCACTGGTTGAAACATGTTAAAATCACAGATGGAGGTTTCCTGAAGTAGCGGTGCTTCCAGTTCTCATCCATTTCATTTTCGGATTTTCCATGAAATAAACATAAATAAACCATCTAGCTATTGGGGTACCTCCATTTTGGGAAACATCCAAATGCCAAAAAAACATCGGAATGGGGATGTCAATTTTTAAGGTCTGCCTTGGAGGAACATGTGGAGATTCGAAACGGTGATTCTTGCTGCAAAAACCATCAGGTGGATTTTTCAAAAAAGAACGCAGAACAAATAACGAACATATTAGAACCAAGTCGGAGAGGATTATAATCACTGTACGTTGGGACGACATTTGAAGTGAAACCTCATCGCTGCACCTATGGTAAAGTCGTTTCGCGGTCCCAACTTTACGACAAAATGCTAGGTCTCGAGGGATTTATAGCCTACCATAATCTGGAGTAACACCTGTTGGATCCAAACGTTGGTGGTTTTTAAACAACGAACATTGGTGACAGGTAGCACCTAGGAACCTAGATGGCAGGCTGTCCCAGGCATCGGACGATTGGGGTATGACTGGGTTTGATTCAGCAATATAACTAAATCGACCTAAATGATCAAACATGTTCGCCCCAACCCGGACGGTGCTCCACACTTACAATTTACAATCGTCATGATCATGATCATCATCATCATCATCACCATCATCACATCATCGTCACATCATGATCATCATCACATTACAATTTGCAACCCCCTCTGAAAATATGCTGACTGGGGTAATAACATCAACTTTATCTTCACGAGGGGTCAAAATTTCCCACCCCCTCTGAACAAATTGATTGGGGTAATAACATCAACTTTATCTTCATAGCCACCTGAAGTCAGACGCGGTGCAACGTCAGGGTTGCAGCGAACATGTTAAAACTAAAGACCCCAGGGACCGCAGATCTTGGCAATTTTAAATGTATTATATAATCTTATCTAATCTTTGGGGAGCCCTTGACACACCAAATCTGAAAGCCAATGGATGAAACGATCGTTGCAATTTACCACTGCATCGGGCCAAGATGCAAAGAGAATATAGAAGAGGAAAGGAACCACCCACTGACACTCCTGCCCGACTTGCCCAACTGATCCCAAATGACAGCATCATGACAACATTTGCACAGGATTCCTTGTCATCAGTTGTCAGCTGTCATGGCTCATCTGTTGCCAATCATGTCTTACAAAAAAGGCACCCAACATCACCCAAGAGCCTTCTCAGGCTTCTCAGCACATTCCCTAGATGGTGGGGCAATATATAACAATACATACAAAACCAAAAATTAATGATGAGCAACCGCCAACTAGCCTTTTTGTTCATGAAACATAGAAAAATATCATCATGAGCCGCCACTGAAATGTTCGACAGGCCAGCGCCCTTGATGCCCGGGCCCCGTGCCGCTCCTGTCAATACTCGGCATAGGAAATACCACCTCTGGTGGTCATCATTGCTCAGAGTCCAAGGAAAGTGTGGGACAGTAACACATCTGACGACTCAATCGGAGAAAAACACCATCTGTTTTTCACCAAAGAAAAAAAGGACACCCACTGTCTGAACATTACGAATGTTTTTCCATTTGCAACAGAAAATAACAGAAACCATGGGTTTTCAAATGTTGTCAATGATGTCTTCTGAAGGGAAAATCATATTTTCACCAAACGAAGTGGGGTGACCAACAACAATGGGTCTTTGAACAACAACTCCAGCAGGCGTCACGGCTGGCTGAATTGCATCCGAGTTACAAAAATCCAGATCCGCCCGCAGGAATGTACCTTGGAGGGCAGATTTTCCAGGCGATGGTGGCCCCAGTGCAAATACCAATATGAAACAGAGATCTGCAACTATCCGCCAGCAATACAATCTTGGGATATCATCGCATATTATGGGATACTATGGGATATTGTAGAATATTATGGGTTTATATCCCCAGCATATCCCAACCATCCCTCCTCTTTTTTTGGTTGCTGCAGAACGTTGCAAACTTCATCGTCGCCACGGCACTTGATCAGCGCGCAAGGCACACTGCCCAAAATCACCACGGCCAACAGCAGATTCACTCGATTCAATCGATCCGCCAAGGGCCCCAAAGCTAAACTTGTTGCTCCTACAGCAATCGGCTCTTCGGCGAGATTGTGGTTCAAACAATGGGAAACACATGGGAAAACATTCAACCGCCTTTTTTTGTGCTTGAGGGGCACCTATTTGAGAAACACAATTTTTTTGGTGGGGGGGTTGAATTTTGTTGGCTAGCAACGCCCGTCGCTGAATTTCAGCTAGATTATTCAACTAACCAGCTGAACAAACAATCGCAAATGGACGAGACCACCCCCTGTACATTCGTTATTGGAGACAGTTCCACCCGGTGGTCAATGGAATTCTAACTCCTGAAGTGGCTTCAAAGAACCATGAAATCAAAACCGACCCATATGGTCAACTTAGGTCCAACACGGAACTCCATATGGACATTACATAAAGGCCTTCACTGGGCACAAATACTCCAGTTGGTGAGGCCGCAATAATCCTACTGACCTACTGACATCTTGACACCAGCCATTTCAGCGGTGAAATCTGCTGTGATATCCTATTCTTGGTAGTGAACTCCGGATGTTTAGATCTGGTCAAAGACCTTCTTGCCGTTTAGCAACTAGGCAAGGACAACATGTCCAGATACTTGAGAACGAAATGCAATGTCCATAATGTCTGTTGTTGGCTGCATTCTCATTGGTCAAGCTACCAGTTCCATATTTCATGTTCCCGGTCAGCCCCCCACCTCCGACAAAGAAAAAACCTTAGTGGCGGGGAAATCGCCATCATGCGCGAAATATCAAGAAATGCGAGTAAGCGGTTACCACAGCAAACAACATCCAGGGATGTGAATGACACCCAAAAAACAACTACAGAAGTTGCCTCCCATCCTTCATGAAGTTCTCTTTACAAAATAGTTTGAGTTTAAACTGTCTCAAAATCGGGGCCTGCCCCGAAAATGGTGTGTTGTCATGCGCATATGACTTTCATTCAAGACACATCATGGAGAATATCTTTTTTTTTCACCTGCCAGACCTCCCAACTGCGGCTTACCTTGCGATCTCAGCAGCCTAGCTGGACTTGTCCACCTAACTTGCTATCCTTTTCCAAAGGCGTCAGGTCAAATTCCTCTGCAATGGCGCTCCTTGGCGCGCGAACTGGAACTTCCACATGGAGCCGGCAAGTTCGACAAGCCAATGTCAAGAAAATATGAGACGAATGGTTCTTACCCTGAAGTAGTCAAATGGTGGATCGACATCTCTAAGAAGAAGGTGATCCTTTGGTTCCGATTTTACAACTTCACTAATTATATCTTGCTGTTTCAAGCGTTTCATCGTGACGATCTCAGGCATGTTTTCCCTCAGTTGTTTCATCATCAATCCAAGCCAGCAAACATCAGCCAGCTACACCTTCAAATCTTTTCGCTCCAAGGGGCAAGTTGGGAGCTGCCAAATTTTGGTCTGCATGGAGGCACATTGCCACCAGCAACAGCAAGCCCAGGGTATACCTCAGCAGGATTTGCCCTTTGCCCCTTGGAGGGCTCCCATCCATTGCATGTGAATCTACCCTCTGGTTGTGATTAACAGTTTGCAAACTGGAAACTCATCATTGTTAAAAGGCAAATCATGGAGTTTATCATCTATAAATGGGCCATGGCTTCCACGGCTATGTTGAATAACCAGAGGGTAGAAGAGGCTGCAGCTGATGTCTGTCGACTGTTGGCCTGTTGGACTTGCTTCCATGTATAGTAGGTTGATGTAAGCGTACATTGGACATCGCACGTATGAAAGCCCCCAAAACGTTGGGAACGGAATGGTTCCGACAACAAAAACGCCTTGGATAGGCCGAGAGTCACGGCATACTTGGGCTTCAAACCACCGATTTCCAGGTTTTGAGTTTTGATTCATGGCTGGGCACGAAGCCCAGCCATGCTTTCCCTGCTTGTTGGCCAATTATTACACCATCTACGGTGGTCCCAGCCGGGGTTCTCCTTAGACAAACCTGGAACAATGGGATCATTGTCGGTGATTTTCCTTGGCCAGGTAAGATTGGATCGCTGAGATTTTTATCCGCCTCCTTCAGTTGGGACACCCCCTATTTTTGTGCATTTTATGGTGTAGAACATCCCCAGGTAGGATGGGAGTTGAGACAAAAACCCTCTGATGATTGAAAATACCTTTGAAAAATGGATGCGACTGAGCCAGTTCAGTGGATGATTTGCCTATTAAGACTGCTGATGACTGCTGTTTTTCAACAATTCCATAGGAAATTATTCAAGTAGTAGAGGGTACATTCATGTTTCCTTTCCCCACTCAAAGTTTTGGCGGGACACCAACGCCGAAAGAGGCCTCGACATTGGAACAGCACCGCTTTGAACCAGCGCAGTCCTCAGAGATTTGGCCGAACATGCAGAAACCTAAAGTGGGCTGAACATGTTTGGTGTTCAGCCAGTTGTTTTTTCGGGATAACAATCCAGGTTGACTAACACTGAAAAGGGTCTGAACATGTTGGACACAGGACACCAACAAACACAATATCTTAGGGTAGACTCCGATTTAGCATCAGATTGTTGCTTTATTTTCAACATATCTGGTGACACATCCACCATGTTCATCAGTCAAATCCTACTATTACATCATCCGTCAACATTGCAAGACATATCCAAACATTGTTCTATTTTTGCTGATCAAATGACATTTTATGCAGGAGTCATCCCCTAGTTCCATTGGCCAAACGTCGCCATTCCACCATTTTGTCCACAAAGTGGCCCAACATATCCAAACACCAATCGATTGTTGCTGGTTAACGCCCATTTTTGTTAAATATCCCATTCAGCCGTTTCATCAATCGAAATGGCCCTGACAGATTTAGAAATCAACCACGTCAATCCATGTTAAGCCAGTCAGATGAATATGGAATTGTTCGTATACGCTGTATATAGACACATGGTAGCATGATATCTAAGCACATTGAGCCAATAAAACCTACCGGGCCATTAAGCAAATCATTTCATCCACCAAAAAGGCTAAACATATCATTTTAATCATTTTATATCCATTTCCAAGCCCCTTTTTCTAGCAACAAGAAAAATCAAACTCACTAAAGCCTCCATCAACAAACTCACTAAAGCCTCCATCAACCCCGGAAAACCACTACCATTAGATCCACACCATCCCAACCCCCTGGCCGCTGCGCCGCACGGCGCCGCACGGCCGCATCACTGCATCCTGGTTGCTTGCCAGCTGCTGTCCCGCCGCGCGGTTGGAACGGCTTCGTTTGGACACATCCGGTGCTTCGCGGTCCTCCTGGAGCTGGAAGATACGACTGGGATGACTGGAACTCAGATGATTGGTATATTATTTGTTTGAAAGAAACATCTGAAGATTTATGGTTCTAAAATGTTCTAAAATGTTCTAAACGATGTTATAGGATGATATTATGACTTCCTCGCTAACTTAAATGGGAGATCGATGGATATCGATGGATATCGATGCGAGATCTTCTTCGAGGTTTATGGGATGATTGGAACTGAGATGAACTTAGATTTAGTTTTGAACCAGTCTTATTGGTTTCTATTCTTGGGTTTGGGGCTGACGTGTTCTTCCACCTTCCGATAGCTCCTCTGTATCCGTTTGGCTGGCAAGTAGAGGCATGGGGCGACAGCATGAGCCAACAATGCCAGGCTTGGAACTGCTGGGGCACTGGGGAGAGTGGACGTGTTTTTTTTTCGCAACCTGAGGGCGACTTCCATGGAGAATCCATGGAGAATCCACATGAAAATGAGCATGTTCTGCTTGGACGTGTTTGGATCATCGAACTGACCATTGAAAGGGCTTGCATGTCTGTGAAAATCCTGGATGCTTCTTGTGATGATGCTGTCTTGCAAGAATTGAGAACATGGGTGCAAGGACGCCAAAGTTCGGAAAGGATATGTTGGCAAGATCATTCCAATCTTTATCCTCCAATTTTACCCATCATGCAACATCTTGGTTCCCTTCAACTTGCTATTTTTCTTGACTTGACATGGGCCATGTCTCAGATTTCACCGTTGAGCCCAACCACAACCGCACAACGGATGGGACATTGCTCGAAAACGATTCTTTGGTCACCTCATCCAGATCCAGATCCATCCCCAAAAAATGGATAGACATGAATGAATTAGTATAATCTATAGACCCCCGGAAATGGATTATAATGGATTATATTATTATCGTGCCCCAAAAACAAAACAGCGCTAAGGTCCCTATAGGGACCCTTTCTATCCGGTGGATGGCACCTCTTTGCCTGAGTATCGCGGCCACCAAATGGCTCACAATGCATCCCTGGGAGAAACCTGGCGGTCGTCACCATCCCCAAGTCACCATGGCTTTATGGGTGCAGAAACCATCCCCAGTCATGGATAAATGGATATAAATGGTAGGTTTATGGCGGTTGCCCACTTTTTTCCGGCTATTATAGCTATTAGTCTGGTGGTTTTGAAGTTCGGCAGAGACATTCCCGGGTTTTTTGGTTCGCAGCGTTTCCAAGGTTTCAGCAGCAACAAAATAGTGTCGGTCTGCTTTTTCAAAGACCCTAGAGCCGAATGAAGCCACACTTCACTTCAAAACCAAGTTTCAGGCGTGCTCCCAACAAACCCTACAAACTGTCACTGGCGCAGACTTTGCCACCTAAACTCCAAAATAAAGACATTCATGGTGGTTTCAACCCCTCTGAAAAATATGAAAATCAGTTGGGATGATTATTCCCAATATATGGAAAGTCATAAAATTCCACGGTTCCAGACCACCAACCAGAGATATTCATCTCCAAGGCAATTTCAATCGTCCTCAGTTGCTGGTCGCATTCGGTGCTGAGCCCCTGACCAACGAGGATGTCTACAGGCCCATTCTCCTGTCCAGACTTCAGAGCGGAATACCTGGTGGACATCATCCCAAATAGAATAAATATAGACATAATATAATATTATATATATATATTTATTTATTTATCTATTTAAACATTATAAATATTATTTATATATACGTATTAAACAAATAAATAAATAAATAAATATATATATATTATATTATAGAGAGAGAAAGACTCAACATTTGGCAAGCGTTTGAAGGAGTTTGAAGCCGCCAGCCAGTGGCCAGATGGTCATAAGGGACATGCAATCTCCATCAATCTCGTAGATCAAAATGAGAAGACCACGTCTCGTACCATGTGCTTAGTGGTCGTTGTACAGTGGAAGTAGCTCAGCCATTGATTCCCTCACCCCAACGTTCGATCCAAAGCCAGATGTGAAACCGAAACGAGGAACATCCCCCACTTTTGATGGACAGTTTTGTGTTCACCCTTTGACAACCTATAAAGTTTCAAAATGAGTTGATTCCACATGGATTTGTCTGAAAATAGGCTAGTATGTGGTTGGGAAACTCTTAGTGGCTCCTTAGCTCTCCATTTCATAGGGAACATGAATACCCATAGCTCCTTTGCTTCCTCACCACTGGATAGTAGGATACCTCATTCCATCCCAGGGTTTAAAACCTCATAGTTTTCTTGTTACAAATGATCATATTATAGGTCACATTATTAGTAAAGCCAAGCAATAAGATCCACCACCTTCCCCAAACTTACCTATTTTTTATGGGTAGTATAAACCATGAACATATATGAAACACATGACAAAATATGGGTGGTTTATGACAGTGTTGTAAACAACCACCTAGCCACCTAGCCTGCCCCCACGTCCTTGATCTGGTGAAGGACGCGATCTATGCCAACGTCAACCTGCACATTGAATGCCACCGACAAATATGAGGGAAGTAACGAACCGACATCATGGGAAAATAACAAATACCACAAAAAAACATCAAATACCATGCCATAAAACTTACAGCTGACAGTCGGAAAATGACCACCGAAGACATCAAACAGGATGCCATCATCTTGATGACCTCTTTGGGCCCTTCTGATAGATCTTTGGATTTTGGGACATAGTGTGTTCCAGAAGCCCCAAAAAGAAAGACGTTTGTACATACCCACCATCTAGTAGTGGGTAGATTATAATATATGGAACCTTCTACAACTTTCCATAACTTTCTATACCTTTTAAGTTACTAGCTATATCATTTCAATGGCCCTCAGAGCAGCATTGCCGACGCCGGCGCCTGGGAATATGTAAACTCGACACTTGGATCAAACAATTTCTCCTTGGCGTCAAGGTACCGAGGTCCCTACTGGCCCATTGGATCCCGATCTCATGGAAAAGTAGCTAGGGCTGGCGATCGTTTTCCCTTAACACATGGACAACTTCAAGGTTCCAAAAAAAAATGATGATATGACACCCACGGCTGTTTAAAAGCCTCATTGAGCCAAAGAATCGCAGCATGTTTTTGAGACATCCATAGACCTCCTGCCTTTCAAGTTCTCATACACTTCAAATAAACCCAGCCTCAGTCAACATGTCTAGCATGGCTCAAAGTCGCTGAATCCACCACAACTGTGGCTTTGGGTTGGCATTGCACCACCATCTTTCTTTGATATCTTCCCAATATCTGCTGGAAAGAACACAGTTTGTTTTTCACCAGATTCACTAGAATTGGTCCCTTCCCATAAAATCCAAAGGTTTTAAACCTCATTTTGCCATGAAAACCCTGCCATTTTTGGGGGATGCGTTGCCCAAAAAATGGCCAAAAATGGATCCTGGTAGGGTCGATCTGACTGGTCGGTGTGCTCCACCTTGGAGTCGGGGGATGACTTCACCATGGGGATGATGGGGGATGTTTAATTCATGTTTAATGATGTTTGGATAAATATTTACCCTCTGGGTATGACTAACATAGCCATGGAAGCGGTATAGATGGCCCATAGAAATAGATGCTTTACCGAACTTAACAATGGTGGATCTTTCCATGGCTATGTTAAATAACCAGATGGTACATTGATTTTCTATGCGAAATTGCGAGAGGTTACTGGACAAAGTTTCGGAAAACAGGGATTTAAGTGATATTGGTGCCTTCCAACACAATTCGTCTGGGTAGAAATAACGAATCCCGCCATTGAAGTTGTGTAAAATCTTGGTTGCACATCACCATTTGGCAATAGTTTCCAACGTTGCGTACCATCTAAAACCCCAGTAGTACCAACCTGCAGAGGGGTGTGTTTTCTTAGCATTTATATACATTTTAACTTAGCCTGCGTGTTTTTGTCCTGGAACTGCAGGAATTCTGCAACTATTCCTTCACAAAGAACCTGTGCACCCTCAAGCAATCAAACATAGTGATGGAAAACCCATCATTGATTTTAATGTGATATCGATATCCATTTAAGATCATTTATAAATATGTGTTCTCAAACATGGGCATTTTCGACTCTCATTTTTTGAGTACACAAGGATAGAATGGGGATAGGACACTCAAAGCGGCCCGGATCCCGTGACAATTGGGTTGTAGATGATGCCCCACTCGCATCCCCCACGAACAATGGGGCTTGGCAGGTGCCATGCAAAAACTTGATCCGTGTTCAACATTGCTAGGACTTGAATGGATTTAGCGCCTATTCACTTTCAGTATGCTGCAAAGATAGTTAACTTTCCCATGGATCCAGAAAAACAGTGCACTTGCGATACGCAACAAGTACCAAGATGTACTAAGACACCTAGGTATGGTAGTCACTAGGTAATCTTTCACCAACCCCAAGTCGCTGGGCGCCAACAGCATACCAGCCATAGAAGGGCATGCCAGCAGCCAATGCCTGATTGGAGCCATTCTGGAACCATTGGCACCAGGACAAGCTGCCCAGATTTGGTCATAGTTAACTTGGTTAGCCTAAATCTGACATAATCTGACATGACCTCCCAGGGAAAGCCGCGCTTGTCCTAATCAGTTCAACCCCACCTGCATGATTTCTGGCGGCTTCTGTCCTTCATTGAACCTTGGTGTTGAACAGGATCATCTCAAAAAAGAAACTGCGACCCCGTCGGGGATTGCTTGGAGCTATACATATTACACCGGAAAAACAAACAAATATTGGGAACATTTGCACATCTTCCACTTCAAACTGGCTGTTGCAAAGTTTTTGGTTGTGACATGATGTGACCATGGTGGTTGAACCTCTGTGGTACACAAGATTTAACGAGGTGTGTAAGGGATATTTTAATTTGGACACTTGACATTAAGTGGCCAATTTGCTAACAATCAAACACCTTTCATACTTGCATTTGGCTTCCTTTGGATGCGAAACTTTTTATTGCAAATCCATTCATCTGAGTGATTCCGATCTGAAGCTTTGCCCAATAATGTTTTCTTCAGTTCCAATTCAAAGCTGAGATCCGAGGAAGGGACTTCCAACTCCTGCCACCATTCAGAAATTCCCACTCTGCCTCAGGCATCAGGCTGGACCACTGCATGGCTACCAACAGCCACCTTCTTATAATTAGCGTCTATTTACAGAAGTATATATAGTATGCAGTAGTACACGTGTGAACTTTAATGAACTTTAATGAACTTTAATGAAC
>Ga0126342_10017245_pt1 | contig 12512 bp, 8 predicted proteins | sample Cyp1metagenome_FD_92528 | JGI IMG/M metagenome (GOLD analysis project Ga0126342, IMG submission 92528) | Coral microbial communities from Lord Howe Island, Old Settlement Bay, Australia - Cyphastrea 1 metagenome | ecosystem: Host-associated > Invertebrates > Cnidaria > Coral ...
AAAAAGAAAAGTAAAGTTAATTAAAGCATTTGGAAAAATATGTTTAAAAAAAACAAATCTGGAAAAAAAATCTCACAATAGAGGCCCCCCCCCCAACAATTGGCATGTGACTGAATTAGGAGCAAGAAATTTCTCACAATAGGGTACCATCTCTTTAATCAGGTGCAAACATTATCATTGTTTCAATTTCCATCATGCATAATAAATTCATTCCCTCAGGCAACAACTCCGACCCAATCAATCAGAGCCCTTGCTTCTAAGGTGTCCGGCGCAAGGATGCAGATGTGGAGCCGGTGGCATTCCATTCGCTGCCTTCGGAAAAGGTGTTTTGTCAGCAAGGCAAAAGGTTGTTCTGAATTGACATTTTTCAAGTCTGTGCTGATATCGCTTTAACCATCCCATCCTTCTTGGGGGACAAATACAACCCAGCTGTGGTCAAGGTATCGGAGATATTTCATGAGTTCAATATCTCGGCGATGTTGGACTTGTCCTGCTGTTACTTGGCCCCAAAAAAGGATGAACCAACCATTTCCCAAAAGTTGGATCAAAACCACCTTTTCCCAAACAAGTTCTGCGGTTCACCGAGGCGACGGGAAGACCGCCTGGGAAGCTATCTTGCAAAGGGTAGCTTACATTGGCATTTGCTTCACCGAAGACCATGCTACTTAGTTGACTATGTGGACTTGCCATGTCTTCCCACCTGATTGGTGATTATCATCAGACTATCATAATTTCTGAATCCTCAGTCCTTGAAAAATACACTTCAGGTCAAGTTCCTTCTGAGACACCTGGAGACCAAATGTTGGGAAGGCATGCTGGACCCCGAGTCCAGCATTTTTGAGCCCTCACTCCTGGCCTTGGTGCAGAAGAAGCCGAAGAATCGCAAAAAGTCCAAGGTGAACATGATGTTCCCCTGTCATTGTCAGTCGGTTGTCCATTCCACCGCCATAAACCTAATTAAGGATGATGGAACTATAACATACTATAGCTATCATTGATTGGATTGAACTTAGCAACCAAGACTATTTGCATGAAAACTGGTCACACTGTAGTTAGTAGCCTGTTCTGGCAGGCAGCTGAGGAAGAAGCAGAAGAGCCGAATGAAGATGAGGATGAAGGAGAAGAACAGGAGGAAGAAGACCAGGACGATGAAAACGAAGATGAGGATGAGGATGCAGGAGAAGAACAGGAGGAAGAAGACCAGGACGATGAAAACGAAGATGAGGATGAGGATGAAGGAGAACAGGAGGAGGAAGAGGATGAGGAGGATGAGGACAATGATGAGGAACCAGAGAAGAGGGGACAGAAGAGAAAGGCAGCGGGCAAAGCAAAGGCCAAGGCGAAGGCAAAGGGACGTGGAAAAGGCAAGAAGCCAAAGGCAAAAGCAAAGGCAACGGGACGCCCCAAGGTGCCCCACTGCCCCACTGTTAATTTGAAAAACCAGGTCCAGCTTTTAATTTCTGGGGCACTTCCCCCCCTTTTAGGCGGGCACAAAGAAGGCGAGCAAGGTCATGGAAAAGCTGAAAAAGATGATGTGAAAAGCTGAAAACCTAAGCAGGCCCCACTTCAATGAGCCAAGCCCAGTGGAGCGTTGCAAGGTTAGATTGTTTACAAGAATAATAATATGATTTTATTGAATTTGAACCCCCAACTTATCATACACTGTCTAATCGGCTGACCCGGGTATGGCTGAGAGCGGGCTGTAGAAGAAGCTGCTTGGATCGGGGGTCAAAAAGTTCTCAAGCTGCTTTAGTAGTAGACAGCCATGATGCCTACTATGTCACAAAGATCGCAATAGGGCTGCAATGTTGAAAAATCAATTCGTTCATTTCTTGTTTAAACATTTGGCTCATAAGGGTCTGTGAGCGGGATCGATGCCAGCCCCCAAAAAAAAGTTGGTTGTAGCAGAAGACTGCGCAGGGCTAGGGCCCCTTGTGCCATGCTGCAAGCTACTCGGAACATATGATGGAGTCATTTGAATGAGTCCATACCAAATTTCAATTTCCTGTCACTGTTACTGTTACAGTAAAACCAGTTCAAAACAATTACCAAGTGTCGATTGCCTGCGTACTTAGGAAGCTGGGCTTCCAAACAGAGGTCTTCTACATGAGTGAATCTGACCCTGCACTTCGAGAACGACTCAAACAGTTGTATCGTCCAAAGAAGCTGTCCGATGACTGCACCAAATATAATGGTTTCTTGTCTTTAGCTCTATGAGTTTTTGAAGGCAGCAGGTTCTAAGTTTCAACCCTTCGGTTCTTTGCCCATCCCAGGTGTCGAGAAGCTTATCCACGTTTTCGGTTCGGGGTTCCCATGCCAGCCCTTTAGCAACATTGGGCAGCGCAGAGGAGCAAAAGACAAGCGAGCACGAGTGGCAGAGGCAGTCCCTCTACTGCACGGCGGATTTATTACTCACTCTGGTTGTTTTTTTTGGCAGCCTGTCAGGTTGACTACTTGTAGTCGTTTGAATCCAGCTCAGGTGGTCAGAAGGATCAAAAGATGGCGCCCAGAAACATTCCTTCTCGAGAACGTCAAGGGATTGGCAAATAAACGGAACCGAAAATTCTTGCAAAAGTTGCTGAAACGGTTGCTAAACAGCAGTTCAATTGTGAGTCACAGCTGGTATCCGTGGTTCTCCAACATGCCTTCCTTCAAATCTAAGGCTGAGAACCAAAGGCTACTACGATGTTCAATGGAAGGTCCCAGAAACTGATTTGTGCCAAATGACGACGTCAACTGTTTTTGATCCCCTTCATTCATGATCCCCTTAATGAACAGTCTTCCCACTTCTCAGGTGATGGACACATGGGAATATGGTGGCTTGCCTCAACGTCGGTCGCGGCTATGGATCGTTGGAACCACCGTGCATGCCACAAAGCGCACCTTGGCAATCAATGGATTGCATGTGCACGGTTCCAGGCACCAATAATATGCCCGTGGGTGGACACTCTAAGGAAAACTTAGATTTCCGAAGCCGCTGCCCATGAAGAAACGGATCAAGCTCACAGATCTGTTGGGGAGGACAATTCCAAACTAGTCAAGTTCAATTTCAAATGATTTTTCATATCATGTCACAGCGGAAAACCCATTACTGTTTCCCTGCAGGAAAAGTCCCACTGATCAATTCCCAACGACTACTGGTGGCCGCAAGAGGTTGCGGACTGGTCTCCAAAAGGTTGTGAAGCTTAATGGGGACATCGATGACCCTTGGTGCCCCAACTGCATTAGATCAGAAAAATTTGTCAAGGATATCTTGGGGATCATGGCACTTTTTTATTACCAGCGCCCGCTCAGGGTTATTGACGTTGGCGCATCGAAGAAGTTCCAAGGGAAACCCACTTTGGGTATGCTACTTGGATATTATTATTTACCCCTACTGAAATTGGAATTCCCGGAAAAAATGAAAATTGTTTGTTGGGTACTAGCGTTCAGTCACTGACTGAGGACCCCTTGTCTAACAAGGGCACGTTCTGGTGGAGATGCCTTTTGGGTGACGAGCCATGGACGGTTCCTCAACTTGAAGGACTGAATTCATTTCAAACCTCAATACTTCCAAATTGCCAGGGGCATTATCACATCCAGGTTATCCCCCATTACCCCCATTAATAATTATAATAATTTAATCCCCGGTCCCCTTTTGAACAAATAGCGCCTTAACTGATTTGGGGTAGTGTTCAAAGATAGTGGGCCAAACCCAAGATGATTTATTCTGGACCTGGGGCACGTGACTTCAAGCATCATTGGTTCCAAATTATTATGCCACGGAAACCCAGGTTCTAAAACCGGTGATTGCCCCAAATTTATTGAACCATTAAAACTACATGCCATAGACGGTTTTGTAACCTGGGTTACCACCATGCCGCTAGGAGAAGGCAGACCTACAAGGTTGGCCATGCGATTCCACATGTGAATTGTCGGCCAGACAATTTGGTTTGGCTTTGGGAAACGCTTGGCCATTGCCTGTTGCAAGCCGGATCCTGTCCCAGCTTGATAAAGCTATGGCATGGACCAAAAACTGATGATAGACGACCCAACCAATTCGCTGAAATTTCCTGGGAAAAATGTGCCAAAATGGGAATGGCAGGGATGGATCAGAACTTGACAAAATTGGTTGTCAGTGGGATTCTTCAAATTTGGGGATTTCCATGAAATCTTATAATTCAAAGTTGAAGATTTCCTTGATGAAATTCAAAGTTATAAACTAATAGTAATACATTTAACTTAATAAGTAAAATTGAATTTCATCAAGGAAATCTTCACTTTGAAAATCACTAGCTAAATTGGAGCCCACCAGAACTCCCATGTTCCTGAGGCCCCTGGCCAATGGAGCAGGCACCAGGTGTTGCCACCACCGCGGCGTGTGGTGTCGGGCCAGGCGGCCCCAATCAAACGATAATTTCCTGGTGGTTTGGGTAGGTGGTTTGGAATTGAAAGAACACAATAATTCTAGTGTTCATCTAGTAAGAACATTTCATTATTGGGTGACTGGGTGTTCTTCCAATTCCACACCACTAACCCAAAGCACCAATTAGTAAATAATGGGTTGGACCAAGTATCAAGGACCCCAAAAGTATAAAACCAAAACACAAGTATTGGTGTCGGGACAAAGGGGTTAACACCTATTTTCTTTGCGTAGCTCACATGGCGAACCAAGATAGATATAAATGAAATTTACCAATAAAGTTGACAGTTGAAAACAATTGGAAAGGACCCAATAAATTTAACCAATGACTATTTGACTGTCTTAACTGCACCCCAGTCTAAGGTCCCAAATCAAACCCTCAAAGGAACGGCCCAGCTCTGCGCTTGCGCGGTCGGCCAGTAGAACTAGGGTTGGTAATCCTATTGGGGAATCTGTTGGGGATGATGAAATGGACTTTCAAGATGAGGGAACCAGTTCTGTGAGTTATCAACAAGTCAATCAAGTTTGGGTTTCTCAATCTCCTGACCCCGAATTGGTGAATCAAGCTGCTGGTGCTGTGTTTACAAGCTCAGACTGAGGCACATCATGCTCAAACTGAGGCATATACCAAACACGTACTGAGGCAGAACGTGTTATTCGGGAAAGTCAGGTGAGTGCAGAAATGCACGTCCAGCAGTTAGAGAACCAAACTAGGAGAGCCTTGGAGGAAGCTCAATCTAGAGCCACTAAGGAAGTTACTCAGGCCCAATCTCAAGCTTCGCAAGAGATCGCAGCTGTGAAGCTGAGTGCCTCGCAAGCTATCTACAACCAGGATCAGATGCTGAGATCAGAGTTTTGGGCCAGGGAAGAGTCGCTTCTAAAACAGGTTCAAGATTTGAGTAGACAACTAGCTGAGAGTCAAAACCAATTTGCTAGAGACCAAACGAGACTAAATGGTACGGATTTGGAACAAAAGGTCGATCAACTTGTTGAGAGGATGTCTACTTTTGAAGTCATGCTGACCGACATGAACAAACGGTTGATTGCACTTGAGACTTGGGAAGACGAGCCCGTAGAGATAGATGATTTTGACCCAGAAGAGGAATTGATTCCGGTTGTTCGTTCTCCCCCAAAGTCCAATCCCGAAAAGGGCCACGGTTCAAAGGGTTGCCCCGAATGATGACGATGATGATGATGGTGACATCCAGGCAAACGTGAATCTTGAGGATACATGTCTTAGGTGGAAAGACGTAACTAGTGTGCGTATGCCCCCTTTACTTGACAGTGCGGGAGGTTTTCGTTCATGGAAGAACGCTTTCTTACCCTTGTTGATTGCCTTGGATAGTTCAGATGAGCATCATCTTTATCAGTGGTTACTTCAAGCTTTCAACGCCCGAACCCCCCAAGAAACTACCTTGTTGCAACAAGACAGTGGTGGATTCCCCAGGTTCGATAGAGTCCTCAAATTTACTTCGGAACCAGGATCCAGGCATTTATCGAGGAGAGCATTGCGCGTGGTATGACTCTGCGTGGTCGACCTTTGCTCAACTTGGTGGTCAGGGAAGTCGATCTTGACGCAGCGTTGGGGGGGATGGTTTCGGCGGTTGAATTGTTTCAAATACCTTCACCTGATTCTGATATTCAATCACTCATCCACTTCCGTGACAAAGTTCGGTATATTTTGGGTCAATTACCTCTTGGGGAACGTCCAAATGACTGTATGATGTCCAAGTGGTTGTTTGAAAGGTTGAAGAAGGTGAGACAACTTCAGTTGACCATTGATAGGATTCGGGAATCAGCAGCCGGTTCAGATGAACGTACTTATGACTATTTGTGGAACCGTTTGGAACGAATCATTGCCGAGTCACAGCATGAAAAGAATCTCTCGTCAATTCAAGAAGGGTTGAAGAAAGGTCCCAAGAAGTTGGCAACCCCTGGGAATCCCTCTGACTCAAAGAACACCAAAGGTAAGAAGGGTAAAGGAGCCGATGGTAAATCCAAAGGCAAAGGCAAGGATTCCAAAGGTCAGGGAAAGTCGAAGTCTAGTGGATCAGGTCAGGGAGGTTCAGGTTCCAATGACACCAAGAACTCAAATGGAAAGGGTAAGTCTGACAATCAGGCTGGTCAGAACACTGCTAAGAAGGATGGAGTATGCTTGTTCTACCCCAAGGGTTTGTGCAGGCGAGGTGAGAACAGTCCGTACCGGCATGAAGGTTCCCCCTCGGCTCCTTCCTCTTCTTTAGGTGGTCAGCCGCCCAACCCAAAGGCTAAGGCGGCACCGGCTGCGCCCAAGGCGTCAGTCGCAACGGCTGCGGTCGCAATTGTGACTGCCAGTCAGGTGCTTGGCACTGCTGCGAGTATCCGGAGCTCGCAGTATGAAGGAGGCTCATTTGCACTTGAGTGGGCCTTGGATTCCGGTGCAGGGGAGGACCTGTCTTCGGTTGGCGCGTTTGCTAATCAGGGAGTCCCACAAGATTGGGTAGAGGGTTTTTCTACAGTGTCAAGTTCTCCATTGACGTTTGAAACAGGAGGTGTTGCCAAAACTTCCACCAATACTGTTGGATTTGTTGGGGATAAGGCAGGCGAAGGCATGGTTTACTTGCTCAAGAACTGTCCTTACGTTCGCTGTTTGAATAAGTTGATTCAAAAGGGTTACTCATTCTTTTGGGGACCTGAACACGAACCCACACTCGTTCCCCCTGATGTTCCATTCAATGTGTCATGTGAGACTTCCAGATGCTTTACTGCTGACAGGGTTGAACACTGTGTTCCCATCTTCAAAGAAACAATTTCATTTACCTATGGGATGCCAGCGGAAACTGTTGAGGCTTCTCCCGTCGACCCGCGCTTGCGCGAAGACGGAACCGAAGACCAGCGCTTGCGCGGATCGGATCCCATTTTGGTTGAAGACGTTGCGGAGGAAGCCCCCTCGCTTGACGAAATGCGTAAAGAAATGTAAAGAACTAGAAGATTTTGCTGCAATGAGTTATTTTTCACCAGGGCCCCAAGAGACTAGCTCAGTTGATCCCGAGGATCTCCCAGCTTCTGTTCCCCCTCCGGATGAACCCGATGTTGAACCCAAGGTTTTAACTTCGTATGCCAAATTACCAGTTGACCATTTACTGGCCCATCAACCTGCTTCCAAGTTTTGTGATGTTTGTAGGCAAGCCAAGTTGCGAGCCCGCGCTCACAAACGTTTTGGGAATCAACCTGAATCTACCCGTGAAGCCCGAGTGATTGAATCTCCCACTGAATTCCTTCAGCGTATTTGTGTGGACCATATGGAACCAACAGAAGAGAGCCTTTCAGGGGATTCTTATGCCCTTATTTGTGTAGACAAGTTTAGTGGAGTTATAGGTGCATACCCAGCCAAGTCAAAGGGACAGGCCGCAGTTGAGCAGGGTTTGCGTCATTTTTGCCGAGAGAAACTGCCAGTGGTCGAGTCCGACCGCTATCAGAGCATCTTAGCCGCGGTTCGAGACTTGAAGATGCATTCGGACCCTTCTCCACCAAACGATCCAATACACAATTCCCATGTAGAGTCTGCAATCAATATTGTTAGGCAGGGAACTAGGTCTCTTTTGCTTCAGAGTGGTCTTCATGTTGGCCATTGGCCGTCTGCTATGCGCTGTTTTGGATACCAATACAATATCACTACCCCTCCAATGATTGACAGTGATTCCATGCGTCATGCTGCACATCAATATCGTCATGCGTTGCCCGAAGGAGAGGGGGGTCCCATAGCACCAATGCCCCAGTATGAGAGTAAGCTTCATATGGCCTTACAGTACCAACCTGAACCTAGAGCAATTCCTTATGGAGCCTTGGTTTGGTATCTTGGTAAGTCGCGCGAACCCACCGCGCCGAAGACTTTTGGTCCCAATGGGCGGCCAGCTCTCTACATTGGTCCGGAGATCCTTCCAGGGTTACGTTGCAAAGACATACATGCGCTGCTTGATTTGCAAGAGTTGACATCACACGACCATGTTCGGGAGATACGCACCAGAGATTTTGTACCTCCAGCTGGTCCCTGGGCATTTCCCTTTTCCAAAATTCCCATGTTGCAATCATTACACGTTCAACCCAAAATCCGAACCACCGAGGCCGTTCATTCCCCTATTGAGGTTTCAGATGAATTGTTGGAAGATGTACCCCGCAACCGTTCTATCACCAAACGCCGCATTTCTCAATATGGCATCACTGACAATTGTAACGGTTGTATCAATGGTACTTATTCCCACACTCCTGAGTGTCGAGCAAGGTTTAACCGTTTGTTGGACAATTCTGAACCCAGGGGTTTGGCTTCCGGGGGGATCGACGTTGATGTTGCGCATGGGAAACTTCATGATGAACCAATTCAACCAGCCACCATTGACTATGAAGAAGATGTTCCAGAGTGCCCTCCAAGAACACCTGAAGAGCTGCCAATTGGAAACCCTCATGAAACGGAACTTGATCCCGGTGAGTATACCCCAGGGAGTCTGGCTTCAACCCCCGAATCCTTTTGGGATGACGAAGTTCAAGGGATTGTTGAAGGGGATCTTGCAGAGTTAGTTGCGGGGGGTGTTGGTAAAGCAGTTAAAGATGTTGGCAAGATGGGTTTGCTGATTGAATTTTGCTGCTCGGAGAACAGTGCCTTGTGCAGAGTCGCAGAGCACTTGGGTGTTCCTTACTTTGGGGTAACACGGGAATCTTTAAACATTAATGACAATGATGCGTTCGAACAGTTTTTGTTGTGGCTTCAGGATGAGGTGCAGGTGAGAGAAGGTCCTGTTCATCTTTGGGCATCCTTACCATGTACAAAATGGAGTCCATGGCAAAGAATGGCAATCCATAAACACGGGAAGGAGCATGAACAAAGGTTGGAAGAACAACGGGATATCTCAAGGGATATGGTGTTGAAGTTCAAGCAAGCAGCTGACCTTGTGAAGCGTTCCAGGGGCAGTTCTGCCACTTTTGAATGGAGTCGAGATTCAACAGGTTGGGATGACCCAATTGTTCAACAGACAATGGAAGCCTTAGAGCTGTCTCCTGTCAACGTTGATGGTTGTGCCTAGATTGATGGCAAGTTCCCACAAAGACCATGGTTGTTTCAGACGGACAATCCACGACTCGTCAAAGAGCTTAGCACCAAGAAATGCATTCACCCCAAGGGTTTCCATGATCCCCTCGAAGGTTCTTTGACCAACAAATCTGGATTCTACAACGTGACTATGGCTACATGCATTGTTACAACTTTGTTTCCAGGTGTCTATGTAGACCGTGTTCCCGCAATGCCCGTGAGACCATTTTGTTCACATGAACATTGGGATGAGCGCATTTGATCCACTTCCACCAGTTTCTGTTTTGGCTACCATTCACAAGCTTTTGACCCGCAAAGAGATGCTGGCCGACCCCCAAGCTGTAGACGCAGTTAGGAATGAGGCTGAGAGCATGCGTGCCATGCAAGTTTGGGATGACGATAGCGTCATGGAAAAGTCAGATAGGATTGGTGAAGCGCGTTCTAGAAACCAGACCATCCATATGGCTGACCTGATGTCAATCTGCAGCATCAAATTTTGGGAAACACCCTCAAAACGCAAACACAAGGGACGCGTAGTGTTCCGCGGAGACAACGTGAGAGATAACTGGGGTGGTGCAGCACAGTTTGGTAATTTGTATTCCACACCGACCAATATACAGGCCATCAATATTGCGATTTATTTCGGCATGTTGACTGGTAATGTAATCAGAGTCGCTGATGCATACAAAGCATACCTGCAAGCTATGCTGCTGGCTGATGCTGACACCTTTGTCACCTTACCCCCAGAACTGTGGAAAGACAGTTGGCATGGGCGCTACAAGCAGCCCACAGTACGGTTGCTTCGAGCGTTGTACGGGCACCCTCGTGCAGGGGCGTTTTGGGATTTGCACCTTAGGCAGCTGTTGCAGGGGGATATGGGTCTGGTTCCTGTTGACGGTCATCCTTCGGTATATTTCCATGCAACTTGGCATTTATTAGTTGTGGTCTATGTGGACGACATCTTAGCCGCTGGTCCCTTGGAGTCCCAAAATCAGTTTTGGGCTGCCCTTCAGACTCAAGTGCAACTGGATGACGTTGAGGAGTTGTCCCAGTTCCTTGGTCCGTTCCATCATCTGGAATCGGGTGACTGCCGCTTGGATATGATTGACTACTGTAAGGAAGCCGTTAGTTTGTACCTGGATGTAGCTGGGCCAAAAATCAATTTGAGAAAAGTTTCCACCCCATATGTATCCGAAGGGATTTTAAACCAACAGGACTACGAGGTTACAGGTGAAATTACTATGAAGGCATCAAGTGTACTTATGAAGCTGTTGTGGGTTTGCAGGTTGTGTCGTCCTGATCTCGCCTTTTGCATTTCGATGCTGGCTGGACAGGTAAGCAAATGGAATCGCAATTGCGAAACAATTGTTCAGACTTGTGTCGTACTTGAATTCAACGCTCAACCTTTGCATGCACATCAAAGTATATGATGCCCCTGAAGCTTGTACACTTGACCTGTACGCGGATGCAGACCCGGGAGGATGTCCATACACTGCACGCTCAACCTCAGGACTATTTCTCGTAATCCAGGGTCCGGGGGGTACTTTCGCACCAATCACATGGTACTCACGTAAACAATCTTTGGTGGCTAGGAGCACTGCAGACGCTGAAATGCATTCACTAGCAGAGGGTATGTTTACTGAGTTACTACCCGCGTTATTGCTTCTCCAGAAATTGTTGGGTGACAGGGCCCCCAAGGCGGTTGCAAGGGAAGACAATTCAGCTGTCGTTCAGGCAGTAATGAAGGGGTATTCTATCAAACTAAGGCATTTGGCCAGAACCCCCAAATTGTCCTTTGCGTCCCTCAACGAAGCATGTACGTCATTGTGTGAACTGGTGCAGACTCCTACCACGGAACAATTGGGCGATATCTTTACGAAGGTTTTGCAACCCAATCAATTTAATGTTGCGTCCTTGGGATTGGAACTTTTCACCCCGAAATAGTATGCAGTAATCAGAATTTGTGGTTTTCATGCTCGTCAAAGACCTCAGCATGCCACTTGGAATCTAGTGCACGAGCCTTAGTCTCCGGCTTGGACCTTAAGCTCCTTGGTTTGTCTTTATGCATAGGTTTTGGGGGTGTCGACATGCGCTTGCGCTGGGCACTCTCTTAGGAACCCTTGGCTTGGAGCTTTGCGATCTACGTGCCCTACTTGCACTACCTCGGCTGCCGCCCTTGCTGAGTCTTGTAGCCTTGGTAGTCGTAGATCCTTGTTTTCACTCTGCTTTTGGCCCAGTTCTGTTCATCTTTTGCTTTTTGCTTGGTCGGCACGCTCAACCCTGGCCGGGGGGGTTGAATGTGCGGCCGTTGTGAATGTTTCGTGATGTCAGTTCTGGGCCACGGAGGTGGTTTCTCCATTGCAGCTGTAACATACTGCGTATTAGGTCCATATGATTCCTTCAACTAGGTTTGATAAACTTGTATCTCGTGCTTTGCTTTGGCTCAAGAAAAAGGGCTCTACTAAGCTGAAACCTTGAAAACTAATAATGTAGGATACAGATTAGTGTGGGGAGGCCCCCCCCCCCCTGAACAAATTTTGGATACAGAATAGTGTGGAAAAAACAAGGTACCGGGTACAGAATAGTGTAAAATAAAAAACACATGATAGATTTAAATTGATTTCAATTTACTTTCAATTGATTTCAATTTATTTTGAATTGATTTCAATTTACTTTCAATTGATTTGAATTAGATTTAAATTGATTTCAATTTACTTTCAGTTGATTTCAATTTATTTTGAATTGATTTGAAGTTACTTTCAATTGATTTGAAGTTACTTTCAATTGATTTGAATTTACTTTCAATTGATCTCAAGTTACTTTCAATTGAATTGAAGTTACTTTCAATTGATTTCAAGTTACTTTCAATTGATTTGAAGTTACTTTCAATTGATTTCAATTTACTTTCTTTTGATTTCTATTTTCTTTGAATTGATTTCAATTTACTTTCAATTGATTTGAAGTTACTTTCAATTGATTTCAATTTACTTTCAATTGATTTGAAGTTACTTTCAATTGATTTGAAGTTACTTTCAATTGATTTCAATT
>Ga0126342_10017246_pt1 | contig 12511 bp, 8 predicted proteins | sample Cyp1metagenome_FD_92528 | JGI IMG/M metagenome (GOLD analysis project Ga0126342, IMG submission 92528) | Coral microbial communities from Lord Howe Island, Old Settlement Bay, Australia - Cyphastrea 1 metagenome | ecosystem: Host-associated > Invertebrates > Cnidaria > Coral ...
AAATAAATCTGGAAAAAATTTCTCACAATAGAGGCTCCCCCCCAACAATTAGCATGTTACTGAATTAGGAGCAAGAAATTTCTCACAATAGGGTACCAGGCTTCTAATCAGAGGCAAACATTATACCCCTAATTGAGAAGGTGGTTTATGGCATTGTTTTACCCCCATGAAAAAACCCATTCGACTCCCCATTAGACACGACTCACCATGAAGTTGTTCACAGTCACAGGTCTATACTGTCGACCTGGAGAGTCGGATGGTGGAGGAAACAAAAAGCCGAGCACAAAGTGCGGGCTTCCAAAACATGGAGGTGCCAAGCCCTGCCGGTGAAGTCATGATCCCCAGTCGTCACCATAGGTTGCCATGTTGTGGTTTTTTGCTTAAGGATGATGTGGGGTAACCCCAAGACCTAGGAAACATCCATATGTGTAAAAGTTAATATAAACGTGAGTTCTAGAACTGAGATGTTTGATTCCAAATATGCCGCACATGCATTCTGAGCATTCTGTGGTATTTACCCCTTGAAAACCACAAAAATGCCGAGGGGAAACCACATTGTGTGCAGTTTTAACCGACATGTTCGATCGTTTCCATGTTATTCATGTATATTTTTTTATTCATCATATGCAACATGTTAAACAAACCGACTATTATTCCCAATCTTTTCCATGTTTTTTCACTTTTAATTCATCCAAAAAGTTGCCTGGTAGCGCCTTTTCCAGGCCAGGGTCGGAGATGCCCTGCGGGTCGAGATGCCGCATCGCTTTGATGTTTGCGTGTTGGGGCGACCCAGGGGATGGTTTTGGCGCTGATGGCATTGGAGGTTGGGATTCAATTGGGGAAGATAGCCTCTGGCTATGACTAACAGTTCGCCATGGTTTTTCGATGGCCCATTGAAATAGAGGTTGACCTGTTAATAGCATGGTGATTTTCCATGGCGAACTGTTAGTCATAACCAGATGGTATTTAGTTCGTTCAACGAATGCATGGATATACCCTCTGGTAATTTAACAGTTTGCTATTGAAAATGGCCATAGAAATAGTGGATTTACCCATTGATAGCATGGTGATTTTCCATAGTTATGTAAACGTTTACCAGAGGGTAATTTAAGATGTATATTAGCACATGTTGTAAAAATATCTTGAACAATGCGGAACAGCTGGTTGCGTGATGTTGAATTCTGGTGGGATTTCAGTTCCAGTTCCAGCAGTACTCCTGTTGCGTTCATGATGGCTAGTGTTTTTTGGGATGTGCACATGATATGCAGCTATTATTCAACATGAATCCATTAGATGTTTAGCACTATGGTTATCTATGGTTATCTATGGCTGAGAGTCCCAGAGTCCCAGAAATAGATGGCCCAGCTGTTTATCGCCAGCAGAAACAGTGACCAAATTTCAGATGTCGAAGGAAGAAAAAGCTACCACTGTTGACATCCACAAATCATTGAGGAACAACTTACTTACTTGATTTCAAAGCACACATGCCAGCTATACATATCATATATATATGTGTATATATGTATATATTATATTATATATATGTGTGTGTATATGTATATATATACATATGTTATATATACAATTATATATGCACATGCTGGCATTTGTATACTGTGGTGAGTGTCCTGCGAGTTGTAACCCATTGAATTGGACACAAATAGAGCGGGTTTTCATAAAAATTGAGAACCTAAGGACCTAAACAGAATAGCCAGACCATTGAGATTCCTAAGAATCAGTTCCAATAAGATTCAGGTTACATGATTTCAATTTCAAGTTGTTTAAGGAATCCGAATGAGTACACTAAGATTTCAAGAAGTTGAGCTATCCAAATTTCCAAGACCATGTGGACATTTTTGCCAGGTCGAATTTGTGCCTGTCTCAGCTGGATCTGTGGGGAGAACTGTGGATACTGTGGCTTTCAGGTGCATGACTTCAAGCAGCATTCTTGCAATTCTAAGCAATTCTAAGATATCAGGATCCTTTTTTGGTTCCAACACCAAATCCCACTCTATAAAATTTATAGATGAATTGCAGGACACCGACATCGGAACTACACTAGCAGCTAGCACCGCATTGCATCCCGTGTGTCGATGACGTTGATGACCAGAAGTTTGGGTCCATCCTCATGAGACACACCCAAGGACCCCAGAGGATATTGGTTGGGTAAAGTTCTATCGGTGAAGTCCCAGTTGTTGGTTCGCTCATCTCACCATTTTTCCGGCCTTCCTCGTTTAAAACGCGTCAAAATGGCAATATTCTACTTGAACAAGGTTGAATTGGTAGAATCCTCATTTTCATCACGGTGACTTTCCGTATTGAAACACCGGCTTTGTCCATGGTATTCCCAGCATGTTCCCTTGAAACATAGCTTTTCCAAGGCCGTACAAAATCTCCGCGCCCATCATCTTTCGGCTGCTTCGACGGATTTCGGAGGGACGGCCCTGGCGTTCTGCAGTGCTGATGCTCCAAAGTCACTCAGCTACCGGGGAGGATTGATGGGCTGTGGTACAGTATATAAATTACATATATGATATATTAATGTAATGGTCTGTATCTAATATATTATCTACATGTGTATATATATATATACATATATATATATATTTGTACATATATATAATCTACTAGTTGATTTTCATATTATCATCTATATCTAATAATAGATATTGATATAATTAATGTTCTATATCTATTGTAAATATGATTATCTATTCGGATAAACAGATGTACCCTCATGACTCTAGAGAGGTCATTATATTATTTTAAGAGGCTACATATTACATTGCATGTTGTAGAGGCCCCATTGAGTTCGATGATTTTCCTCTGAACAATATGAGTTCTTTGTTTGATATATGTCAAATTAATTACGAGTAGAAGAATATGATATACTTATCTACATAAGTAGATGTACCTCTATACAAGCAACTATAGTCTATAAAGAGGCTGCACATTAGAATATATATATAGAATTCTACGTGATTATAGGGTATTTACATAGCTTCCCCCAACATTCAAGGGTTGACCGTGTTGTGGCTGACACCCAAGTTGAGCACCTGGTCACGTCCACAAGATCAAGGCAAGATATTTAGTTGCACCAAACGTGATTTTAATGCAATTTTACTTTATAATCCATACCAGCTAATATATGGGTGATTTAGCCAAAATCTATCCGTTTACTTGTGTCAACCACCACTCTAGCTGCCGTTTGGCATTGTTTTTGGCCCCTTGAGAGCCGAACCTTGTGTCAGTTGTGCCTTTGACCGTTGCCAAAATTGAAACCATGACCTCCGCTGAGCCATGACCTGGGGATGATCCATTGGCTGTATCACAAAGGGCGTTTCACACACCACGAATCCAACCTGACCCAATCAGTCTGCCACAGATCTGGTTGTAGATGGGGCAGATTGTTAGATAAGCCTCGTGTTGGGAGGGTGAAATACGTGTACTAGAAATGACTAAGTGAACTTATATAGGTCCATTGGTCATAAACGCAATGCGAGAAACCGTAAACCAATATGAACCACTAACAAACATGGCTTCTAAAAGACATTCCCGCATGGACTTGATTGTTCATTATTTATGGATATTTATGGGGTTTTGCCACATGACCCCAATTCTGACCCCCAGTTGCTGGGCACAGCAAGGAGAGTTTGCAGAGCGTTTGCTGTCTGATCCGGGTGAGAAAGGTGCCGTTAAAAACCGCGTGCCGGAACTTGGGATACCCAACAAAAGGGAGAGCACTTAATGACAAAAAAATCATGATAACCCATAAGATTAAGTTTGATAAACCATAAATTACTCTAAACCATCAACAAAAATCATGATAAACCATCAAATTAAGGGCAAATTACTTCATTTTCACCCAAATATCTGTTCTATGCCTGGGATGAAATATTCTTGGAATGGTATGTGTTTCTTACTCTACACATGCCTAGTTTCCCCATTGTATGACCCCGAGTGTAAATATATATATATATATATATCGGGTTAATTATTTCACAAATTGGATTCCTCAGATCCCAAATGCCCAATTTTGGAACACCTCGATTCTTCTTGTATACATCAATTCAAACTTTAGACATACTAGTAGTCATAGTTCCACAACTCGTTTCGGGTTTGAAATCTTCCATTTCCGAACACACCCAGATGGCTCCTAAAGTCATAATCCTGTCATTTTCTACAGGAAGAACCCCCCAGTTATAATTTGGTTTATGACCCCAGTTTTATGATCCATAGAAACTTAGAATGCTACTTAAAGATGGAGGGTACTTGGATGGTACTGGATAACTGGATAAGTACTCTAAACCTGGTCGGTGGTTTGGAACCATGGAATTTTATGACTTTCCATTCAGTTGGGAATGTCATCATCCCAGCTGACTCATATTTTTCAGATGGGTAGGTCAATCACCAACCAGGTAACTATACCATACCCTCTGGTAATTTAACATAGTTATTAAAGATGGTCATAGAAATAGTTGATTTACCCATAAAAAATGGTGTTTTACCCATAGTTATAGTAGATTTTCCTATTGAACATGGCCATTTATAGTTGATTTACCCATGACAAATGGTGATTTTCTCATTAAAAATGGTGATTTACTCTAAACTCACCATCCGCTTCCGCTTCCGCGCCAGGCTTCTCTCGCCTGGCGCTGAACGTGCGGCTCTTCGCCAAGGCGGTGCGGCTCTTCGACGTGAAAGCGGGCTCCTTCGTCCCTGCGCCGGCGCCGGGGGCTGGGGGATGGTGCCGTTGTGGAAACCATGGCGGAAATCAGCAGGTTTCCTGGGAGGCCTGATACCCTCTGGTAAACTAACAGTTTGCGAACTGGAAAATCACCATGCTATGTAGCTGGGAAAACTCACTATTTCGACTGGGCCATTTTCAATAGCAAACTTTGTATGTTTACCAGAGGGTATTTCCGGTGGATGTTGATGACTGAATTAGTGATCAGATCATTGATGTTAGGATTGGATTCATGGTTGAAGTGTAGGGAAGTGCACTGTAGTGGATCAACCGAAAGAGAAAGTGAGCTGTGTCCTTGTGTATGTAGCGGTGCTGATTTGGCAAAACAGGTCAACATACATACTACATACTAAGAATTATTAAGAGATATTAAGTAAATTCCAATATCAGACACCTCCAGTTTCTGGCATATAAATCATGAAAACTTGTCTCCAGACACAGCTTAAACGAATCCTCATCAGATCTCCACGTTCTTCGGCTCTTGTCACTAGGAGATCCACTCCACGGTGATTCGTTTGGAACCTCGAATACCTGCACCCGAGGTGCTGGAAGGAACATGAAGGAACCATATGAAAAACATGGAAAAGTACCGGTGGTTTTAAGGTATGGTTTTAGTATGTTTTCGTGAAGTCGAGAAACAGTTTCCCAGAAAAATGGGGATGGGTCAAGTTATGTATGAGATACCATTTGACTGGAGGGATGAGCTCTCATGATTCCAAGTTATTTCGGGGTTAGAGCACCAGGCTGAAGTGACCCACCCTACAACGCGTCTGGTAGGTGAACCATTGCAAGTCACCCAATGGGGTTATCCTAGAATGGGGGATTCCATGGGACAGCCTCATTGACGATGTCTTTTTTTTGAGACGGGAACATGAACTTCTTGACGACTTTTTCTTTTGACGACGTTGCGCTCACGGGATATTCTGGGTCTTACCGAGTCTTACCCCTTGTCGTTGGACAATAACTGATTGGTGGTTTCAAACATTTTTTATTTTCCATCTCATATAGGTCATATATGGGATGTCATCCGAAACCCATTGACTTTCACTCCATCATTTTTCATGGTTATTACACCACCAACCCGATAATTTTTTCATGGAAAATCACCATGCTATTCATGGGACATTTCACTATTAAATCACCATTTTTCATGGATAAATCCACGATTTCTATGGTGATTTTTTCCACTGGGCTATGGATTCACCACTGGTTTCTCCCTGTAGGTGGATTTCAATGAATGGGATGCCATGATCCGAGTGATCTTCTTGCGGCGTCGCAAGACCTTGCGCGCTTCGTTGAAGAAACTGTTTCTGGGCGTAACCCGTTGGGGAACCGATGGGGACCGATGGGGGCCACATTAATTTTGGATGTTTCCGCATGTGACTTTTTTCCGGGTTTTTTTTTGATGGTTTCTTAAATTTGGGATCAGTCGTCACAACAGGTTTCATCGCGGAAAAAATTGTCTACAACTGGCTGATTTGGGGGTACCCCTACTTTAGGAATCTTTAGGACACCTGCATGTAATGATTTCTCTTTGAAATGGACCTAAATAGAGACGTACCCTGGTTTTCAAATTAAGCCATGTGTTGCAATATGTTGCAATCCTGGAATCTGGTGAATAACCGAATAACCACAGCAATTCATGTTTCTGACTTGAAGTCTCTCAAACTTGGGGAACATGGCATTTAATAAGCATGTGTGGATTTTGGGCAAGCCTCCAGTGACTTGACTCACATCCATTGCTTCTGATTCCATAACCTGCCACCAGAAATGTCTGCGATGGCAGGTCAACTTTATCCATGCTGGAGCAGAACTACAAGCTCTGCGGCAGCATAGTTTGACGTCTACAGCCTATAGTATTTGGATGTATTTGGTTCATAAGACCATCCAGCATTCTATCCATGACTCCAGTATATTCCAGTTGTTGGTGAGCCGAATTGCTCCATGTCGCCCCCATCGATGATGGCAGGATGTGGTGCTCTCTATCAGGAAACAAGCCTTCAGCTGTTCCTTTCCCCGAGCTGGTTCGCTCAGTGCGCACCTGAGAATCAGCTGCCATCCGGACTCAAGCGGATGAAGATAGAGCTCCACGTGGGCCGTTTCAGACATCCAAATATGTTGATATTGTTGCATTTTGTATGGCTGATGCAACTGCCTTGAACATGAATGAACCTCATTCATGAACATTTTCATGAATTCATGAGCATGATTCATGACATTGCAGGGCCGCTGGGGTTTATCAGGTACTGAATGATGAAGCCATGCTGCGGGAACGTGCCTTCTCTATGGATTTGGATGACTTGCATTTGCTTCTGAAAGCTTTCAATCGAAGAGGTGCGATGCGAGTTTGGAGTTTACTACCGCTGTTGGTGGTGGCTCTTACTGGATTATGACTTTAGGATCTGTGAGACATGTACCGTGTACAACTTGTTTGTGTTTTTTGTTTTTTCTAAGGCTTTCCTCTGATTTTGATCCTCGTGGCAGGCATTCACTTCGCAAGTGTCCACCAAGGAGCTTCTGGTGCTGATGATATGGAGGCAGGGTGAGAGCATTTGGTCCCCTGAGCCTATCTAGTGCTAATTTAAACTAGGGATCATTCCGCCATCCCTGCGTTTAGTGTTTAGAACCATTAAGTTTTTATAATGTTCCATAAATAGTTAGATGTTCCATCTGAAATTCTAACTATAGCTGAAGCTCATTTGTATTCGGTGTATATTATCCATAATGTTGGACAAGAGACATAGCATCTATCCATACATTGGAAAGCCACGTAGAACGCCGTCGCGAGAAGAATGTTCCTGGCAGGATCTCTTTGATGAAGGCATGGAACGAGTGATGGTGGCAGAATGGATCCATTAAAAATACCCTTGTTGAGGATTATGATAAGCCATTTATTGATGATTTTTATTGGGGAAACCGGGAAACCATTGGAATTGATGGGTATGTTTAACCCATTGGCTTGATTGGTTACCTAATTTATTGAGGATTTTGAGAAGCCATTTATTGGGGGAAACCATGGGAAACCTATCAATTGAAGATTGTTCCAAGTCGAACATTTGAGGGAGAGCTACCAGTGAAAACATCTATGCAGCTACCAGTCGAATATTCTGACATATTCTGATATATACAAGGAGGATTTGGCTCCAATAATCAATATCCCTGAAAAATAGATAGATATATATATATATATAATGTTAAATTTATAATTCAATATTTTCAAATTATTTTTATTTATATGAATATATTTTTATATATTTGAAACAATTAAATTATTAATATTATAAATATATATATATATATATTTTTTGGAGTCCGTCCTAATAGCTGTAACAATTATGCTTTTTGGTGCTTTCCCTCGTGCACAAAAACCGTGTTCTAGATCGTGCTTTTTGGTGCTTTCCCTCGTGCCAAAAATCGTGCTTGAAATTGTGCTTTTTGGTGCTTTCCTTCGTGCTAAAAATTGTGCTTTAGATCATATTTGTTGTTATAATTATTAGATTTATATTAATATATTTTATAATTAATAATTATATATATATTAAATTAAAAATAATAATTTATTTATTTATTATTATTATTTTATATATTTATTTATATATTTTTTTATTTATTATATAATTATATTTATATATTTATATATATATATATATTTATTTATATATTTATTTAAATATTTTAATTATCTAATTTAATTATATTTTGATTTATATATATTTTTTAATTTTTGGATTATAATTATAAATTAATTTTTCTTAATTTTGTAATTAATAATTTTTTAAAAAAAATGTTTTTTATAATTTTATAATTAAATTTTATATTTTATTATATTGATAGGATATATTAAGACAATTTATTTTATAGAGGCTAATTGGTGGGTAATAATTTTAATTTTTTATTTTTTATATATTAAAAAAAAATAAATAGGGTATTAAAAAAAAAAAATGTTAATAATTATTTTAATTAAAATATATTAAAATAGATGTTTATAAATTTTGTAAGTAATTTTATTTTGGGTTAATTATTTTAATTAAAAATTTAGAAATTAATATAAATTAATTTATTATAAATTTAATTATAGGAAAAATAATACTAACGAAAAACCTACAAACAATAATTAGATTTTTATAATTTAATATTCTATGATAAAATTACCATAAAACAAAAAAAAATCGATAAGAAACAAAATATATAAATACGTATTATTGGGATCTATCCTTTACTAACCTTTACTATTCGTGCCTTATCTTGAGCTGACCTTTTGTGCTACTTGATATGTTAATAAGATATCCTTTATTAATCTTTTACTATCCATTCCTACCCTATCCTAAGGGAGCCTTTAATTGTTTTTTGGTTCCTGAAAGGGGTTGGGGCGCCCTATTTTATAGAGGTACAGCATTGGCTCTGATGGTGGCTACGGCATTATACAGGATAATTTAGGAAATTAGAGTCCAATATTTTTACTAGCCACCAAATTTCTTCCGTTAGGTCATGTGATGGTTACATGGGTCTACCTATCTTTAGCCGTCCCGCACCAATCTTCACCATTCCTGCCCCCAACCTGAACTGACTTCCTGTGCTACCTGCCAAGCAAGGCAGCCTTTAACTGTTCTTTGGTTCCTGAAGGGGGTTGGGGCACCCCATTTTATAAAAATATAATATTCCTTCCCCATTCTTCATCATTCCTTCCCCATCCTGCACATGAGCTGACTTCCTGTGCCACCTGCCAAGTAAGGCAGCCTTCAATTGTTTATGGTTCCTGATAGGGTTGGGGCGCCTTATTTTGGAGAGCCGCAATATTTCTTCACCAATCTGACCTCCTGCGTTACCTGCTCAGCAAGGCCTTCAACTGCGCTTTGATTCCTGAAGGGGGTTGGAACGCCCCATTTTATAGAGGGATAGTATTCCTTCACTAATCTTTACCATTCCTTCCCCATCCTGCGTACGAGCTGACCACCTGCCAAGCAAGGCAGCCTTCAACGGTTCTCTGGTTCCTGAGAGGGGTCAGCGAGCCCCATTTTATAGAGGTGCAGCATTGGCTCCTGTGGTGGCTGTGCTTTACTGTGCTCCAAGATGTTCTAGGGAGCTAGTTAGAGCTACCTAGCCATTCTGTCTGTCTTTGACAAACCATCTTCTTCCATATCCTTGCCGCATCTTGAATTGACCTCCTGTGCCAATTGGCAAGCAAGGAAATTTTCAGCTATTTTTTGGTTCCTGAAGGGGGGTCAGGGAGCCCCATTTTATAGAGGTACAGCATTGGCTCCTGTGATGGCTGTGCTTTGTTGTGCCCCAAGATGGTCCAGGGAGCTAGCTCTTAGCTATTCTGCCTGTCTTTATCAAGCCATTTTCTTCCATATTATTGCTGTATCCTGAGCTGACCTCCTGTACCAACTGCCAAATAAGGCAACCTTCAATTATTTTTTGATTCCTGAGGGGAATTAAGGAACTCTATTTTATAGAGGTACAATATTGGCTCCTGTGATGATTGCCCATTTCTAGTTCGCCCATTGGTGGAAACGGATCATTTTATAATTTATTATAAATTTCCTATATTTTTTTCAAAACCTATCTATTTTTTTCCTTAATAATCTCAATTCCTGGCTATAAAATTCCCTCCAAGACCTCCTCCGAAAAGGAATCAAAATATAATATTATTTATTTAATTTTATTTAATAAAAAAAAAAATATTACAATATTTATTTAATTTAATTTTTAATAATAAATTTATATATTTTTTTTAAAATAATTAATTATTAATTATAATTTATTTTAAATATATTTTTTTAATTATATTTTAAATTATATATTTTATATAATTATTTAAATTTAAAATATATTTTAAAAATTATAACAAAAATATTAAATATATATAATAAATATATTTTAGAATTTAAATATATAAATATATATTAATTTAAAATTATTTATATTTAATATATTATTTGATTTTATTATATATATATATAATTATTTTTATTTTTATTATTATTTTATTATTATTTTAATTTTTTAATTTTTTAATAAATATAAATGTTATTAATTAATATACATATTTATTTGTCGGAAATATATAATATTAAATAATTTTAATATCCAAATATTTATATTTTTAATTTAATTATATTTATTTTAATTACTAGAAAATATCCGGTATAAAAAAAGAAGAAAATGGAGGTAAATTCCCGAAATACCAAATTACAGGAAAATCTCGTCAATAAATCAAAATTCCGTAGTACCAATATGCCAGAAAATTTGTAAGTCTCGGAAATTCCGAAATATTCAAATTTACTTAAAAATTAGAGGTTTCGTTCGAATATTTCGGCCAATTTACCTGTTTGTAATATAATTATATAATCAATGGAAATTTAGAAATTAATTTTCCAACAATATAAATAAATAAAAAGCAGAATAAGGCAGAGGCAGAAAAAAAAGAAAAATTAGAAGAAAGAAAAATAGAGAAGAGAAAGAATCAGAAGAAAAAAGATGTAAATATATGAAAAAAAAGGAAAATCGCGAAATACTGTATTTTTCCAATAATATGTGGTTCCGGAGGGTCGAACAATATTCTCGCTAAAGTGGCGGGTATGGAGCCAACTAATCAGATAAAAGATTAAAAATTACATACCATTATAATATAAAAATACATAAAGTATATTTCCAAATTAAAATATTAAAAATACATCAACTCCGGACCACTTTTAGAGGTTAAAATATCGAAAAAATACACGTCGTTATAGCGCAAAGCACATTTCCAAATCAAAATATATAAAATACGCCATTTTCGAACCATTTTTAGAAATTAAAATGTCGAAAAAATACAGACCGTTATAATAAAAAAATTACTTCCAAATTAACCTATACAAAATACCTCAATATCAAATAACTTTTAAAAATTAAAATGTCGAAAAAATACACACCATTATAATATAAAATACATTTAAAAATCAACATATATAAAGTACCATATAATCGCGCCACTTTTAGAGGTCGAGATATCGAAAAAATACATGCCATTACAGCGCGAAATATATTTCGAAATCAAAATATTAAAAGTACCAAAGTTCGGACCGCTTTTGGAAGTTTAAATATCGCTTCGTTTCACTAAAATACAATACATTACCCCACTCTCCACTACACTACATTACACTCCACAACACTACAACTATAACTACACAACTACACTCCACTACACTCCACTACACTCCACTACACTAAATTACACTACACTACACTACATTGCACTACACTACACTGCACTACCTTCCACTACACTTCACTACATTACACTACACTCCGCTACATTACAACTACAACTACACAACTACACTCCACTACACTCCACTACACTAAAATACACTACACTACATTACACTACACTCCACTACATTACACTACACTACACTCCACAACACTACAACTACAACTACACAACTACACTCCACTACACTCCACTACACTAAATTACACTACACTAGACTACATTACAATACACTACACTTCACTACACTATACTACTTTACACTACACTACACTACCTTCCACCACACTTCACTACATTACACTACACTTCAGTACACTCCACTACACTACAACTACAGCTACAACTACAGAACTACACTCCACTACACTCTACTACACTACACAACACTACCTTCCACTACACTTCACTACATTACACTACACTACCTTCCACTACACTTCACTACATTACACTACACTACACTCCACTACACTACAACTACACCTACGACTACACAACTACACTCC
>Ga0126342_10017247_pt1 | contig 12511 bp, 13 predicted proteins | sample Cyp1metagenome_FD_92528 | JGI IMG/M metagenome (GOLD analysis project Ga0126342, IMG submission 92528) | Coral microbial communities from Lord Howe Island, Old Settlement Bay, Australia - Cyphastrea 1 metagenome | ecosystem: Host-associated > Invertebrates > Cnidaria > Coral ...
ATATGCCAGATAGAATGCCAGATAGAATGCCAGAAGATATGTCAGATAGAATGCCAGAAGATATGCCAGATAGAATGCCAGAAGATTTGCCAGATAGAATGCCAGAAGATAGAATGCCAGAAAGATATGCCAGATAGAATGCCAAATAGAATGCCAGAAGATATGTCAGATAGAATGCCAGAAGATTTGCCAGTAAGAAAATGTATAAATGTCATGGTGGGGATCACACGAAGTAAAGTAATTCATTCTATGTTATGCCATGTCATTCCTCGACGTGTGTATTTAGGGGGTGCCGCGCCCTAAATCAGTTCTCTTCATCCAACTTTGCATCTCTGGTGCGACAGTAAAAATGGCCGGAATATGCACCCACCCATAGCTGCCATACCTTTGAATTAGGAGGATTCTAAGGACTTCTTTCAAGCAGCCGGCTTCGACATGTCGGTTGCCGGAGCAAAAAATGATCCATCATATTGGGGGTTTCCAAAGTCATTTTTGGGTACCTCTTTATCGCTGGATGGTTTATAACAGCAAATCCTATTAAAGTGGATGATTTAGGGGATCCCCATTTTAGGAAACCTACATATTGTTCCTTAGCCACTTTTCGTTTCACTGGGTGGTTCCTCAGCCTTAATGATAACTACCAAAGATGGCCGTTGCACTTTGTTTCTTTCCATTGGCCATGAGTTGTTTCATCACCTCATTTAGTTCTCTTACTGTACTGAACGGTGTCACCTGAATGTGCTTTCGCTGGTGATCCTTTCTTGCTTGGATGCTTGGATGCTTGGATCACTCCTTGTACTGCGGTTGTTCTTTTTGCCGCCAAATCTACCTCATATAGCCTGTCATTGAAAATGTCGACATATGAATTCAAAGCTCAACACACTTCAGCTAGATAAGTCTGCGCAATCTGTCTGGATTTGTCGTTCTTTGCATTTAAGCAAAAGTGTTCCGCTATCCAGTACCCAGGAGTCAAAATTGAAATTAGAGGCAGACCTTTTTCACGCACATAAACAAGTGTTGAAAGCAGACTCGGTCCTTTGAGTGTATTGCATCAAGACAAATTAAAAACTGAAGTATCTGAAGTGAATAAAGTGAATGCAAGCATCGCCACATCATTCACTGCACTTCAAAGAAGGGTACTGATTGGAAGAACAAACATAAATCATCATAATTATCACAAATTAACATAAATTCTCATAAATTGTCATAAATCTAATCATAAATTGATCAATTCCTTTTTGCACGTCGCCTCGCGCAGGACAGGGAGGCCAATCTGCATAAAAACATCACGTTGTGCCTTGAGACGCAAAATTCCCATGTCAGAAAACAACACTTGGGCAACGCGAAGAAAAAAGATGGAAAAAATGAACTCAACTTGGGAACTCCAGAATTTGAGCAAAACATATGAAAAAAATGAGGATTCTCTGGCTATTTCTCAATGATTCAGGTGAGATTTTTTGCTTCTCTGGCTATGGCGGCTATGGCCATGGCTAGGCCCATGGCTGAGGATTCCCCGAAGACTCCATCGAAGGCAAATTCCTTGGGCTCGGGACTGGGCGAGGTATCAGCCTCGCGCTGCAAGTCATTCAAGTTCCGGTCGGCCACAAAAAACCAAGCTCCACAACTTTAAGGATAGACATTTTTACAGACTGTAGATAGTGTGTGTATATATATATGTGTGTGTGTGTACCAATTTGCAGCACATTTTTTTGACCAATTTCATGGCCCAATTTTCCTACCATGTGTTTTTTGGAAATCACGGAAAAAAATTCACGGTGAAATCGCCTGTCCAAGCATTCGTTCCACTGCTTCTGCGTCGTTGCGAACGCGCACCGTCTTGTCGATGCAATCCACTGCGTGGCACGGGCCATGGTCCTCGGAAAACTCGAAAAAACTTGTCATTGATACTGCTGGATTGCTGGGAAAATCTGAAAACCGGAAACCATGGTATTTTGACCTGTTTTTGACCATGAAGATCATAGGGCTGTAACCAGGTAAATTGTCCCATCCAATTCTGTGAAAGTTGAGATGATATGACCAGGCCTGTTCGATGGGTGGCCGCACACGTGCCCAAACTTGCACACGGCCAGATGCGTTGTCCATAGCGACGGCCGAAAGAAAGAGCACCGGACAGGTGGACGGTTTGAAAGAACTTCAAAATGCATTGAATCTGGTTTTGCTGGCTTGTGAGTCTCCAACCTGGTCTTCGCTCAAGCTTGAAAACAATCTTGCATAGTCTTGCAAATATCTCCAAATCTAAAGTTAGCCTACAATGTGAAAATGGCTTCAGCGGCAGAATCAAGTATGACTTGAGCTGGTCATGAAGTTTGCTCTGTCTGTGCAAGATGTCGCCACTTCAGCTCAGTTTTAACAAAAAAAAGTCGGTCTCACGTTTAAACATGTTTAGAGCATTGCCAGGAGGTGGGCACAGGTGGCAGCTGCATCTCAACCTTTGTGACGACTGTTGCCTCACAATGAAAAAAAAACAAATAAAAAGGACTGTCATCATCATATTTCCATACATTTTCCCCAATAAAAAGTATATTGAAATAGCCATTTGGTGGTGTTTGCTACAGTATTCCCCATTTTCAGACCCGGTCCTTTCCAGTTCTTAGCGTCCGCAGAGGATAAAACTCTTAGACTCGCAGGGCCTTCTCGGCTGTGGCACAGCGCGTTGATGCCTGCGGTGAAGTCCAGTACAACACATGTCATCTACATTGTAACGATTTGTATAGACATGGTGTTACAAAGTATGTTACAAATAGTATGTACGTGTTACTACCATATTTACAAATAGTACATCAATGTACCATATCTACATGCATATATCGTACAAATCGTACATCATTATAGATTATAACATATTATAACAAATATATATATATATATATAGACTATAGACATATTACAACACATATGATCAATGAGCTCAAGGTCTCAGGTGCTTATCTTGTAAAAGGATTTCGGAAATGGAGCATTTGGAAAGCGATCACCAGATATCACCGATTCACACAACCTGAGGATTCCACCTTCCCAAGTCCGCAAGCTGCACAGTTACAACATGTTACAACAAAGTATTGTTTTGTTACAATTCTGTCAGCGGAAAATGTCTTGTTACAATTTGTTACAATCAGTTTTGAATCATTTTTTTTCTCATTTTTTCACTGTCATTCTCTGACTTTTGCTCCGCCATGCTCCGCCTCACTGTCAGCACAAGCCGCTGTCATGGGCCGACTGCCGTCCAGACTCCAGTGGCAATCTGTCTCCGGGCTACCTGGATGCTCCGCAGCTGATGGGTTTCAAGTTGCTTTCAGCATGTTTCAGCACAAAAAATCCAGATGAAACCGACTGCCAATGGAAACAATGTCACATTCTTCCACATGTTCACTACCTGCAACACTGATGTTTTTTACCAGAAAACTGTGAGTTTTCTGGAATAGGTTGGAATAGTATCCTGCGCAAAGCATGCGAAAACGCATCAGATCCAGTGTGACTCACCGAGCATCCCACGTGCTTCACGAGGCTCCTGGCACAAGGAACCGACGCAAAAATCTGACGCAAGGCACAGATGGCATCAGGATGTCATCCTTTCACCAGACATGCAAAGATACAATAAGAATCAACAAGAGATTCATGTTATCAAATGTTATCAGCGCGTCCTATAGTTTAATAAGTTTACCAGTAGTACCGCACAAGGCGGTGGAGGAAGTTTCAACAATAGGAAACCTATAAGAAGGGTTGGTTGTTGTGACTCACGGATGGCAGAGCGAATCCACTGATGGACCGAAAGGTGCGGTTGCAATGGTTGCAGTGGTCACCTCACCACAACTGCTGGATGTAGTGTGGTGTAGCGCAGTTGTAGTTGTAGGTGTAGTTGTAGTTGTAGTGTAGCGGAAGTTGTAGTTGTAAGTTGTAGTTGTAATGTAGCGAAAATAACTGTAGTGTAGTTGCAGTAGCGGTTGTAGTTGTGGTGTGGTGTAATTAGTGTAGTGTATTGTAGTGTACTGTAGTGTTGTGTACTGTAGCGTGGTATAGTGTAGTGTGATCTAGTGTGTTGTAGCGTGAAGTAGTGTAGTCGTAGTTGTAGTGTAGTGTCGTGTAGCGCAATGTAATGGTAGTTGCAGTTGTAGTGTAATGTAATGTAATTAGTGTAGTGTAGTGTGGTAGTGTGGTGTAATGTAGTGTAGTTCTAATTGCATGTGCACTTGTAGCTGTAATGTACTGCAGTTTAATTAGTGTATTGTAGTGTAATGTAGTGTAATGTAGTGTAGCTGTAGTGTAATGTAGTGTAGCAGTAATTGTAGTTGTAGCTGTGGTGGTGGTGGTGGTGGTGGTGGTCGTCGTCGTAGTATTACTACTACTACTCCTACTCCTACTCCTACTACTACTACTACTGCTCCTACTACTACTACTACTACTACTCCTACTCCTACTCCTACTCCTACTCCTACTGCTACTGCTACTGCTACTGCTACTGCTACTGCTACTGCTACTGCTACTGCTACTGCTACTACTACTACTACTGCTACTACTACTACAACAACAACTACTACTACTACTCCTCCTACTACTACTACTACTACTACTACTAGTAGTAGTAGTAGCAGCAGTTGCTGTTGTAGTTGCTGTTGTAGTAGTTGTAGTAGTTGCAGCAGTCGTAGTAGTTGCAGTAGCTGTAGTAGCTGTAGTAGTTGTAGTAGTTGTAGTAGTTGTAGTAGCTGTAGTAGTTGTAGTAGTTGTAGTAGTTGTTGTAGTTGTTGTTGTTGTAGTTGTAGTGTAGTGTAGTGTAATTAGATGTAATGAGATGTAATGAGCTGTAATTGGATGTAATTCGGTGTAATTAGATGTAATTAGATATACTTAGTGTAGTGTAGTGTAATTAGTGTTGTGTCATGTAGCGTATATATTGTACTTGTAGTTGTAGTAGTCGTAAAATGTAGTGGTACTTGTAACGTGGTTGTAGTTGCAGTTGTAGTTGTCTATCTATCTGTCTATCTGCAAACTTGAAAACGCAGCAATTCTGCGATACTTCCTTAATTTTTGAACTTGACAACGTCAAAAACGAAACAATTCTGCGAGACTTCCTCATTTTTCGAAATTGACAACATCAAAAACGAAGCAATTCTGCGAGACTTCCTTCAAGAATGGAAAGCTGAGTGCAGGGCTGACGGCCTCGTACCAATGCGTTTTGCGATGTTTCCACTCCACCTGTCTAAAGTATTTCGCCTGCCACGAAAAAGTGAAGCCAGGTCATACGAAGTGCTGCACCTGTCACGCAAAATCATCTCAGCAAACCTTAAGATCTGATGCTCCAAAATGCAACCCCTTTTAGGAAATCAACGCCCAGACCTCCGAACAGCTCTGATGAATATGTCTCTTGCACTGCGCCTGCCACGGAAAATGTATCTTTGCAGATCCTCTTCAAATGTCCCACGCCTGCCATTGTGTTAGGAAATGCCACAAAACCCTCACGTTTTGCTCACTTTTGACAAGGTGGAGAATCCCTTGCGCCTGCCACACGAAACGACGCTTCAACATCCAAAAGTGGCGCGAACATGTGGTGCTTTGCTTCGCGCCACAACGGCGTACACTTTTTTGAACATCTCAACTTCCAAAAGTGCTCCGAGGCTGAAGTGTTTTGTACATTTTTTGACTTGGAAATGTGCTTCGCGCCACAACGACGTGCACTTTTTCGACATCTCAACTTCCAAAAGTGATCCGAACGTGAGGTGCTTTTAGCTTTTTCACTTGCAAATGTGCTTCGCGCCACAACGGCGTGCACTTTTTCGACATCGCAACTTCTAAAAGTGCTCCGAACCGGGTGTGCTTTCTACATTTTGACTTGGACATGTGCTTCGCGCCACAACAGTGTGCAACTTTTCATCTCTCATTTGACCACATGGCTCGGCACCCGCCGCACTTTAGCGAGCCTACTTTTCGACCCTCCGGAGCCACAAATCATTGGAAAAACGCAGTGAATCGCGACTTTTCGACCTTTTCGCACACCTGCATCTTCTGTCTTCTGACTCTTTCTCTTTTCTGATTTTCTTTCTTCTGCTCTTCTCTTCTCTGACTCTTCCCACCTCTGCCTTTTCATCTGTCCATATTGTCGGAAGTTTGACTTCTAAACTTCCTTCGACTAGTAGTGGTACTAGTAGTGGTGCTAGTAGTGGTACTAGTCGTAATACGAGTTGTGGTTATTTGAGTCATGTTGGGTCCATTCGTTCCATTGATTCGGTATACCCTCTGGTAAACATACAAAAAACTACGTATGGAAAATCTCAATTTTTAATGGGCAATTCATCCATAAATGGGGATTTTCAACAGCTATGTTAGTTTACCGAAGGGTATGTCACAGATTTGTGACAGATTTCTTTGCTGCTCGGCCAAGCATCAAATCGCTCCTGCGGGGCCGGAGATGGTCCAAGCATCGGCGCGGGCATGGAGGTGTTCCCCATCGTCCGTGCCTGGCAGCAAACCAATAGATCTGGGAATATCTCAGAAATGATGACTGACAATGGCTGAGTCAGAGGAAAAGGTCCTATAATAATAGCCTCACTGCATGGAAGTCATTTCGTTTGCACCGTATTTCTCGTTCTCTTGACGAAATGATGTTGTTCCATTCAGGTGCATCCACGTCTTGGAACAGTCGAAGTGCGTCCACTCATCGGGGAAACAGGGCCTCCTGGAGAGGAGCTTCAATTCGTCGCTCCTGGACACATCCCCACCATTTTCGTGCGACTTCAGTTTGCAAAGCGTAGGTTGGGGTGGCCAAGACCCAAAGACACATGATGACACATGATGACACACGATGACACATGATGGCACATGGTCAAGGTTTGGAAGTACAGACTTTTCTCGAAACTCGGCAACTTCTTTGGCAGCATGCTTAAACCACGCTGTGATTAAACCTTTGAACTGCACAGACTGTGCGATTGAGCGCAGATCAACACTGCAAATATTCAAATGCACAGACCGCAGCAGCATTGGGATATTCGGCTTTGCAAAATTCCGGCATGGTCGTCGTAAGATCTGGTGTGATAAATACGAGCAAATATTATGATGAAAAAGTAAATATGAATATAAAAATATAAATCAATATTATATGAGATCCTTTGAATATTAAAAATCAATATTTGGATATGATGTCTTGGTAAATTTGACTCTTTTCATGCTGCTGCGATTCAAAATTTTTGTCCGCAGCATTTGGAACATCGCTGCTCCACTGGTTGTCCGACCGTCCGAGCTGGGCAATTCCTCGTGGAGCATCGAACTTCTTCGGGTGTGTCATCGACACCCATACAGATTGCTGTACAGCAGATCCGATTATACCACATCCAAGATCATAAAAAATTATATTGTATAAAGGAAGGGGGGTGTCCATAAATGGGGGTACCTCAAAACAGATGGTTTACAAGAGAAAATCCATCTATAAATGGATGTTTTGGGGGTACCCCTATGGATTGGAAACTACATGAATCAACTACCATATGTCAAAAAAAAACACCTTCAATCTTTAAGGATACAGTCACAATTGAGGAGATCTGACCCACTGCAAATTCTGGAGACATTTTCAGACCCAGTCAATGCTTGAGACCTCAAAACGCATTGCTTCACACAGTGAAGCAATACATGCAATGCAGTTCAACAAGTCAAAACAAAAAACTGAAATTCTGAAATTCTCCTACCTTTCTCTGTTCGAATTTGTCAAGGATTGGAGGTCGAATCTCACCAAGGCTGTCGCATCTAACCATGCCTCCTGCGGCCTTTACCCCCTTGAGGTCGAGGTGGTCGTCGCCTTAAGGCGCACTGACTTCATTGACTTCAGGATGGCCCCAAAGGAAACGATTCAGGAAACTATTCATGCCTACATCCTGAAATGGTTCTCCAATCTTCTCCAACCAGAGAACGGAAACCATAACGAGAAAAGCATCAGAGTTCTACAAAGGTGATGCACCAGCGGTGCAGGTGATGAAGAGCCCCCGTTTACACCAGGAATTCCACGCTGCGACCTAAGCCTCCAGCGTGTCGCCAAAGGTCTCTCGATCGAACTCTCTGGCTTTTTCCCGGTCAATCTGACGCATGTCGCATGGTTTTATCTTCAGGCATTTCATAGCTCAAACGCAGAGGAAAATGTATCCAGCACGTGATAAAAACAGTTCCTCTACAATGAAACGCCAAGTCTGGTCTCCATAGTAAGGGACATCGATGGGCTGCGCCTTCTGTCTTTCTGACGTTCCTGCCCTCTCTGTCGCCTCGATGGCAAACAAAGGCTCTGCAAAAGTTGAGGCCGTAGAATTCTCTCAGAACGGTCAGATCAAACACAAAATCAAACACAACCCTGCCACGAACTGCCATGAACTTCGATGAATTGCAATGCAGAGAGGACTAGGAATGACAAAGACAAACGCAGTGCAAATGCATTTTAAATACACTTAAAATGCGCCTCGCACGAGATGCAGTCGAAGAAAGACCTGAGAACAGCGTGAGAGGGTTCACAAAAAAGGCAGCCACTTGAGTCAAGCAGTGCACTAAACGACTGTGTTGGAGCATAGCCAGGAAACAATAACTCCAAAGACATTCCTGGGATTGTGCTCATCTGAGAAGCAGCTACTGGTGCCGGTTGGGTGCCCATGACGTCTTGCATATTTCGCAACCAAAGCGGTACAGCTTGACGCCGTACCACCACTCGAGGAGGCGAAACACTGTCCATGATCTGTGAACCCATGTGCACCGGTGTACCCACGTGCACCGGTGTACCTCCCTGATTTTGTCCCCTCTGAGAGGATATGAGAGGGAATCCTGAACCGAGGTTGATCCAGGGACGCATGGCTTCCAACCCGCTGCTGGGTGCTTTGATGCAAAGAGCTAGTGAACAGGTGATGATATGCAGATAATCGTCACAGCTAAGAGATGAAAGCAACATCTCACTTGCAAATACTCAAGTGGCCTAGTCTGAGACCCGCACTTGGTCTTGTCGTAGCCGTCCAAGGGCTTCAAATCGGCACCTCACGAAGTTCAAGCGGCCCACGCAGCGCTTGCGCTGGTGGAGTAAGGCCAAGTGGAGTGCGAGTGCCGGGTGAGAGTTCCACTGAGAGTCAGTGAGAAACAGTGAGACATTGGAATCAAAGTCTTGCATCGTGCACGGTATTTCTTTTTGCCATTTTTCTGACTCAACTTTCCTTTGATCTTGTCTCGATTTGTCTCGGCTCTTGGTGCACCACTTGTTTCCAATATCGTTTTACGGCGTGCGTGTGAGTAGCTGCGTGCAACATTGGTGGGTTCATGCCACTTACAGGACCAGAGAAATTCATTCAGAGTTCTGTACATTTATTCAGTTTATATGCAAAAAATGATGATAAAATCATAAAATCCCATGAAATCTGTGTGTTTTGGAATCACGTCTCATCACTTCCCATCACTTCTCCCCTTCGTCCCCTTCGCCTTCTGTGCCTGTGTCGGGATTGTCCAACTTTTCGAAGCGATCGTTGGCAGCTGTCAAATCAAATTCCTGCGATGCCACAATAATCACAATACAAATCAAAATTAGATGTATTGTATTGCATTATATTTTGGTTTGTATTGCATATAATAAGAATTGGATATAGTCTCCACAACTTTATCCACTCATTTCCAGTCGGGTGTGATTGCGAGATTGCGAGAATTGCGATGCTGCTCCCAGCTCACAGCAGCGCGCCGGTCCGAGGCACACTCACGCTTCGTGGTGGCGTTCTCCTCTGGAACCAGCTCGCCAACCTGTGGCCATGGACAAATCCGAACTGCTGCCAACGTTGCCGAGACCTAGGAATCGAGAACTATCAAGGATCCGACTGGAGCGCCGTCGTGTCGACCCTGACAGAGCAGTGCTATCACTCAGGAGACTTCAAACAACGACGCAGAAACAAAATAAAAACGCGATGAAGTGTTGATGTAGTCATATTCTGGCCTGTACTGTATTGAGGCTTGTATGCTTATACAATCTTTTACAGTATAGTATCACACTTGAATCACTTCCATCATAGAAACGTTGACACGTGAGACTCGTGAGATTCGTGAGACTCGTGGCCTTCTTCCCGAAGCCTGGCCGTTCGTTGCTCTGCAAAGTCAACCGTGTTTGCACTGAAAGTCTGCGAAGAAATTTGGGACAGCTGAAATACCTTCGAAATTCATTTAGAACACTAGAGATTAAAATAGAGAACATCTAGAGCTCTGCTTTTTTGGTTGGATTCTTTGAGGAGTCCTCCGAATCTGTCCTGCCTTTTCCGTCTTTTCCAAACTTACCGACCTCAAGTCCGTTGCGACTTCATGTCACTCAATCCTCAAATGCTCCTAGCATCTCGCAATATCATGCAATAATGTCAACCCCGGATTAATAAACCATGGTCTATTAATTAGGGGGTACTCCTCCAATAGTCATGACATCTGATACTTTTTTATGGTACCGTCCCAATTAAACAGCCGTAAACGGGGTTTAATAATCAAGGGGTTGACATTATCTATGCTGCTCTAAGTCTCAAGCGCCTTTTGCGCCACGGTCTCTGTCGGACCTATCGTACTTCCCTTTTCCCTGCGGGCATGGCGTGCATGGCCATCTGTCGACCCCACAATGGTGAACGGTTCAGAACCTTGGCTTTGCCGTCTTTTCCGTAGTCTCCTGAGTCTGAGACGCAAAAAAATGTCAGTCAACGTCAACACAAACAAACATTGAATGAAATTATTTGAAATGCACCCGGTGAGAACAGAACCAGCAAGTCCCAAAATTGGGAAGTCGTCACTTGAGAACACATGGCTACAAGCCAGCCATTCCGATGCTAAGAGCAAAGCTGCGTGTCTGGCCGTACCCATAGCCTCGGCTACGTCCAGCATAAATGCACCAGTCAGTCATCCAAAGTCATCCAGCTGTGCCAGCTAGAGTAGCTATAGAGTACCCTCTGGTAATTTAACATAGCTATTGAAAATGGCCATTGAAATAGTGAATTTACCCATGAAAATGATGATTTTCCATAGCTATGTTAATTTACCAGAGGGTAGCTAGAGTAGCTAGAGTAGCTCGTACATAGTAGATCTGTACAACAACATCGTGGCACCCTTTCTCTTGGCTTCTGTACCCTTGCCACCATAGTCATTGCCATAGCCACCACCATAGTTGCCGCCATAGCCGCCGCCGCCGCCATAGCCTCCATATCCTGCAGGATGAAACTCCCATCGGAAATCCAGATCTGGATACTTAAAGTGGCTACAGTCACCACTCGGACAACACTATGATGATATATGATATATGATGATATATATATATATATGATGATGATGATGATGATGATGATGATGATGATGATGATGATGATGATGATGATGATGATGATGATGATGATGATGATGATGATGATGATGATGATGATGATGATTCAATGATGATGATATATCTGATGATTATGATACAAAAGAGTTCAGCACATTGAACTGCTGCCTGTTGCTTGGCCTTTCTCATAGCCGGCGTTCCAGCCTAGCGAAAATGGAGACCAAGTCCAAATTCATTGCAAATGATCTATGTATTCCAAGTGGCCAGCTTTGACAAAAGTTTGCACATCGAGCAGATGTGAGCAAGTGTACTGTTGTGAATAGGATGCAGTAATTATAGGGTGTATAAAGTGTTTCTCAGATCGTATGGGAAGGCTCGAATATCCAAAGTAGGCCCAAACAAACTGCCGTTGCACTCGGCTGCGCCTTTCCCAGAAGGTGGACTTGGCTTCGCAGGTGCCTAGCATTTTCTTTGATCGAATCGGCACTTCAAGATTCTTCAAGGCTCTATCGTACTAGATGTACTACAGGATGGGGCCCCCAAGATAGCTAAGTTGGTTTATAAGTGGCTTAACAATCGTTTATGGTAGATATAACTATAGTTAATGGGGTTTATTTCATGGTTTACAAACCAACTTAGCTATCTGGGGGGCCCCATCTTGTAGCCCAGGATTCCGCACCCACGCTGGTGAGTTCCAGTCGCCCTTGCCACCTTTCTCCCAAGTGGCTCCTGAAGCAATCCATGCTGCCATGTTTTGGTGGATCTTCCGCATGTTTCTGCAGGTTTCATCATGTTTCCAAACCCTTTGCTGCCTGTATTCCAAGACGACATTCCCGGAGCAGATGACTTTCCACCCCCTCAGCGTTGGTGGTTCACATGTGGCGACAAAACCGGGTAGAACACCCCGGAATCCCCCTACATTGTGCCAGGATTTGGGGGGGGAAGATATGGGAAGATGGTAGAAGGATGTAGATCTGAGGATCCCCAAAAGGATTTGGGAAGGGTAGAAAATCCGAAAATCCGAGGCGCAAGGTGCTGGCGATGGTGTTGGCGCGGCCCAGGGGGCTGGTGATGCCCCCTTCCTGGCATGTGAAGATACGTGAAGATACGTGAAGATACGTGAAGATACGTGAAGATACGTGAAGATACGTGAAGATACGTGAAGATACGTGAAGATACGTGAAGATACGTGAAGATACGTGAAGATACGTG
>Ga0126342_10017248_pt1 | contig 12510 bp, 14 predicted proteins | sample Cyp1metagenome_FD_92528 | JGI IMG/M metagenome (GOLD analysis project Ga0126342, IMG submission 92528) | Coral microbial communities from Lord Howe Island, Old Settlement Bay, Australia - Cyphastrea 1 metagenome | ecosystem: Host-associated > Invertebrates > Cnidaria > Coral ...
ATGTCAGATAGAATGCCAGAAGATATGCCAGATAGAATGCCAGAAGATATGTCAGATAGAATGCCAGAAGATTTGCCAGTAAGAAAATGTATAAATGTCATGGTGGGGATCACACGAAGTAAATTATTTTTTTTATTTTATCATCTCATACTATCCACATGATTGCCGTGAACCCATCCCCCAAAAGCACCGTGGTTTCACATGTCAAATCATATGAAATTGGTCCCGAAAATCTTTCCGGGACCTTCTGGTGGAGGCTGCAGGGGAGTTGGAGCATTCCCTGGAGATGCAAAAGGTATATCGCCACATGGCGCCTTGGATCCCTTGACGCCTTGGATCTGAACATGGGAGATATCCACAGAGCATTTTTCAATGACAAATGACACAGGATGGTGCCCCCCAGTGATGTGAATGTTGGTTTATAAACCCCGTGAATACTAGTTCGTTATATCTGCCATAAATCATAGTGAAATGGGAGTTATGTTCACCAACTTAGCTAACTATGGGGCACCACCTTGCAGAACCATGAAGATTCTCGTTGGATTTTCAGGTCCCTTATTTTCAGACAAATAACATCTATAGTGAGATGAGGGTTATTCCAAGCAAGTCAGAACTGGGCCACCAGCTTGCAGGAAACTGGCTGGTTTTTTCCCATTACAGATGGGGGGTTTCCGGGTTCGATTTTTACCAAGCCACTTGCATGGTGATTCTACCGGTTTCTGTACACCGAATGGGATGTTTGCACTTACCGGAGCATCAACCCAATAAACCATCCCCAAGTCATCATCATTTTGATGGTATGTTTACCATCCCCGGCAAGTTGATGACGTCTTTTGGTGTAAACGACCCCTACATTAACATCCATTGGTTTATTCGCCATCTAACAAACTACCCTCCGGTAAACTAACATAGCTATGGAAAATCACCATTTTTCATGGGAAAACTCACTATAAATTGCCATTTTCAATAACTTTTTGTATGTTTACCAGAGGGTATTTCATCACCATAAACCCGGCACCTTGTGGGGGTTGCCACTTTGAGAATCCCTGGCCGATCTGGGCTTCCCCACTGAGGCAGGGTGAACTGGTGAACCCTGCCCAGGTACATCCAGGGGATTGGGGCCCGTTAAAAGATGGTGAAATTCCATCAACTTCCCCATTTTGGAAGGTCCAACTTTCCCATTTTATGATGGAAAAAAACATGAAATTCCATCAACTTCCCCATCAACTTCCTGATTTGTTTTCATATGTTCTAACACAAACCCGGCACCTGAAATTTTGCTGGTGAAATCTTGACCCAGGTGCAGCGCCTATTGCGGGAACAGAAAATCCTGCAGCAGAAGGTGCTTGTTGTTTTTTTTGTGTGTGAAAGCTTTCTTAAGCCTCTGAAGTTGGGGGAGTTAAGCATCAAAAATGAGACTTTAGCATGGCTAAGCCATCTTTCAATGGGGAATCCGACCCTGAAATTTCCGACCCTGTAAAAAAACTGCGCCCAGATCCAATCCATTCCACCATTCCATGGTTTTTTTCCGTTTGAAACTTGGACATTCTGGTCAAACAGTCCAAACAGTCAACCCGGTTAGATGCGATGAATGGTGGGGATGGAGGTGAGTTTCTGCAAGTCCGAATGGTGGTGATTTGGGTAACTTCTCTTTTTTTTATGGTGGATAAACTGGCCAAGTTTGGCCATGGACCCATGGATCTATCCTGAATATTTTGGTGTCCGCTTGGATAAAGTGAAGTGCTGGACATCCGACTACTTCGGTACCATTTGGTGTTACTCTATCATGTTTGCGAGTGATTTGGACTTTAAAGGTGTGTTGAGCGTGGAGCAATTGTCTTGAAGGTTGCACAGTTTGGCTGATAACTATGCCAGCTATTTGGTTTATGCTGGATATATATATATATATATACACACTGTACATACACACTATGACTATATATATATACACATGATTGTATTATATATAATCGTATATTTATATACATATAAATAATATACACTATATATATACACGTATAGACACCCTGGTATGGGTTTACAACCGCAGGTGTCCATGTTGGAGAAGCATTTGGATCGCAAGACTCGGGAGGCGCTTAAAAAACCCACTGGCTACTGCGATTGGTGCCGAAATCAATGCAGGGCTTTTTTGATGTGAAACTTATAGCCATTTATCTATTGACTTAGGAATGGTTAATGATGGTTAAGGATGGTTAATGATGGTTTAATGATGGTTAATGATTGATTTCACCAGATTCTGTGAAGATCGGAAAGATACTGCGATTGGTGCCTACAATGCAGGGCTTTGCTGTAACTTAACGTCCAGTCCATTGGTTTGTCGAGTCATTTTCCCAAGTCATAGGGTGAACCCCCATTTTCAGACTTGGATTTGGGTGGGGGGAAGCTGTCAAAAACCAGCCACAAACCAAGGGAAGGGAACCGCTCTACCAGTGATCCCCAGATATTTTCCAGCATCATGGGTGCATGATCCAATACAATTTAGAGTCTACCAATACCTGGGGTTGTTTGGTCGGTGATTTTTTCTTTTTCCCAATGGGAAATCCACCATGACCGGGGAATCTATAGTGATTTTTTGTTTTAAAAAATATCCAGCGCTTTCTCTGGGGCCAACTTGACTTCACCATGACGCGACCATGACCATGGGGATTGAACCGGCGAATCTCAACCAGCAACTCGTGGAATTCCGACATGGCAATCCTGTAGTGAAGGTTAAGCCACATATTTCACGTTGTGAAATTGGGGAAAAAAGGTTGCAAAAATTGGGTCTGTTTTAGAAAATAAGGGGTTTACCACATTGATATCAATAAGCAAGTTATCGACAAAAAAAACTGATCATGATGACAATAGCAATTGAGGATGGTTTTTCAACGCAACCCATTTCCAGACTTTCCAGGTCGAGATTATTGCCATTTCTGGTAAACTTATCCCAGACATTACTCCCAATTGCCACATCAGCAGTTTCATTGGTTATATATACCCATGGATATACCTATAAATTGGTAGCATTCCAAGCATCATTTATGTATAGGTGATATTCCCGTATTTTGGATGGTCAAACCACTGTAAGCCATTTGTCCAGACGATGCAAACAGCGGCGCAAATGGACCTCAGGTTGAAGCCAAACAACAGTTCAGTCGCCGCATCAACGAGGATAAGGTGCGAGGGACAAGAATGGGCCGTGCCACATGTGTGGGGCTGGAATCCCCTTGCTGAGCAACAAAAATGTGAACAACAAGAATCGGGGGAAAGAATCGATAAGAAATGGGCTATCGCCAACAAATACTTATCCCAGAATTGGTGGCGAATCTACCAATTGACTGGAAACAACCAAAGAAAAGGGCAATAGACTCAACACCTGCCGATACAGCAAATTGCGAACAACCATGGGCAAGAGGGAAACATGAGAAGACCAACTAAGCCGCTTATGATGGCCAGATTTTGAGGCTTCTGAAGCCGAGGCTACGAGAGCTTTGAAAGAATCCCATTTGTTTTGGTAGGTTTAGTTCCCATTCCTAAGAATGAATGTTCTCTGTTTGTATACAGGAATATGCCAATTTTGTAGGACCTAAGTCGTTGCCCGTTCTATACGCAATATTCCATTTCTGAAGATTCTATCTTCCCTTTGTAAATTTTCACATCTAGCTCAACATATCATGTCATTTACATGTAGTCATCATTTGACAACTAATTGCAACTTGTGTACCGGGATTTGTCTGAAAATAGGGCACCCCAACTAATTGCAACGTCCTTTCTGAAATTTTATCATCCACTTTCCCATGAAGTTTCATGGCATTTGCAATGGGCTTCACATCGCCATCTTTGATCCACAGCTAGATGATTTTCTACCGAAAATTTCAACTGATCCTTACCAGATTGATACCATTCTATACGGTATATATAGTATATAATATATATATATATATTATAATATAACCATACATATCCATGTATATCCATCGACCCCACGCAGTATTTTGTACGCTGTTCGATTTGCTCAACTTTGATCTATCTCAGGTGGAACAGATCGTCAAGTTAGAAATCCTGGAGCAGGTGCTCTGGGATCCATGGGGGGAAGCCTATTGGATCGATGGCCATGACGAAAAGGAAGCGATTGATTTGAGGTACCTACCATTTTTTTGAGGCCGATTGTTCAGGGCTAAATTTCAGGGCATATCCCCACAAAATATGGCCTTATACAGGATGGGGTCGGTTCGTTTCGTTTCGTTTCGTTTTCGTTTTCCAGGAACTGGATGTTTGGCGTTTCGTTTCGTGGGAGCCTACGGTTTGGTTCGTTTCGCAGAGATGGTCGGTTCGTTTCGTTTCGTTTCGCACTTATTTAACATATTTTCCGTTTCGTTTCGTTTCGTTTCCGTTTAACAGACGGTTTGTGACTTCAGCGAGTTCGCTTGAGGAAAAAAACACTATATGTTGGAGACGAGCTTGCGGTTCAGGAGGCTTGGAAAGGATAGTAGATTTGAGAGTTTGTAAGAGCAATGTCGAAAATGCTGCCCAAACATCTTGCTCCCCCGGCGTTGGCGGCAAACCCTGTTGAGGTTTTTGTTTTTTTTAACGGCTCTAAAAAAGCTAAATCCCCGTGTAGGCGGATTTCTCTGGGGGTGTGAAGTTTGCTGCACATGAAGCTCAAAATTCAAAGACCCGGACATGGAAACAATTCCATGCTTTGATTTTGGATAAGCCTAAAATATCTAGACTCTAGACCGTTACTCTTTCCTGTCTCTCTCTCCTCTCTCCGGTTTCCCCTCTTTTCTCTTCAGCAGCCAAATTGATTTTTCCACATGCAAATGTGGCAGGGAAATGCAAGGAACATTACCGGACGAACTCGGGCAAAGAAGCCCGTGGAAGAGTGAATGGAAAATAGGCAGATGCCTGCGGTTCTCAACCGGTTTGCAACCAGTTCCTGTTTGCGGTTCGCACTGCAAACGGTTCGGTTTCCCACCGGTTCGGCTCGGTTCGGTTCGTGAATATGAACGGTTCCGGTTCGGTTCCTATGTTTCCGGTTCGTTTCGCGGTTCGCGGTTCGGTTCCAGAACCACACTGCTTATACTTATATGGTACAGTACCTCCATTTTAGGATCCTGACATTCCCATTGATTTGGAAACCCAGGCTTTTCATGACCTTTCGGCGGAGAATAAGTCCGAACGGAAGTCTACCACGGATGTGGAGATCAGTGGCACCACCCAAGGTGACCAGAGCATTAAACTTGGACCATGATCCAGGAAACGAGTGTGGCATGACTCAAAAAGTCGCTATATAGAACTAGATCTGCTTGGTGGTTTGGAACATTTTGCATTTTCCCCAATAGTTGGGATGATGATCCAATCTGACTATTTTTTTTTCAGAGGTAGGTCAACCACCAATTAGTAGATGGTCGTGAAATGTGGTGAATCGTATCGCCAAGATCTGGCTGCAGATGTGGGATCTCGACCTACACCTGCCGATTTATCTGCAGATTTCAACAGCTTGCTATTGCAAATGACCAATTTTTATCCATTTATAGTCACATAGTCGATTTACCTCTCAACGGTGATTTTCCAGTTCGCTATGTTAATTTACCAGAGGGCCAGGGGGTATCGTCTTTTTTAGGCAGTAAACCACACACTGGGCTACTAAAGTTGGACAGCAGTCGGCTCTCAAACACTTGCTGGTTGGCATTTGCACCGTGTTGGGCCTTGTGAAAGGTGGATGACATGCAACCCTAGGCTCTATTTCAAGATCGTGATGGAATTGATTTATAACAGCAAGGAAACGATATGACTAGCAAGCTGGCATTGTAACCCCCGAATAAAAGGCAATGAAAGTCCACCAAACAAGGTAGTTTTTTGCAGACAGTTTCCATAACACATTGGGATCTGTCTCATCAGTCATCAGCAACCTGGTAAACTAAGCATTGTTCGAAACTTTAAACTGGTTGGTGGTTTGGAACACGAATTTTATTTTTCCATATATTGGGAATGTCATCATCCCAACTGACTCATATTTTTCAGAGGGGTAGGTATACCACCAACCAGAAAAGATTGGGGGCTTACCCACATTTCTCCCATTTACACAGGAAGGGCCACCGCAATTCACCCAGTTCGATATATCCACAGCCTTCAGAAAGCCATTTCTTCGCCTCAAATCTGAAAGCTATCAACTCTGAGCCCCTTCCCGCGGGTCTTAGCCCAAGTTCTAGGGGGTATAACTCATATTCCCTGGCAAAATGGATATCACCATTTAATGATGGTTAAGCTACACTACTTCAGGTTATACGAGCCCCATATCCCAACTTATGGGGGTTCAAATCCCATGGTGACAGATGAAACACTATATAAGCCCCCACTAGTAGTGGTTATATACCTCATTGTATTTCCATTAAATCCCGTTTAATCCCGTGAAAAATCATCATTATATAAACCACTAAAACAAATCCGCAATCCCCAAAATCCCCATTAAATCCCCATTAAATCACCATTGAATCAACATGAAATCACCATTTGTTGATGTTTTTTTCGCCAAGAACAGTTCGGAGTGCTGGAGGACATGCACCTGGAGCGCATGATTTGCACCACCGCCGTCAGTGATCTCTCGGCCGCCATCGAACGGCGCGGGCTGAGCGTGGTTGGGATGGGGGATGGGGTGACCGGTTAAGGCATTCGCTTCCCAGTTGGTTTAAGAAATGACTAGGAAAATATGGGAAAACCATGGGAAACTATGGGAAAATTAGGAATGTAGGTTTCTGGCCAGGAAGTTTTTGCCTAACTTTGGCATTTCCAATGGTTTTGATAGGTTGATATGGGAAGCATTGGAGGGGCGGGTAGCGCTAAATCCAATGGTTTTTCTGCTGTTCCCACCAGAATGGCCATGAGTAAAGTGTGTGAGTTCCAACTTTCCGTGGAATTCCCAGAATTTTTTGGATATCTTATTGAATATTTATATAATTCATGGTCATTTTTAATAGCTATGTTAGTTTACCAGGCCGGGTAGATGATCTCCTGGCGTTGGATGCCTTTGGCATCACTGGCCAGGCGTAGGCAGGACGTGACTCAGGGCGAAGACTTCGAGAACTGGCGCTATGACGTAGCCTTGGAGGCCTGGGGAACCACCGTTGAAGCAACGGTTAAATGGTGATTGGTTAGCTACCCCAGGTGGATTTACATGGTATGATTTTGTATGATTTGATTGGCTATGGTTGGCTAAGTTGCTTGATGTCTGTGATATTTCACGGTTGGGGTTGTGGTTTACAGAATTCTATGTTTTTTTGGGTTAATGGAGTCTATATACACAGCAAGAAACATAGCGTGCCACCGCTTGTTTGATCCGGATTCAACCCGTCTTTCAAGGAAAACTTGGTACAAGGTAGTTATGACACAGGGATATTGTTGAATACACCCTACCCTCTGGTAAACATACAAAAACTACGGAAAATCACAATTTTTAATGGGAACATCAACTATTTCAATGGCCATTTTCAATAGCTATGTTAAATTACCAGAGGATAGTTGTATTTGGGTTCTTAACCACTTATAGCAAGCACCAAACAGATGCAGACAAGCAGAATTCAATCCTCAAATAGTGATAAACCATGATAAACCAGTCTTCCTTTTTCCGGGGAATCATGCCCAAATCCTCCCAGATTCCTCCCAGAAATTGGATGATCTGATGTTACGGTCAATTTCTTTCAGGATTTGAATCATTCCCGAAGGTGAGAAAACCTAAACGGTGTCCGAATTACCTGAAGCCCAGAAATGCCCCAGTGCTTGTGATTGGCAGAGTGTCCATTTGGTTCATTAGTTCATTCCCTGGCTGAGAACGTGGATAGATTCACAATTTATGTCGGCTCAAATTCAGAGTTGTTTTTGGTAGAATCCTAAGTTGTATTGCTACATGTCCTTCATTATTCGTGGGTTTGTATTCCAAAACTTTTGACGCTTCAATGTACCCTCCGGTTACTTAACAGTTTTCTATGGAAGCCATGGCCCATAGACATAGATGATAAACATGATGATTTACCTATTAAACATAATATGGCGATTGTGGTTCCAGTTCGCTATACGTTAGTCATATCCTTGTGCTCGGCGGTTGATGTGCTTGTCCCGGCAGCTGTGGCATCCATAAAAAAGGGCCTCTGTCAGGGAGAATTTGTTGGAAACGTCGGAAACTACGGTGTTTTTAGATGTTTTTATAGATGTTTTTGTAAAGTTGGGATTCTTCTAGCTTTTCTTTGCCCTTTGGACATTCAACATGGACCTGCTTTGCTGGAAATCTCGACATTTAACCTTTATGGAAGGTTACCCCATTTATGAACATGATGGGGGGAACTGAACAACTTTTCTATACATTTGGATTATTTGGAGTGGGTCAAACTTTAGCACCATTTTGCAGATCACCAATCCATTCTTGGGACGTTTTTCGATTTTCCTTTTGAGGCGGCAACCGAAGCCTTTGAAGCCACAGCAGGGCGCTACAGGAGCGGTCGTTTCGCTGTTTTTCGTGATGGAAGTCTCAGGCTTTGGAAAATGATGATTCAATTTTTCACAACAGGTTTGCAAGACAATGGGAAAATATGGGAAGCGACGGGATATATGACTCTATCTAACCATGAATATTATCTGATTGGTGGCTTGGAACATGAATGGATTATGACTTTTCATTAATATTGGGAATGTCATCATCCCAACTGTTACTCACTCCATCATTTTTCAGAGGGGTAGGTCAACCACCAACCAGATCAATTTTTCACAGCTTTGGAAGATGTTGGAAGACGACAAATGCGCCCGAAATGTGTTTGTTTATTCCGAAGGCCGGTGCCGGTACCACTTTTGAAACTTCCATGGACATTCCTGGGTCAAAGTACCTGGAAATCTTGGTGAAAACCACTCGAGATTTTCATGGACTTTCCCTGCTGGTTTGATTAGCCGACTGTTGTGGTTTCACGAAAAACACTAAAAAAGGAATGCGCATCCAACTTGAACGATTCCTGGAGATGCAGTGAGTAAATGATTGGTTAGTACATAACTCAATTATGACCTCTTATAACTACGATGTCTTATGGAAGATGTTACAGTTGCTACTGTAGCCATTTGGCATTGTCTGGAAATTATAGGGGAACCCCAAACAATTGTGGTGAATATCATCATGTTCTCGATTAAAGTTGCCATATGTTCAGGGTCTCCCAGTCTCCCCATCCATGGTGATTCACATCGATGCTTTCCTCGTAGGAAGATCTACGCCATTGAGAAACTCACAGGTGCGGGGCGAAGCGATGGCTGCTGCGCCACATCTGGGATTTGGTCAAGAAAAAGTGGCTTTTTTTCCAGGGTTTTCTATGGATGGCTCCAATCAGGTCGTAAAGTTCATCAACGTTTTCTTCCGATTTTGAAGTCCCCAATGTGCGGTTTTTACCCACAAGAATCATTCTGGAGATTTTGATCATGTGTGATCAATCTTCAGCACTTATCTTTTAGGGCTTCATATGGCTTCATAAATCATACTAGATTCCTTTCGAACTGTTTCATGTATTGTTTGCTCTTGATTCATTGCTTTGATGTTGATTAAACAAAATCCATCAATTCCATCCCCATCTCCGAGTTGCAACCCACATTATGTAATATTATGTCTATTATTATATAAAGATCTATTATTATAGTAGTTATAGATATCATTATATTATATCATTATATATCATAAATATAGTTATATGGTGCCAAAATCCTTGGATCCAGCGTTGCCAGCCGCAGGGAACTGCCTCCAGCGGCTGACCTTCGACCAAGCGGAGCAGAGCGAGGCCACCGAGGATGGCTTTCAGCGGATCCGCGAGGTCACGGGGCTCACGGACGTCATGGACATCGTGCACAAGTCCCTTGTGGGCACCCAATGCCGGGGGGGACCCGAACAGGGCTTCATGGTTATATATACCATATAAATCCATATAATATCCCCATAAAAAAATGGGAGTTATAGTGATTTAATGGGATATTAATGGGATTTTGATGAAAAGAATCAACTTAGTAGCTATTGAAAATCACCATTTAATGGGAGTTATAGTGATTTAATGGGATATTGGGATTTACCCTCTGGTAATGACTGTTACATAGCTATTGAAAATGACCATAGAAATAGTGGATTTTCCCATTGAACATGGTGATTTTCCACAGTTATGTAAACGTTTACCAGAGGGTACACATACAAAAAGCGAACTGGAACATCACCATTTTATAGCTGGGTAAATTCACGAACTAAATGGCAATTTTCAATAGCTTGTTGTATGTTTACCAGAGGGTAAATCCCAATAATATCCCATTGAATCACTATAAAATCCCATTAAATCACTATAAATCCCATTGAATTAGCTACGTTAAATTACCAGAGGGTACCGGGTGACCCTTCGGGAAACTCACATAGCATTGCTATTGCTGTTGAAGATGTCCATTCAGTTCGATGGTTTGCTGATAAAAATGGTGATTTTCCATAGTTATGTAAACGTTTACCAGAGGGTATGAAGGAGGGATGGGTGGGGGGTAGATTTTTTTGATGATATGTATATGTATATATATATACACTGTATATATGTATATATATACATATATTGATATAGATCATATCTATAGATGTATGCATAAGTATGTGTGTATATATGATTATACATATAATTACTGCATATATATATATATATATATTATACATACATTTTCAAGTCATGGCCGAAACTTGGAAGGGGATGACACTTTGGGGCAGTCCTTACGATCCTTATGTTCGAGAAGTCTGGAAGACGCTAGGTACTGCCGATGAGGGGACGAATCGGGAACAGGGTTTTGACTCGTGAGATTATTGGGCCATATTTGGCCAAATTTACACCCTGAAGTCTATCGGTGGATCGGTTTAAAGAAAGATTTGCTGGTAACAATTATATATATGATGATGGAAAACAAGACCCATTTCTATGTACATTTTTCCGAACAATCATCCCATCAAAATGACCAGTTCCAACTGGAGACTTATCTTTGACCGAATCTTCCAAAAATTGGTGGAGTCCAAATTGTGTCGCCGCTTGAAACACTGAGGTTTTTAAATCGTGATGTGGAACATGAACAGCCTGGAGCCACAGACTTCCCCAACTTGGGCTTACACGTTTTGGTCAAATTGGAACAACAGTCCTGTCGATGATGTAAACTTACGGGCAAACCCGAATGGGTTTCCTTTTCGGCCCAGGCTTTTTTCCTTTTGGGCAAAGCGTGACATTGCCATTTCCAAGCCATTTTTGGTGCCATCCCGTTGCATCACACGAGATATCTTCAGATTTATCTCCCACTATATCAGCATATCCCCAAGAATTTTCCCCAAATATCGACCGTTGCATGCAATTATCGCAACATGACCTGAGAATCATTGCCTCATGATGAAGGGTGCTTCGCATGTTTATGATCTTTATTGCATGGTAATATCGCTGTATTTTCTCATTGCTCCCCATCTTTCTTATTGCCAAATTATCAGGAAATTCCCAGAGAATCTGGTTTATATCCAATGAACCTATATCAACTTGGTTACTTATACCTTATACCCCTATAAAACCTGACTAAATGGTTAAACATTGTAACTAATATTTGTCCAATATTATCAATATTGATGGTTCTCTCTCTCTCTCTCTTTATGTGCATTCTCCATATCACATTTATCATTTGTTGTCATATATATATTATACCATTTATGGTTGTATTCTGTTTATATTTCCATTATCATGTTATATTTATAGTTTCCATACTCTGCATGATATATATATATATACACTATATATATATATATCCACAACAGTATGATCAGTATGGTTACCATGAAACATCGATATAGAAGATCTACATTTTCTTTTAGAATGGTAACCATGCAATATTTATCTGTCATGGTTACTATCCCCACATAGATTCCTATCTCTGGTTACTATACTGTTCTTGAATATTTATGATCAAACGGATTAGATGCTATTTTAATATCTTTGTCCATAATACTATGATCCATGATATACATAGATGTTTATCATCATCTATTACTGGTCTAGATCTCCAGTTACACATATCATGATAACCTTAATAATACATGGATATGGACATATGATATGTAAAGGTAACTTTGTAACTATGAATACAACATAACTTTTTGTTATTTATGTTATATGTCCCTAAACTATGTTACATATGATATAATTATGATAAACCACAGATCATTTATTCCCATAGTTACTTTTTGTTCATTCATATATAGTATATGGAGATATGGAACTTATCCCAATGATAGAACATATATATCTGGTTGGTGGTTTCAAACATTTTTTTTTCCATAATATATGTGATAATCCTTCCCATTGACTTTCATATTTTTCAAGATGGGAAAGAAACCACCAACCATATATATATATATATATGGGTATGGGTCAAAATTAGGTACCCCAATAATTGGATGGTTAACACTAAACTAGACTAACATCTGTGGTCCCCTAG
>Ga0126342_10017249_pt1 | contig 12509 bp, 10 predicted proteins | sample Cyp1metagenome_FD_92528 | JGI IMG/M metagenome (GOLD analysis project Ga0126342, IMG submission 92528) | Coral microbial communities from Lord Howe Island, Old Settlement Bay, Australia - Cyphastrea 1 metagenome | ecosystem: Host-associated > Invertebrates > Cnidaria > Coral ...
AACGAAGAACAAACCCTTCCGCGATTGCTCACTGTGGTACCGCGGTTGCTACGCGATTGGCTGAGCGATTGAGGGCTGTCCGGGAAAAGGTATTTTGGACAACCCCCATATATATATAGATAGTTTATACATGATTCTCCGAACTTCAACATTGTCATTTTCCAGTTCGCAAACTAACAAATCACAAGAGGTACAAAAACCAGGCGTTTTTTAACCAGGAATCCGAAGTCCTACGCAGGGTATGCGAACTCGGGAATCCTAAGTGGTTAACACATGTTACCCTTTGGTAATTTAACATAGCTATTGAAAATTGCCATTTATAGTGGATTTTCCCATGAAAAATTGTGATTTTCCATAGTTATGTTAGTTTACCAGAGGGTAATAATTGTATGAGTTGGGTATGTCCCAGTTCCATTCACTTCCATTCAGTTCCTCGGCAGGGTTCAGGCACTGGATATGGCCGTGGGGTCTCTCAGTGACGCTGAAAACACAACCGTGGTGCCGTGGGACAGAATAGGATCAGCTTTGGGAAATGGCAATCTGTTTCCATCAGATTTTTGGGCGTGTCTGAAAATGGGGCATGCCACCAGATTATAGCTACTATACATATATACAGTATATATATATATATATATATCCCATTTATATCACCACATACCATCAATATCTTGCCATTCTGATAGGGATACGGGATACTGATGATTTTTATCACTGGGGCGAGCCCTGGAACTTCGGAACTTCGAGCGGATTCGAGCCGACTTCGACGTAGGTCGCAACGTGTTGAACCGGGAAGTGGCCAAAGATGGCGACACGGTGAACATGCCACGACCTGCTGCGGTGGAGGCCCTTTAAGTGAGAGGATTGATGATCACACCATGCCTACATATTATCTTATATTATGTTCAGGTTATATCAGATTATTATATAGGTTATACAAGTTAATCATAATAATTATTATATATTATAATATATATATATAATACATATCTGTTGCCTGCTACACGTCATACATACCCCATCAAGCATCCCAAATTCTCAATGGTGGGGACGGCAGTAAGCACGCAGGCAGGGGGTGCTCCTGTCTTCGCCCAGCCAAGAACTCTGGTGAAGGCAGGCAGACTTGACAGTTTAAAAACGCCGGGAACTGGGGGCTTGGTGGTTTGGAATTGCAGGAATCCTGACACGTGGCAATTTTTTGACTGAACAAAAGTGGCGCATTTGAACCGCAGCAGTTGAAGTACACAACATGCAGTCCGTTGTAACCAAACATCTCGCAGGTTTCAGGGCATTGACATCCATTAGCTGGTGCGGAGCCTGGAACATGACTTTGTTGAGGAAATGGCAAAAAAACACGAAACAAATGGACGTTCGAATGAGACACATTGGTTTTTAGGGGCATCTTTGTGGCTCCGGACGCAGACATGGATTGAGCTGTTATTCTAACATTTCTAACTATCAAGATCATTCAATGGCTCAATCCATCTCAATCCTAAGGATCCAGTGCTGACCTGGTAGGCACATGCTCAGTAGATCCCAGTCCATGAGCATGGCATGAGGATGGTAATGCCTAGACCCCTGGTGGCTGATCATATATTATGGTGTTACTCAGTGGCTCGGGGGTCATTGTATTTTACGAACTGTGAAGTATATCTCAGATATCTCAGGTGGAGCGTTGTACATTGAATGGCAGCATTTTTTCACATGATCATGTACTGTGACACTCTGGATGACGTCCAGGCCTTTTTTTCGACGTGCCTGGTGTCCAATTCGGATGCCGATAACCTGTGAAGAATCCAGACCGCTGCATGGTGTACAAAAGCGCCGCTTGTGGTGTGGATCCGCTGGTTGTGACCTGGTTCTCTTTTGGACAGCAATCCACTGCCATGAAAAAACACCATGCGACTGAGCATGCTTCAGCGGCCCGGAGCTCAAAAAAACAAGAGTATACAGAGTATACTTGATGTGAAAAGTCTAAGAAGTACAAGAACAAAATAGGAAGATGGCACGGAGTCTTACTGTAAAGATATCCTTTAACGAGGAGCCCTTACTGGAGCCAGCCTCAGCGGGATGGTCGGCAGCTGGGTTCACATGGGGTCCCAACGTCCCAACTTAACTGCCAGATCCTAAAGCTAGATGCTATGCCGAGAGTAATAAATCAGTGGCCAAATCAGTACATGGTAAGGGATTGAATTTGCCAATTTTTTGGGGCAGTGATTTGGCCATGGCCATCTGAACAAGTTGCACCACAGGGGCGTTTTCACCGGAGCCATGGGCATTCCGGATGATGCGAACCCCTTGAACCGCTGTTTGCCCGCAGAAGTAGTGACCAGGACTGGCTGGGAAACGTGAAATTGGGAGTTTTTTTGTGATCTACAGCACTGAATACTGCGTGATTTGTAAACGCAGGTCCTACGGTTTTTGAGTGGTTTCGAACGCTTCTAAACTGCTCCATGGGTTCTGCGGTGACGCTTTTTTTTTTTAATGAACCAGATCCGTTCGAGATTGCAATGTGATGCATTTTGTTTCCGTGCCAAGTGTGTTTGAATGTATTTGTGCGATCGTTTTGATGCGTCCATCAGGCTTGGTATTTCCCTGTCGCGAAGGGTAATCACAAGTTTGGCGAAAGCTTTAATGATCCTACTCCTACCCGCATTGGAGACGTCTTTAACTCCACACAACGGAGAGTCGATACTGCTTTACTTCGGCCGTACTGCTCAGTGGCTTAGTGTGAACTTAGTGTGACTGACACAAACTTGTTAAGTTAATGTGAGACTGACACAAACTTGATAGGTGCAGACCTATGATCAAAGACCCTCGATCTGAAGAAAAACCTTCAGCAGAACGGGTCCAACGAACTGCCTGAATGATCCTTCCTGGGATCGCCAGGAAGAAGCCAACAAAGAAGGAAGAAAAGGAGGAGCGTGGCGCATGGCTCGCCAGCATGGCTCCATTAATATCCATTAATACCAAGACCTGGTCCAGCGATGCAGGAACCGGCGCTGAATGTTGATGCCAAACAGGTGGCTTGGGGAGGCTGTTGACCGAAGTCGGGAAGGGAAGTTGTTGGCACAGGAATCTTGAAGCAGGGAGGTATATTGAACTGTTCATGGAAGTGATGTCTTAAGTACTCTGTTTTTTAAGACATTGGAGAGGGGATGTTTTTCGCAGAAACCATCTGCCATGTCACCGGCTGCCGGAGTCCGAGGTACACTCGATGAAGCCTGAGTTACGCTTGAAGTGGTTGGGAAAGGCGCTGCAGCGTTGCCAATGGCCCCAGCGTGATCTGGGTCTGTTTCCCACGATGCTTTTCTGTGCAGATCATCTGAAATTTCCGATGGGGGAAATCATAGGAAAATCACCTGAAATCATAAGATGATGATTTCTACACCATAATTTTCCCACTGGCTTTGGCCCCTTTTTAGGACGCCCCATGCATGATGTGTTGATCTACCCTTGGAACCGATATCGACGTGATTGAAACTTTTCCAAGGAAGAAACAGTTTTGCAAGAGAATCAGACCATAAATATCCATAAATTCTATAGCAAACATACTGGCAAACATTGGCAAACTTCCATGTTTTTCCAACCATTTTCAGCCACAATGATGGGAGTTTTTTCGATGACCCAGGTCAGGAGGGAAAAGTGGAGAAGACCCTGATCTTCGACATTTTGACCAATGCGCGATGTCTCAGCGAGTTCATTTCATCTCAAAATGCAGGATTTGACCGATAGGAGTGTCCAGGATTGTTTTCGTAGATGTTTATATACACATGTTCTATCATTTTCTTGGATTTTGTTTCGACCCTATACATGTTTAATATTGTTTAATCATGTTTACATATTTTGCCAATGAGATTTTAGCCACTTGAGATACAATGATGCTGGTGAATGCTAATGCCAATTATCTAATGTTATTTGCAAGTTATAAGTGTATGTAATTCAATGTAATGGATGCCAACAATCATGGTTCTCTATTTTTTTTTGTATATTTTGCAGAATCACTGCCTGAGGCGAAATTTTGCCACGACTGTTCCAGCAGACTCGGAGCGAAGATGTACCGCCTCGACGCTCCCCCGGAGATGAGCTGGGCATATCTTTTTCGGTCGAACACTTCCCCAAACCCATAGGATCCATGGTGCTGGTATATATACTAACATAAAGGGGGTATATTGATGGGATCCATGTTACCATATATGGCAGCACCATGGATCCTATGGGAAAGAAATCATCTTAAGTTATCAATCCAGTGATCGTAAACTGAATGGGAGCATGATTGAAACACTTCGACACTTTCTGATCTTTTTGGTTTCTGTGGCGGAGTAGAATCAACTCTGGGTTCGCAAATCTAGCACCAGAAACCTGTGGAATCTGAGATAAATGGGGAGAAAAATGGGTAGATCAATAGGGAGAAAAAATAGGGACATTAAAATGGAGAGATCAAAAAACAGGGGAAAACAGACGGCAAAATCTAATGGTCCATCATACATTCAAGTTGCAAAACCCCATTTAAGGCGGGCTCTCATGCCATTTCAAGGCACATCCCATTTTGGGAGAAACATAAGGCGAAACATAGGAATTTTTATAGGGAGACCAACAATGATGTAAGCAGGGAGAAAAAAGATTGGGCGATTTCAACGCAGAGATAAAATAGGGAGACATGTTAGGGAGATAACTACGGAGAAAACAAAGGGTGATAAATAGGTTGACAAGTAGGGAGATAAATAGGGAGAAAAAGTACGGGGCAAAAACATGAAAAAAGAAGAAACAGAGGGCCAGAAAAGGGCTTCAATATGCTTCAATGAGAGAAATCAATCCGATCCAATCACAAAATCGACTTTGGCTACACTGCTTGGTGATTTGGAACATTTTGGGTTTTTCCATTCAGTTGGGAATGTCATCATCCCAACTGACGAACTCCATCATTTTTCAGAGGGGTAGGTATACCACCAACATCCACCAACCAGTTATTCCATTTACCCCCTGGTAAACTAACATAGCTATGGGAAATTACCATTTTTTATGGGTAAATCCACGAACTATGGTATTTTCAATAGCTATTTGTATGTTTACCAGAGGGTATATCCCATTAATAATATTAATATCCCACTATAAATATCTATAAATCACATTAATATCCCATTCAATCACTATAAATCCCATTAAATCACTATAAAATCCCATTAAATCACTTAAAATCCCATTCAATCACTATGGTATTTACTACAAATCCATGACACTTTGAAAAGGTGAATTCCCCAGTTGGTTGATCCCCAAACTGGCGCGGTGAGGTGTTGGCACATGCCGACTTCTTCTCGCCAAAGCAGCGGAAGCATCTGCAAGTTGGTCAGCGCCTCGAGGGGGTGAAGTTCGTTGAGGACCCTCCAAGAAAATAGGTCAAAAAAATATAGTAATATTATATCATATTATTATGTTACTATATAAATCCCTATATATAATATGTATATTTGATATATCATATATAATATACATTATATATGATATATATTATATAATACATATATATGACATGTATATATATATATACACATACAATATATATATATATATATATATGTATATATATTGTATACATATAATTATCTTATATACATATGCTGTACATACATATGTATACATATATTCTATATAATAATATATACATATATTGAACTTTTACCCATTTTCATGAGTACTTGGAGGGTCTATGGATGCGTATGACGGCAGTGACTATCGAGGTTTGAAGCGGAAGGTGTCCAGGTAGTTCACCACCAAACCGATGCAGCGGGAGCCTGTACTGTAAGACATCTTAAAACTGTTCATATATACAGTATGTGTATATATATATAAATATAAATAGATATGATAGATGATGTATGTATATATATATGATTCAATTAGACGTGATAGTCTTGTCTTTATATTGATTTCACTGTACGATTGTTTTCTGTTTTCCCCATGAATTTAATATATTGAAGATCCGTTGAAACTCATTTCAATATTCTAAGGGAAAACAATAAAAGCCATTATCCAAGTAAAAAGAGTTGGTAGATATCCTTGTTCTTAACTTAAATAATAAGATAATATAAGATATCCCTGTTCAAAAGAACCCATTAAATTTCGATACCGTTCAACGAGTATCTGGTTATCCCAATCCAAATTTGTCGAAAAAAACCATCGTGGATCCGAGGGGATTGCCCTTTGAGAAGGCTCTTCAAAAAGGCGGTGTCTTCGAAAATGGGTAGATTTGGTCCACTTCCTGACCATCATTTCGTGATGTAGTTCGAATGTCCTGTTAGTTCGTGGAAGTTCGAGTTTTGAGATGTTTTTGAACATGTTCACTTTCTCTGGGTGATCTGTATGAAATGGTAGACCCATACCTACAATGAGATGAGCAGTGTTCTCTTCAACATGAATAGTTTTTCTACAGCAGTTGAGCTGCGTTGTTAAGTGTTGCGTAGGCTTTTTGCCAAGGGGAGGAGGTTGGATTTGCACAAGCGTCACGTAGAGGCGTTCAATCGAGCTCAGGCAAACCGGTAAACCATAAGATACATAAGTTCAGATGTTTTCTTATAATTATAGTTGTTTGTTCTTGTTTGTCTACATATGATTTTGTTATAATCTCAATATAGAATATATCTCCACTCACATGCATTTGTTTTTTGCGTCGTTGGAAAAATCGAAGCTTCGACCCTTTGCGTAGGCAGAATCGGATGAGACCCTGGAAGGGAAGACTGAGGCCCCAGTTTGGTCCAGTGTTGGCGGCGCCATTTCTGTATACCTATCCAGTCGGTTGGGGATGATATTTGGAAAAATTGGAAAGGGAAATTTTGCTAAACCATTTAACATACCCAATATATCCATCCCTATTATCCAATATTATCCAATATATAATTGATTTAATTATACCATTAACAAAATATAACATAATATCACCATGAACATTACTCTATCTTTTCTGGACTACCAAGGATTGATCATGATATATCCAAATATTTATTGGATAATGATAATGATTGGTATATCATGGTTTTTCATGATTGGATATATCATATATTATCATATATTATCATTGATCATAATGGTATACTGTAATGATTGGATTTCGATCCGCATAGCGCTAGGGAAAAAGGTTGGACATCGCAGCATTCTGAATCGACATCTTGGCGACTGGGTTGAGCACAACGCTTCTACCCGAAGTGTGTCGTGGATGCCTTCGAAAAAAATAGCATTCGAGTAGATGATATAACTCATATAGTGAAAAATATCTTGAACAAAATAGAGCATTCGAAAAAACTCTTGATCCTTTTTGAGATCTTTTCGCAGATGAATGACTGCAGTGCATCGAGTCTTCAGACCCCCCTTGTGGGGGGTCTGAAGACTCGAGGGATCTGAATTTTGGACCAAAGAAATGTCGAACCTTTGAACATGTCTGTTTTTCTTTTGGGCAACCCTTGTCTCCTATCATTTTTGTTTATAAAAACATATATATCATATAACAACTAGATTTCCAGAGATACACTTCAAGGTGATCTTTGATGCTACTGCTTCGAATCCGATAAATCCTCAAAATGCTCACAGGGTGAAGCTTAATTGCGGCTCATAGGACCATCGCTACCCCATTTTCTCCATTCGAATTATCCCAACTTGGGATACAATTCCTCGACTTCAGACACATCGAATGTAGGTTATAATAATAGTATACAGTGTATATATATATATATACATACATATGTATAAAGTATTTATGCATGGTAATATATCTATATAATATGTATTGCTGCTATACATACATACATTACATTCCATTACAGTACATTACATTACATTAAATTACATTCCATTCCATTACATTCCATTCCATTCCATTCCATTACATTACATTACACACATACATACATACATACATACATACATACATATGTACGTACGTACGTACGTACGTACATACGTACGTACGTACATACGTACATACGTTAATTACATACATACATTAATTACATACATACATTAATTACATACATACATTAATTACATACATACATTAATTACATACACACATTAATTACATACACACATTAATTACATACACACATTAATTACATACATACATACATACATGCATACATACATACATACATACACACATACATACACACATACATACACACACTACATACACACACTACATACACACACTACATACATACATACATACATGCATGCATGCATGCATGCATGCATGCATGCATACATACATACATACACACACACACATACACACATACATACACACATACATACACACACATACATACACACACATACATACACACACTACATACACACACTACATACATACATACATACATACATACATAGATACATAGATACATAGATACGTAGATACGTAGATACGTAGATACGTAGATACGTAGATACATAGATACATAGATACGTAGATACGTAGATACGTAGATACGTAGATACATAGATACATAGATACATAGATACATAGATACATAGATACATAGATACATAGATAGATAGATAGATAGATACATACATACTTACATACATATGTAATTATATATATTTCTCACTAGGTCTCCCATATGTCTCAATCATATTTCTCACTATATCCCCAGTATATCCCAACTGGTTTCGTCCAGGCGGGAGAGAAGTCGACAGGCGGAGAGTGCTGATTTTTTTTTCAAAAGATGGGGATTGAACCAGCAACAGAAATGGTGAGAAAAATGCTGGGAGATTCTTAGGGATAGGGGTATGGATCAATACCTATTAATACCATTTTAATGGGATGAACATCCATTTACCAGCTATTTTGATGTTCACCAGGGGTACAAGGTTTTGATACACTGCCATAGAACGTCTCTGAAGAAATTTGATGTGTGACAAACCCGGCATAAACCTCCAATCGGCGATACTGTTTTCTGAATACTGACCTACTTCTGGTTGAGTGGCAGATCTCACCTGCAACTTTCAACAGCTTCAGGAAACAATACGATTCCATGGCCAGGTTTTTCAAACCTAATCTGACAAGAAAAATATCCCAATATATCCCAATATAGTCCCATCCCCCTATATCAAACACCCCCGGCATGGTCACAAATATGTACAAATTCCACTACAACTATAGTTTCTGAGGGGTGTTTAATGTGAAGGGGGGAAGGGATTAGTTACATCATTAAACACAGACACCCATCATCCAGATTCAGAACGGCTTCAGGTCTGGTGAAATTATTAATTCCATCCATCTTCACCATCAAATATGGTCATTTGGTAAGGGTATCATGGGGCCAAATCCCACCATTTTCAGACAGAGATCAGCGGATTCAAACACCGCCATGCCGCTTTTGATGCGGCGACATGGGCTATGCTTTCGATGTCCCGTTGGATGTGCTCTGAAGGTGTGGGCCTTATGGGAAAATCTAGAGCTACGAAATTCTACCATACTTGGTGCACGTGAGGTTATAAACAGCTATATATAACTTATATAACCAGAGTTATAGGGGTGAACTATCCCAACTTATGAGCGTTTTTCTCATAGTTATACCCATGACTTCAACTGCCAAGTCAGCTTAAGTTGAGACTGCTGATCAGCCAGCTTGAAAAAGCGCCGGATTACCTTTTAAAGTGTTACCTAATATCCCAAGTGCAAAAAAAGTGACCCAGGTCATTTTGGCCGCCGTGGTCGCCAGTGGTCCCACCTTTGCCTGGCGCCCGGCCGTGTCGGTCGCGCCGGTGCCACAGCGCGGTGATTGCGCGGCGCGGCGCGCGACCTCCGCGGTGCCAGAGGCCGCGGCACCCTCGACAGCAGGCGGCCCGCAGGGGAACTACAACAGATTACAACAGGTATCGTCTTGATGTGCCTTATACCCTCTGGTAAACATACAAAAAGCTATTGAACATGGCCATAGAAATAGTGAGTTTTCCCATTAATACTGATTTTCCATAGCTATGCTAGTTTACCAGAGGGTAATGAAGGTACTAGAAGGCACTTCCAACTGTCAATCTGTAAAAAAATCAACAACATCGCATTCCTACATATTTTATACACACAATTATGCACATATATAGACTGATACTTGATCATTGTATTAGTGTTCTTGATCCTGGATTTTATTGTATTCCTGTTTATGTATGTTTATGCGTGGTTTATCTTTAAATCTAAATCTATTGTTCAGTACTATAACCTAAATCGACTGTGAAGTCATATTTAATCATCGATTTTGTGAAAACCAAGATTTACCATAAATGTTCATACTTATACGATCGTGTGCTCTCAGGTAATTTAGCATAGCTATGGAAAATCACAATTTCTAACTATAGGTAAATCTCCTGTAAATGGTCCATTTTCCATCGCTATGTCAAATTGCCGGAGTGTAAATCCCTTATCTTTTCATACATGTTCCATTGTACTACCATCAAGTTGATGGTCAGGCCACTTCTAAAACCACCATTAATCCACCATTGGTGGTTACTATATGGATAGATGGATGGATGGATGGATGGATCGACAGATAGATAGACAGACAGATAGACAGATAGATAGACAGACAGATAGGTAGATCGACAGACAGATAGGTAGATAGATAGACAGATAGATAGATAGACAGGTAGGTAGATAGACAGATAGATAGATCAATAGATAGAACAATTTTTTCTCCCATGGTGGAACCATGTATTCATTTACCCTTCTTTCTATAGAGATTCTAGATATCTTAGATATCACCATTAGATTAAGATCATGATATGTATTCTATAGATTCAAGATATTAGGTATCTATTGGATAGTTAAGCCCAAATATTCTAGATAGTTAAGCCACCATTAAAGATAGTTAAGCCACCATGAAATCCCAAGATATCACCGTGTCAGGCCGCAAGTTGGGCTCGTTGAGCATCGGCCTGGTGGCGGGCGGACTGGGCGGCGCCCTGGGCTTAGGTGGAGGCTTCCTGGTGGTGCCGGCCTTGAACTCGCTGATGCTCCCGTGAAAAAGGGGACGGGAAAACCATGGGAAAACCCATAGGAAAAGAGTGAAGAACTTGGAAAAATGATTGGACATCATATGAAATCATTGAACATCTGGGAACATCTGGGAACACGGGCTGGGTTTTTAGTGATTTTAACATATTTTAACATATTTTAGGCTGAAGAATGAACATTTTTCCTCTGGAGAACAATGAAAGCACGGGGGGAGTATAGATTTTAATGGATTGATTTTATATGATGTTATCATCACAGATTGGGATTTCGCATTTTTATAGTGGGATGGTTGGGAAGGTTGGATGGTTGGGACGGTTGAGAGGGGGGAACTAACAAAAAATCCAAGAGAATCGCGGATCTGGACATGAAGGACTCGGATTTCATCAAGAAAATGGGGGATAGTTGAGGCATCCCCCTTGGCAAATCAGGGATGGAAACTGATCTTTGCTATGAAAATGAAGGATTTTGAAAGGGTTGCAGCAATTTGTGGTTGGTACTTGGATATTATCCAATGAAGTAAGGAGTTACACCAGATTTCAGCGGAGAACATACCGCCACTCCGATGTTCAACGATCGTTGAGTCGATGGGGGTTTCCATAAATGGGGGTACCCCAATAGCTGGATGGTTTATTTCATGGAAATCCTATTGAAATGGATGATGACTGGGGGTACCCCTATTTTAGGAAACCTCCACATACTAATTACTTTGGTTCACAACTTGATATTCCTCCTGTGGGGTGCGAACGTCTTCGCATTAGGATGGGATTGGAGCCGCGGAAGTCCATTGGGACCAGTTCCTTCGTGGTGTTAGCTACCAGTGCTTCAGCCGTTTGCACCTACATCCACGAGGGCTTAGCATCACTCCGCGCTGCCGGGGCCATTGCAGTGACTGCAGTGATCAGCGCGCGGATGGGTGCCAGCATGACGAATAAAGTGAAACCGAAGACCTTGAAAAAAGGCCAGGGTTGCTCCAATTCATTCTATATAGGTACCTTGTGTGGGTTTATGATCTCCATTGACTCGAAAAGTGCCATAAACCGTAGCTATTGGAGTTATAAACCTACTTAAGTATCGTTTGGGGGCCCCACCTTGTAAATGATTTCGTAAATTGCCAATCCTTTGTAGGTAAATTGGCCAGTCAGCTTTTCATTCAACCGTTAATTTTTCTTGTTTCTCCAGTTTCGTATCTGGCACACTGGAAGGTTTTGGTGCTTGGCTGCTGCTTGTTTCAGTGGTAATCATGGCCAAAGCTCTTCGCTTGCTTCCAGTCACTTGACAGCCATACACACACTAGACAAGAATGGGATCTTTGAATAGATCCGTCAGGAACTGAGTCCTGAAACATGCAATTAGATTGTTTATTAGATTGTTTATTAGATTGTTTATTAGATTGTTTATTAGATTGTTTATTAGATTGTTTATTAGATTGTTTATTGGGGTTCTTGGCTTAGCCCCTTGCCACGTCAGTATAAATCACAGGAGTCATTGACATATAAACCAACAGCAT
>Ga0126342_10017250_pt1 | contig 12509 bp, 14 predicted proteins | sample Cyp1metagenome_FD_92528 | JGI IMG/M metagenome (GOLD analysis project Ga0126342, IMG submission 92528) | Coral microbial communities from Lord Howe Island, Old Settlement Bay, Australia - Cyphastrea 1 metagenome | ecosystem: Host-associated > Invertebrates > Cnidaria > Coral ...
AATTCAATGTAAAGTTTAACAGGGGTGGGAGTTTAATATTCCCTAATACCCTTGTTGATCTTCCCAATTGAATGTAAAGTGTAACGGGCCTGGGCGTCGTAGTAGTAGTAGTAGTAGTAGTAGTAGTAGTAGTAGTAGTAGTAGTAGTGGTAGTAGTAGTAGTAGTAGTAGGAGTAGTGGTAGTGGTAGTGGTAGTGGTAGTGGTAGTGGTAGTGGTAGTGGTAGTAGTAGTAGTAGTAGTAGCAGTAGTAGCAGTCGTAGTAGTAGAAGGAATAGTAATAGTAATAGTAGTAGTAGTAGTAGTAGTAGTAGTAGCAGTCGTAGTAGTAGAAGGAATAGTAATAGTAATAGTAATAGTAGTAGTAGTAGTAGTAGTATTAGTAGTAGTAGTAGTAGTAGTAGCAGTAGTAGTAGTAGTAGTCGTCGTCGTAATAGTAGTAGCCGTAGTAGTAGTAGTAGTAGTCGTCGTCGTCGTCGTCGTCGTCGTCGTCATAGTAGTAGTAGTCGTAGTAGTAGAAGTAGTCGTCGTCGTAGTAGTAGTAGTCGTCGTCGTCATCGTCGTAGTAGTAGTCCTCATAGTAGTAGTAGTAGTAGACCTCATAGTAGTAGTAGTAGTAGTAGTAGCAGTAGTAGTAGTAGTAGTAATAGTAGTAGTAGTAGTAGTAGTAGTACTATTAGTAGTAGTACTATTAGTAGTAGTAGTAGTAGTAGTAGTAGTAGTAGTCGTAGTAGTAGTAGTAGTCGTCGTCGTCGTCGTCGGCGTGCTTGCGTTACAAACAGTCGCACCTTCTCTTGCCTCTCCCTCCTGTCTTTTCCCCCCTACCTTTCGTCCCCCCCCTCTCAAGTGATATCTTCATAGTTCCAAAAGTCACGCTCCAAGTGGTAGACACCTAAGGTTGCACCCTGCCGGGTCGGCTCGCTGCTTCCTGGCAGATCTGGGGAAGCCCTTCGGCAGAAGTGGGTTTTGTGGTCGCAGGCCGCAAGGTGTATCTTGGTAGATCTTGGACACAAACCTGGTATATCTTGGTCTACCTTGGAAAAACACCTGGTATATCTTGGTCTATCTTGGTATGTTAATCCACTCATTTCGTTGAGTTTTGACTCATCCCCACTGTTGCTGGGGGTCTGGAAGATGATTTCCGATCTGAAAAAAATGGATCATTTGCCCATTCTGCAAGCCACGAGGCTGGAAATAGGCCCCATATAATCTCATGCTTGATACATGTTTATACTACATTTTTTTTCCAAAGAATCATCCATCTCATGCTAGATGCAAAGATCATTGTATGTTCAATCAATTTCATTCATTTTCCAAAAAAAAGGTAAAAATGCATTTTCCAAGAAGAACAGGATTTACGAAAATCAGGATTCATCATTTTACAAAAAATGATTGGCTATTTGGGGCGGCATATCCTCAATTCTTCAGGCCCGCGGAGCTTCAGTCCTTGCTCGAGCCTGTGTTGCAGTGACCTGCATGGCTGTGGCTGGAATGGTTGGTGTACTAATGTTGTCGCAACCAGTATAATTATAGTAACCCCCCAAATGATTCAACATTGCTTTTAATCCTAGCAAACAATGACAAATAATCACTTATAATTTATAGTCTCTCATATAGTGGGAAATTGCCTTTCTATCTTTTTGATTCTTTTTGGGAGTTGCAATATATATATATATATATATATATGTTTTATTTTTAAATATATATATATAAATAAATATATGGTACCCCCCCCTGATATCCACCTCGGTACGACATTCCCATGGACATTGGTGAGACGGCCCCCATGACACCGCCTGAATTGTGGGGAATATGGCGTGACGGTGTTCTTGTGTGGCCATTGCCTGTCACTCCACCATCACTGGGGATGTCGCCTGGTACGCCCGAAGGGCCACCACCGATGACACCCTAGATGCATTTGCCCCTGCAACTCCTCCCGGCCCACCACCTCTAGGAGCGCTCCCTTTGACTCCTCCGGAGGCCTGGTGGCCGGAATCGCCACCACACACACCAGAGGGCGCGTGACAGACTTGTTATTGTGGGTGTCTCTCCAACCAACTAAGTAGATTAATGTTCAGTCTGTCAATGCACACTAGCATCTCAACATGTTTCTGCTGGTTAATTGTCACACGCTTTGAACGACATTCGGTGGCTTGATTGGCTTTGGAAAAAAGGGATAACTGTTCTGCAGCTCACCTTGTCAGAGTGATAATAGTCTTTTCGATCTCAACCCCTCGACTGACCCACTAGTAACACTTCTACTTGCAAATGTTGATTCCTGAAAACTGTCTGTTCCGTCTGCACGTCATGATGATTTCACATGTCTGTCTGTTCCATCTGCACGTCATGATGATTTCACATGTCTGTCTGTTCCATCTGCACGTCATGATGATTTCACATGTCTACATTGCTTCTGCGGCCAAGTCGTTTCAAACCTTTAGCATCTGTCTTTCACAAGCACGGTGTCAATCTCGCCAGATGACTTGCGTCTCGAGAACGCCATTGAGGCTACCAAGACATGTCTGTGTAGGACCCATGCCGCCTGGCGCCCTCAATGCATTAGAGTTACCGCTCAAGAACCTCGATCTTAGTTCACCCTCCATCAAGCACTTTGTGGATCTGATCACCGATGTTCCCAAAGCTTCTATTGACCTGCCATCCCTACAGGCTGTCTTCAGGGATCAGGCGTGGCATGAGCTTCCCGAGGTCCTGAAGCTGAAAGGCCGCCCTACCTTCGAAACAATCACACAATACTTCTTACCGCCTCACTCCGACGATGATCTCTTGGTTGTCATCTACATCCCCAATGATAAAGTTCCCGCGGTTACTCTCAAGGACTTTCTTCATGGCAATGGCTATGAAATTGCTTGGGGGCAGAACAACAAGAAGATCGTGAGGAAGGCCTTTCAATGGATGTTGGAACAGCTCGGCGGTACTCAGTTCCGCAAGTACACTTTGACTTTGACCCTTGAAAAGAAAAGACCCACTTCTTCTGCCACCCCGCCTGAAGATGATGGTTGGGACTTCATCAAGCAACATGGTGAGCTTGATAAAAGTGATCTGAAACAATTGAAATGGATCCATCACCATATCAATCTCGAAGGTTGTCCTATCCATGGCTGGCAAGAGAGATTAGTACAAAAGGCATTGGATTCTTTGGCAAACGATTCTACTGTAGCTAAGCTATGCAACCGCTACGACTTGACCTTCGCCGATGTTGAGCCAGAGATTCGGGACATTATGGAGGAAATCGTTCCAACCCTTCGAGATCATGCCCTCTGGCTTCTGGGTCAAGCAGGAAGAGGCAAAACCCCGCTCGGTCGCATCATGGCTATGATGTTCTCCAGGTTCCATGGAGGCATGGGCAATTTTAGAACCACAGCCGATCTTGATTTCTGCAAAGGGATTCCATTTACGAAATGCTGTCCAGCCTTGTACGATGACGGTAGCATTGGTGGAGAAGAAGCAAAGAAGTTGAAAGCATTCACTGATGTTGGAGATGATGAGTCTATGACTCGTGCCCGCTGGACAAGCGGCAAGTTTTGTTCGGCATCAACTTCGGATCGTCTTGGATAATGCCTTTAACACCGATGCCGAACCTGAAGACAACAACACGGAGGATGCACTGACAGTCTCCCACGAGGACTTCTTCTCGATGATTCGACCTGCCTTAGGCAACATGTCGCGTACAGATGCCATGGCCATCTTGAAACGCAGTGCCTTCGTGATCTTTGGCAAGCAACACATCACCTACCGCCTCCCATCTGAGCATACCATCCAAGCACGTCGCATTCGCTGGACCAAGGCAGACATCCTTCTCGAATCTTCTCGACTCCTCGAAGCCGAAGCTGAAGAACTACAAGGAAGGTGGTCCTCCTCCTGCAGACTCTGATGAACATGTTGCGTGGGAGTCAGTGCCTTGCTTATTGAAGAACATGGATTGACTCAATCATTGCAAGAAAACACATCCTACTATTTTGCCAAAATATAGCTTCTCCTTATGCATACGTTCTATGAATTTTAATTTCTGTTGCCACAATTGAGGCCTGGTTGGCTGAAGCTATGCGTAGAGGTGATGTCAAGCGTGCAGAAGAGAAACGTCAGCAGGAACGCCAAGTACGGGAAGCAAAAATGCACAGCATCCCTTTTGTCAAGATGGAGGAACAGGAGCTGCTCAGTCTGCATATACGTTTTCTTATCCCTGCCTTGCTAGTATTAAACAATCTTGTCTTTCTGTACTGCTCCTCTGACTGTCACTCAGGTACCAAGATGGCCACGCCTCGCTCGCTCGTGAAACCAAGAAAGATCCTGTGGACGTGGACACCGATCGCGCTTCTATGGGCTGGACGAACTGGGACCTTCAGGTGAACGAGGAGGTCAAAGTGAAGACAGAGCCCCTTGTTTTCCGATCTTTGCGTCCCACTTCTGGTCATATCATCGAACTGGATACACCTTCCCCAAAGAAACGCAAATCATACTCGTTCGCCTCTACTGCTATGCCCTCAGAGCCAAACCCAACCAATGCCATGCTGGGCCTCCCAGATGCAGATGACGAGGAGAAGGACATCTTGGAGCGTGAACTCGAGAAAGGGGTGGACCGTCTCGATGATGACTGGCCTGCAGCGGGCGAAGCTCCTGACATCTAATTCTGGAGGCTCCTCCAGTTGCTCTTTGGTATTGAAGTTTCAGACATGATTCCATCTGTTACTATGTGCAAAATCTCACCACTACATGCATTGCTTCTTGTTCATCCTTGCAGGTTTCCTTTGCCTTGGGCTCAAAAATGAAAGGTTCACTGGCGCCTGTCCCTTCTCAGCTTCCTGTCTAGCCATACTGCTTGCAGCTGCTTCTACACAATCATGGTTGCCAAGTTCTGCAACTTTCCTGTGCCAAAGAAGGGTAAGTTACGGTCAGTGCTGAAGCGGCCGGCTACCTTGAAGACAAAGGCTTGGAAGAAGGTCGACTATGTCCGATCCCCGGAAGCTTTGCCTTCGCTTCGCCTGGATCGTTGCAAATGGAAGCGGTCTCTGACACAGATCTTGACAGCCGCACCATCATCTTGGGTAGCTATGCGGCGAGAGGATGGTCTTCTACATTCTTGGGAAGGGTCCACATGCCCTCACTGTGGCAAAGGGACTGTGGGCAAGTTGGCTGCTACTTCTGGTAGTGTGCGGCATCGATGTTCTGCCAAGCAATGCCACAAATTTGTCAACCCACACCATGACCACCCACTTTTTGTCAATCACTGGGGATATGAACTTCCCCCAGGGAACTGTTTGACGGGTTTTAGGTGACTTTAAGTCATCACTTTGGATCTGGATTAGAAATGGAAAAGGAAGACCGGAAAAGTGATCATTTACTTTTTTTTTCTCTAAGTTTGAGCTTCACATCGGTTCATATGACATGATATGGCATCATAGTGAACGGAAAAGGTTTTTTTTTCTTCGTTTTTGGGCGTTTATATAGGGTTGGAGTTCTTTCACGGTGATTTAAAGCTTACACTTGTTGCGGAAATAACGGGATGCGATGAATTTGCTTATTTTAAAATTTATTTCATGGTTTTTGCTTAGGCGGCGACTACGGTACTGCTTCAGTTGGCAATTTCACGGATAGCCGCTATCAGTTGGTGGCTAAACTTTGGTAGATTGTTATACAGTTTTGTTTTCTTGTATGTCGCAGACGCCAAAACGAAAAATACAAAATCAAGTTCAAACAGTGGGATGCGGCATCATCAGTACATTGCAGCTGCAAGGATGCTGCTGGTGAAAGGCATGTCGAGCAAATCGTGGCATAAAACCCGGCCATTTTTTGAAAACAGGTCCATTGTGGAAGGTGTATTTTTGCAATGAAGTGAAAAATTCACAGTATTAAGTTAATGGCAGCAAACTTGATGGTGATCAGAATGTTCATACGAATAGGCTTAAGAACTGGAGAAGTGTTTTTTAAAGAAACAGGAGTGTGATCTAATTCCAATGCTGATAGTGGTTGGTTTTCAGTAGATCATCATTTTTGGCCTTTGAGTTTATCATTTCCATATCAAGTATCGAGCCACATGACAGAAATTAAGGCAATTAACTCTGATCTCACGAGGGATTTATTTTCACAGTATTTTAGAATTTGACGGGAACCTGTGCCGCCATGTTTTCTGATCGACACCGCTCGATTGTGCCGTATGTGACCGTGTGGGAGAATGCTTCTCTTCTATTTGCACGGATTGCCCGATGGCTATGTTGTAAAGCGAATTCAGGAAAATTCAGTCGCGTCTGGTAGAGAGAAACCAAAAAAGGTAAACACCCGGCAGTGGTGCCCAAGGACAGAATGGTATCTGAGGCTGGTTGCAGAGGCGAAATCCAGAGGATTTTTAGTTCGAGATAGTGTCCAGGATTCTAGCCATGTGTTTACTTTGCTCGTTGTGGCCACAGTGGGTGCTGTAAGAGAAAGCACACTGACATTGCTCAATGAGGAGGAGTTCTGGGGATGGGATTTCTTTGGGTTTCCAACCGATTTTTTTTCTTTGCGAATCATCGAAGCCTTCAAATTTCAAGTTTGCGGCGTCCGTATTTCAGAGCGCGTCAATGTCAAAATTACATAGATGTGACGATGGGCACGTGGAAGAAGTCGATCTCAGAGAGAGTCGGAGGCCGGATTTTGTCGCACCAGCATCTAGAAGCGAACCGTATCTACCTTATGTGACTCATCCAAGTGTTTTGGGTGATGAAATTGTGCTGGATAGATTTGGGACGCCACTGACCGTGTCGCAAGTCGCTCAGAAGTTAGAAATTGATTTCATTCAATGTTTGGCGCTTCCTGTTGTACAACCGGTCTTAGACTTGATTTCGCACGGCCTTTGGAAGACAATTCCATGCATGGGTCGGTGGCTTCCTCTGCTGGTGCAGCTGCCACCCCAGGTTCAGATGCAGGTTCATTTTGGGTCAGAGCCACCACGTCCAGAATATGGAGTATTGTCCCCTCATCAAGTGCGAGAGGTTGCCACACTGATTCAAGAGTTTGCACCGGAGATTCTGCGATCTGCGAGGCAACGTTGTGATGGTGCCGAAGCCATTTCTGTAGAGGCACGTTTGCATCATAGTCTCACTTGGCTGTCATCACGTCATAATTTCATTTTTTTGTGTGCATACGTATATATATATATGTATATGTATATATATATATATATATTCACATATGACCGATTCATGTCAAATCCTTTTCAAGAAACACTTCCACGTGTCAATGGAAGAAACTGCACGGAATTGTGTGTGTGGCTCAATGTCCCAGGCCTGGATTCGCCATCCCTAACTCGTCAACATGTCATGCTAAGAATTTGCAGCGCACCACACCCATAGCAAAGTATTCACGAAGTCATTGTCGCGAGTACAGCTATTTAACTACTAGTGTCACTATTGTCACTGCCACTGCGAAATGTCCGGAATGGCGAACCTACCGCGCAAACAGCCGAAGCCGCGCTGGAGCAATCCATGGTCAAAGGAGAGCAAGCGCCTCGCTGCAGAAAGAGCATACTTCGCTCGTTCTGGGTGTCAGGCGATCAGACGGCAGCGCCATACGGATCGGCAACAGTAGTGGCTTTAAGTCCAGACAATGGCGTAAGACAAGAAGAGAGATGGAGAGAGAGGAAGCCAATGCAGAAGAAGAGGCTCAGACTAAGGAAGCAGCGTCTGCTTCAGTTCCGTCTTGGACAACTACCCCTTGGCATGCGATCCGCTGCCTCAGTCGCCAGTGACTCCCAAGAAGGACAAGCGCGTCTTATGTTTGGGTTGTTGCATTTCAGCTGAAAGCTGAAACAGACTTCCAAAGATTGAAGCGAGTTTACTTGTTTGATCATGCCCCATAATCACACGGAGAGCCATAGGACCTGGATCAACAGCAGCTTCCTCCACGTCCCCGTGGCACGGCCGGCGCGATGCCGCAGATGCAAGCAGTGCCAACGGAGAAGCTCCAGGCAACTAGACAAACATCTGGATCCTTGCAGTCTCATCTGTGACATTCGCAACATGTCACAGGAAACTCATATGCTGTGGTTTCTGCCATTTTAGATGAAAGGATCCTGACATATACTTGAAAGGATGAAGCTAAGATTGGAAAGATCTTGAAGACGTACAGCGAGTTGACCGGCGATTCCGGACTACCTGGTGGCAGGAAGCAGGCAAGTTCTATTATATAGTGTGGTTTGTTATGAATAGTTTACATGAGCAACGTTTAAGTTTCTAGCATACAAAGTTGCAGACATCTTGTATATATACTGTGCACATTGTTCCCGGTTACTTCCTTGCGCAACTGTCGGCGTTCCTTGAACAGGTGAACAAGTCTACTTTGTTTACCACGCTGGAAAAGACAACAGCAACCAGCAGGGTGATGTACGACACTGAGCTGAAGTTTATGCCTGAGGATGCCTACATCAAGCATGTGGCAGAAACCTTGCTGACTCGGTGTTTAATTTGTGGTTTTTCGTTTCACCCTTACACTGTGCAATGAACAGTTTGTCAAAAAGTTATCATGAAAACTTTGAGGAAACAGTGGAGCCAGCTGATCGCTGACAACAATGACACCGACGAGGTCATGTTCGACCGCAAAGGCGCAAATTCAACGCTCCGCATAGCTGTGCCTGTGGCTGACCGTGTGCATCTTTCCAACCTGTTCGATCGGGCAAAGGAGCTGACCTGCCACAGCAAGTCTGAGAAAGGTCTCCCTGACTTAGAAGGCAGTCAAAGGAAGCGCCAGCTACTGCAGAACCATGACTCAGGGTTCGGCCCCGCCGAAGCCCGATCGATGCAAATGCCTTTTCAAGCTTTTCAACTGAGATTGATTTGGAAGATCTCGAGAAGGCCAATGCAGAGCCAGCCAGTGAAGAAGAGACTGAGACTTGTTTGGAGGGCGCCTGCCTTGCCAATGGTGACAATGTGCGTAAGTCCGAGACAGGTGACAAGGCTGAGAAGGGGGTACCAAAGGCGACTGCCAAAAAGAAAGCTACCGCAGCCTCTGGGCGCAAGGGCTGGTTTGATCGCGACACTGCGATCGCAAGCAAAGTGCGTGCTGAGACAACAGCTTTGTGTGGCTTGCAGGTCCAGTTGTCCAACAAGCTGAAGCCCAGGCCCAAGTGGAGTTAGTTGACAAGCGGCCACCAGAGAGTCAATCTGAAGTCAGTGTGGAGAAGGACACATTGGTTCACAGAATGCAGTTTCTGCGAGGACATTGCGTCCCTTCAGAGCCTCAAGGAGCATCACGCAGCAAAGGAGCTTTCAGTCGCAAGTCCTGGCGATGGAGAGTGTCGCATGGAAGATGCTGCAGGTGCTGGAGGAACTGACGGGCATCAGCTGAAGCAGGGGCAAGTGTCCAAAGCTCCACCTTGCCTTTCGGCTACATTAACCGCATTGGCCATTTTGCTGTTAGATCCATACATATATATATATATGATATGTAGATTTTAGATGTTAAGTTTCTTGGAAACAGTTTAGGATGCGTTCTTTTATCGTACTTTTCAATTTGCAAGTGTTTAAGTTCAGGAGACGCTTCAGCTGAAAGGATACTGAGACGAATCCACCAAAGTAAGCTTCAGCTGAAAGGGTGCTGAAACAATGCTCAAGGTCTTTCAGCTCAAACGATGCTGAGCAACTAAGGCCAATCGTACACGGATCTCTCCACGATTTCATCCATCAAGGGTTCCTTGGAATCTTACTGGAAGTGTCAGACAGCAGTGGAGTTGCGTGACTTGGCCCGTGACCGTACCTTGCAACGAAGACCCATCACTGAGCTTCTTGGAGCAGTGAATGTTGGTGTCAAGGAATTGAAGAAGGCATTGACCGCCCTGGATCAACGCAATGCCAAAAGAAGCATGCCAAACGCTCCTACCACTCGCAAGAGACAAAAGGGTGCTGTTTTGCAGCAGTCTGTCTTCGAGCTTGGCTTAGAGAAAGGACGCTGCTTCCATTACGTCGATGCTGCTTCGCTTGCTTCGCAGAGCAAAAGCTTGGACCTCTCAGTGCCTTTGATTGTCAAGATGAACAACCTCGATGCTTGCAATCAGGCTATTTGCTTAAACTTTGTTTTTTTTTCACATTTCGTGAGCACTTAAAAGTAGAATTGATTTTCAAACATATTTTTCCCCACCAGTCATGTGAGGGTTGTTTGTTTTTTTATCCAGGCTACAAGAAAAGCAAGATCACGCCAAGATCCAAATATATATATATATATATCCAAAGTCGCATCATTTCATCCATCATTGGTTACTGATGGAAAGAAAGTTGGCCAGGCCAGCGCCTTGAAGCAGTCCATGGAGTCCTTTGAGGGGGCCTTCAACAGGCATGTCAAAGGCAATGAGAAGAACAATCTGACAAAGGCCCCCGAATCACGATCCAAGGTGAGGGCCTCTGCTCCCCTTTGCTCCCTGGATGCGCATGCGGCATGGGACAATCTTTGTGAGACGCTTTTGATTCCTGACCTGGTTCCAAAGGAGGTGATTGGATGTGGTGGCAAGCCAGTGGTCCACATTGGAGTTCAAGCGGGTTCCAATACAGCTGCATCTGAGAAGGGCTGGCAAGCCAGTCTGAGGTTGACATACACAGGGACCAAGACTGTCCTCGCTTGCTCAGCTACCTCTGCCATTGCAATCTTTGGCTCAGTGGACCCGGGGCAGCTTTGTCAGAAGATGCTGGACATGACTGCCGAAGATGTTCTGCGGATGGTGGCTTTGCCAGACGGTGCCACGCTCTGGGCTGGCACTGTTGGGCCGCATGAGCTGTTCTACCTCCCTGCGGGCTGGTTGTTCGCAGAATCGGTTCTTCCAAAGTGCGATCACATGGGCATTTTGTGCCGAGGAATTGTCGCCAAAGATGACGCTTGTCTGGATCATGTCCACGAGGCTGGCAAGCTTTTCTCTTTGGCCAAGAAGACTGATGCAGATCTCGACTCTGTACTGTTGGCATTGTCATGTGCTGCTGAATGCAAGGCCAAGGCGATGGAAAATAGCAAAGAAGATCAATCAAAAGCACCAGATGTACCGGTTACCAATTCTCCTGTGGAAGTGGTGGAGGAGCAGCCAGCACAGGCTGCAGCTCCCACCTTTGATCTTCATGATCTCACACAGGAAAAGGCTGAAGGCAATGGTGACTCTCGACATGCGGATGGTTGGCCTCTCAATGGAAGTGTTTCGGGTGCGATTCAGATCGTTGATTGAGAATCAATGATAGGCCTGATTCGCACATGGCTGAGTATGGTTCTGTTTCCTGGTGAAACAAGGGACCGCAGTAAAACCTGTGGGCCATCTTAGGGGTTGAGCGGAACTGTTGCAACCAACAGATGCCGCTAAGTGAACCGCAATGTGTTTGGCATACGCCAATGTAGTTTGGGTATATGCTGCAAGCCTGCATGTCAATGGCTCTGGCCACAAGCAGTAACTAACCAATGTTTTATTGCTTGAAACAAAACGATTTTCCATTCTGGCACACTTCAACAGACCCACTGACAGGAACAGTGTAGCATGTGAGCCCGAGCTCGCAAAAGGGTGGCATAGGTGTAGCATATGGATGAAAATGTCGACCATTGGCGAAGAAGACAACAGCAAGAGGACCAAAAAAGTGCGCAATCGAATCGCGCTGAGAGCAGCTTCGAGGTAAAGTTAGTTCACATGTCAATTTCGAAAGTCGCTATTCAGCTGAAAGGATGCTGATGTTTTTTGACGCTTAATGCGAGAATCTGAAAAACCATCACGAGAAAGCAGAGGAAATGTCGAGGAACAGTCGAGGAAGGATCGAGGGAAGCACATCAACGCCAATTTTTTTTTGGAAGTGTCTTTTTGTAAAGTCGCAATTCAGCTGAAAGGATGCTGATGGTTTTTGACGCTGATTCCTAAAAAAGGAACAACAGTCAAGAGACAGGATGGTGCCTCGGTTGTGCACGCGGATTCAGTCTCAATTGTGCACGCGAAACCGTCTCAGTTGTGCACGCGGATGCCTTTCTGCATGAGAATAAGGCTGAACATGAGGCTGCGGCCGGGGCGCGAAACCATCTCAGTTGTGCACGCAGATGCCTCCGAGGCTGAGGATGAGGAGGAGGAGGACAAGGAGGAGGAATGGGATGATGAGGGGGGAAGAGGAGGGGCAGGATGAGGAGCAGCAATTCAAGGAGGTATATATCCGTGCATAACTGAGCCGGGCGCGCACAACAGAGGCACCATCCGAAGAAGAAGAAGAAGATGATGATGATGATCATCATCATCATCATCACCGTATTATAGAAGAAGGTTTGTGGCTGGTGGATCTCACCCTATGCTCCCCCTCTGTCAAGCTGAAGTGATACGAGGTGATGGTAAGTTGGAGGAAGTGGAGTAGCGGTTGCATGCCTATAATACAGTGGAAGAAGGTTTGTGGCTGGTAGATCCTACCCTTTTCTTCCCTAGCCCCACCCCACCCCCCAAGGTTGAAGGGTGATGGTAAGTTGGAGGAAGTGGATTAGCGGTTGCGTGCCTATAATACAGTCGAAGAATGTTTGTGGCTGG
>Ga0126342_10017251_pt1:0-7500 | contig 12508 bp, 12 predicted proteins | sample Cyp1metagenome_FD_92528 | JGI IMG/M metagenome (GOLD analysis project Ga0126342, IMG submission 92528) | Coral microbial communities from Lord Howe Island, Old Settlement Bay, Australia - Cyphastrea 1 metagenome | ecosystem: Host-associated > Invertebrates > Cnidaria > Coral ...
ACAAACTCACCCACCATCACCGCTCCATCACTCTTATACTTCCTCTTCCCTTCTTGCTTTTCTATGGTCAGTCTAAGTCTAAAGAAGTTGGTAACATGTGGGGTTATCCGGTCCTTTAATTTTATATTATTACTAACCATCATTTACTATAAAACTTACAAATCATATAATATAGTAAAATGATATATAACGAACTGGAAAATCACCATGTTTAATTGGAAAACTCACTATTTCTATGGTCATTTTCAATAGCTTTTTGTTGGTTCCAATAAACTTATAAAGATTAAAGCAACCGACTCGGTTCAACCGACAAAAATGGCTGAGCCACCCCATCACCATTTTACCCTTGCCGCCTGAGAGATGGGAATCAGTGCAACAAAACCTCGGCGAATCCAAGCCATGACGGATCCATTCACGGTGCTGCTATTTTAATGCTGTGCCATGGATCCCATCAAGATTAACCCCCTTTATGTTAGCCTCCGGTGAACTAACATAGCAATAGAAAATCACCATTTTTAATGGGAAAACTCACTATAAATGGCCATTTTCAATAGCTATGTTAGTTCACCAGAGGGTAGCATTAATATACCAGCACCATTAGGATCCGTCATGGGCAATGGATGGTAATGTCAAGCCTGGATTCATAAGATGGTACATGATTTTCAGACAAAGTCTATATTAAACCAGCGGATGGAAAGTTATTAATGTCAACCCTGGATTAATCAACAACAAAAACTGTTTCATTGGGAGGCTGGGAGGGTACCATTGAAGTATCAAAGAATGAATGTTGGAGGAGTACCCCCTAATTAACAAAACAATTGAATGATTTTCAGACAAAGCCACGATTCGAATCAACGGCATCTCATGAGTTCATCCGCAGTTTTGAGTAGTCACTCAGAATTTAAGACATGCAAATTCCATTCATTCAATATCATATATTATAATATAAATATGATCTCTTATGGTGGCAACTCGAGTTCCACTAGGTCATCTAAGCCGGAACACTGAGAAATGGTTGGATCCATTGATATACAGTAAACTAACGTAGCTATGGAAAGATCCACCATTTTGTAGCTGGGTAAATCCACTATTTCTATGGCATTTTTTAAAATAGCTATGTAACAAATTACCGGAGGGTATCAACCGAAAAATGCAAGTCAGAGTATCAATGAATATTGAATACCTTCTGGTAAACTAACATAGCTATGGAAATCATTACTAGATGGTTTAATTATACCTATTAAAAACCGGTGATTTTCTATAGCTATAGTTGATTTACCCATTGAACATGGTGATTTTCCATAGTTATAATTGATTTACCCCGTAAAAAACGGTGACTTTCTATAGTTATTTTGACAAATTCCCAGCGTTTTTTTTGGGGGGGGCAGCCGGTTTCATTCTCGTTCACATCATTCCGCGGGGAAGGTCTGAACACACGGATGACCTCGAAATAATGAGATGGTTTAATGGTGGTTTAATGGTGATTTTATGGTGGTTTTATGGGATTTTATGGTTGTTTTATTGGATTTTATGGTGGTTTAATGGCATTTAATGGTGGTTTAATGGGGATTAATGGTGGTTTAATGGCATTTAATGGGAATTTTAATGGCATCTGGTTGGTGGTTTCAACCCTACCCCTCTGAAAAATCATGGAGTTCGTCAGTTGGGATGATGAAATTCCCAAGATACGGAAAAATAATCCAAATGTTCCAAACCACCAACCAGTAATTAATGAGTTGGATGTGTCCAAATAGGTTACATGCATGTTGATTTTTGACCCATGCCCACTTAGTCATGGTCATGACACCTCCAACAACCATGAGTCAAGAGCTACAGACATGTTAGCAACAACTTGCCAGTTGTAGAAGTCGAAGCTTTGTGAAATTGCAATACTTTCGGCTGGACCTTGCAGTGTTGTAGTTTCAACACCTCAAGAAACAACGAGTTGCCAAACATAATAATCATCACCAGCAACAAGCATCGAATGTCCCATAAATGTTCCATATCATGAGCGCTTTCCAGGAATGTGATGCTCAGCTTATTCCACTCATGCATCAATGGTGGGAATACACCACAGAAAACCTTTGAGAACATCTTCATACTTTGTTCTTCCTTGACTTAGGGATTCTGACCTGAAGACCTTGAATCCCCATCAAAATATGCTTACTGCTTTAAACAAATGTTGGGTATACCAGTCCACCCCAAAATTGGATGCTAATGATATCTAATGATGCTAAACATCCTATTGTCCCCTGGGTCCCTCGAACCAACGTATAGCACCTATAGCAGCCACGGCCGTGGCATTTTTTGGCCACGGCACTGGCCAGGTTGATGCCGTAGCTCTCCGCAATTTCCCATGGCTTGGGAATGGGTGGCAATGAACCCGTGATGCTGCCAAGAAGGGACCTCGCTTCGCTGGCGACTTTCTGGAGGATCTTTCTGGAGGATTCTTTGGGCTGGAAAAGCCGAGAAAACAGATGGGATGGAAGATGATGGAAGCCTTTTTTAACATAATACCGACATGTTTGTCTGACGATGAAGAAATATATAGAATTCTGGTTGGTGGTTTCGGCCTGTTTAAACACAAAATGAATGTGATTGAAGATCATGGATTGTTGGGATGGAAGATTTCGCGCCGCAACAGAGCTCCACGACTGTCAAATACTGTCAATTTCAGCCAAACAACGTCCTGGGAAAGAGAACCACGTTTTAGGCGCGCTTGCACCGCCAAAATTCCTGGTTGGTGGTTTTAACCCCTCTGAAAAATATTAGTCAATGGGAAGTATTATCCCATATATTCTGGAAAATAAAATTCATGTTCCAAACCACCAACCAGATTCACACTTTTGGCATGCGCGGGTATGTCCTTTTGACCCGTCTTTTTGGATGGCTCAAGGGCCGAGGTATGAATGCATAAGCAGCGACGCCATTGGGTATGCAGCTCACCAACGTTGCATGGCTTCTCCCAAGCAAGGGCTTTGCTTCTGCACCACGCCAACCAAAAAAAGGTTTATAACTGGCCAACAGCCAAGGGATATACAGCACATGCACATAACTTGAAATGACCCAGGGCGTTAAAGGACTGGACAAAAAATGATCATTAAACATGTTAATCCAGTCATCCGCAATGGACAATTAATCCATCTTGTATCCAATATTGAACTGGTTGCTGGTATACCTACCCCTCTGAAAAATATGAGTCAGTTGGGATGATGAAATTCCCAAGATATGGAAAGTCATAATCCATTCATGTTCCAGTCACCACCAACCAGTGAAGGTTCTTGGCCTTATGGAATGAAATTGCGGCTGTTTCAAACGTATAGCTACAATGTGAGGCCCCCAAGATATAAGTTGGTTTATAAGCCCCAGTAACTATAGTTATAAATACCATAAACCATAGCTATTGGAGTTATAAACCAACTTAGCTATCTTGGGGGCCTCACATTGTACTGTTGATGATCGTGTTGCACTTACAGAGGGTTTCAAAAGACCGTCCAACTCACAGAGCCTCAGTAGTTATTGACATAGCCATGGAAAATAGCCCATTTATAGATGATTTTCCCAGCTAGAAACCTCCATAATGCATATAACATATTTTAGATATTTCTAGAATAACTATATTTATAGGAGTCATAAAATTGACTTATTGTTTCTAGATCATCTTGGTACCACAATATCCACATGTTAAACATGTCCACCTTCGCTCCAGAATTGGAAGCCCCGAAGTCCCATGGTGAGATAGGGATCCCAACGGGCCACCGCCCACTCCGTAAATGAGCGGCCTGCGGTTTCTCGTGGAGAGTGAATGATTGGGGTCATGGACTATGCGTGTGATGAAAAATGGATCTAAAATGCTGCCAGGCAAATAATCATTATTGTGGATTATATAATAGTTCTATAGATTCTATAGATCCAGCCGTACCTTCTGAAGTATGACTAGGCTATGATTTATACTTGCTGGCGCACTAGCAGTGGTGTTGACTTGGAATGTCAAGCTATAGCCAGGCTTATGTGCTAACTGGGGTGAACCAGCAAGTGTACGAATCAGATTATTTGTTTTTCAGCAAATGAAAATCCAGAGGCAACACAACATCGAGGATATATTTATTTAAAAAAAAGAGTTCAAACAACAAGACAAAGGTGTTACGAACTGGGCATGACCCGCAATCCCGTCGTAAGTGTATCACAATATGTGTGATTACATTTGTTGTTTGTGTATACAAGTAACTGACAATGCTTCGTTCTTGCAGGTTTTATACAAATGCGACTATATACATATTTGCTGCACCATACCCAAAAACATGCACGAAAAATGCCATCCCTGGTCATAGTTGGACAAGGGGTCAAAACTGGATGCCCGAGACATACGCAATTCCCCAAGTTTAAATGTTGACATTAATTAACTGGTTGGTGGTATACCTACCCCTCTGAAAAATATGAGTTCGTCAGTTGGGATCATCAACCAGTTAACTTTGTTGTTGGTTCAGCTCTCAATCTTGGAGGGTTATGGCGTGTTAATCTCCATCTTGAAACCATGCAAAAGGCCTATTATACGAGCAGTGTTCATTACCCTCTGTCATTCTATTTCATTGGTTGGTTGATACAGATTATGATCCCGGATATATTCAATAGTACAACCACTAAACAACTTTTAATAATCAATCAATCATCATACACATATATCATATATCCAATCATCTTCCAATATTTTCATGATTAAAATCCAAAAAACATCGATATACTAATCAACCAAACAAAGTTTAAAAAGGTTACAATCGACATGAACATGCCATGACCTGAGCACTAGCAGCAGCGCCACAAAGGACCCGAAAATGACAATTGCCAAGCCCACCTGGGGAGATGCCCGGGTGCCCCATTGGAATTTTGTTGGGCTTCTTATGGGATAAAAATAGATTGGAATGCCAATGGGAATTCGGACGACTTGTTGGATTGTAAGGAGATCTATGGGATTTTATGGGGCTATACTAGGTAACATGTGACTAACTTGCATAAAATTGAGATAATGTATGATCATTTTACCGGAATCTCAAGGGAACCATAGAAGTATGAACGGATTTGGCCTTTGAGTGTTGATTGAAGATCAGTCATGGGGATATTAACCAGTGATGATGATCGTATTGACTAACAATCATGGGGATATATGGTGACTTTATCCAGCAACCATGTGGATATCTACCAATGGGTTGAGTACTGCAAGGGGAACTTGTGTTTTCCCTATGATAGGGATTGATTGAAGGGAAACCTGAGAGGAAACCGCGTTGATTGTTCCCAGTAATCACAGGGGGTTTAGCCTTTTGGCCTCAATGTTTATCGTCATTCAATTCGGAGACAATGGGGTTGAGACAAGGGGATAAAGGAAATAGTATTGTATCTTCAAATAATTCTCATGGTTGATAAAAACGGAAAAATGGCTGCTGCAGAAAGGGGATAATCAACGGATTGATTTACCATTATTTACCGAGCAAATACATGAAACCATGGTTTTACCAACCAAACATTCAAATACACCCAGTGTGGATTGTGAAAACACAAGATGATCACTTTCAGATACTTTCAGTGCAACAGAGCATATAACTTATATATAACATTATAAACATCTATGAACTCATTGTATGACCAACAGTACGTGCAATCAACATCAATCAACTATACATGCAGCGCAATCCATCTCCATTGGGGGCATAGCCAGCGCCGCACCCGACCTCGCCCAGGGGTCGCAGGAAGTCAATGGCTGTCGCTGCCGTGTTCAAAGAGTCCTGGGCCAGGCCCCGCGGATGTTGAGCTTCGAACCGGGCACCATTCGATGTCATGATGATGCGGGCTAAAAATCTGCGTTTAAACGTTTAACTGGTTGGTGGTGCAAAAACCATCTTGAAGAATATGAAAGTCAATGGGAAGGATTATCCCATATAATTATTATGGAAAATAAAAAATGGTTGAAACCACCAACCATTCTCATCGTTTAACCAACAGGTAAATCTGTGGTATATATGTGGGATACATTCTGGGATTATAGTCAAGAACATGATTACCTTCAAATAAACAGCAACATGATTCCCCCGAACAACACATTCACAACACAGCAAACGTTCAAGTGCAAAACAAGCCACTCGCAACTCAAACAATGCTAAGCAAAAAAGTCCGCGAAACCATACAAGGCCAAAGGCGTGAAACTACGAGCGAATTTCACGCAATCCTGATCAAGTTGTCCCCATCATTTATCCATATGTTGCACACTGAAAACTGAAATCCCCAATTAATATATTAATATATATATAATATGTATATATATATATATGTATATAATATATATATATATATATATATATAGTTATATTGGAGGTTTCCAAAGTCATGGGGGTACCCCCAAATCATCCGAGTCATTAGACCATGACTTACCATTGAAACAACCATGGTGACGCCTGGGATCCCCCATCACCGCCCACTTTCCGAAAGATCAGCCAAGACTCCAAAGAAGGCTTCGTTCTTTCCTGTGTTCTTTTAACAAATAGCATCAAGGTTGTGCCGATGATCTACGTATATCTATAAGTAGGTTAGGATTTGGGGAATTATATACCCTCCGGTAAACTAACATAGCTATTGAAAATGACCATTTATAGTGGATTTATCCATTAAAAATTGTGATTTTCTATAGTTATGTTAGTTTACCAGAGGGTAATATATAAACCAACAAACATAACTGGGAGTCATGATCTTGGAATGAAATGCTTCTGAGGATAGGGAGGAGAAGAACTGAAGGGATTCATAGTTTCTGAGCAAAGAAAAAGTCGTTGATGATCAATAAACATGGGGTTTGAACATTATTGTTCATTATCATAAACTACATTTATCAATAATGATCATAAATATCATCAATAAACAACATTGCTGTTAACATTAATATCATAAACAATATTGTAGTTTATGATGATCAATAATGATCAATCTTCTGAGGAAACCTGGTGTTTATTGTCAAGTGTTCTACTAGGTTTCCAAACACCAGGGTCCGATCCCGCTAGTCGTTTGACTCCGTTTGACCAACAACATGCTTAAAACTTAATGTCATCACAAAACAAAGTAAATGTGGGTAAAACAATTTCATAAACCATCCCCCAGTCATCACCATTTTGATAGGTGGTATATATAAACCATTCCCAGTCATGGGTGGTAAAAATGGCATTGTTTTACCCACATTAAGGGATATTAAAGGGACATGTCCCCGGGTATCTTCACTGAGCTGCCAGGATGATAGCTTCGCTGCTTGAAGAAATTAATGCTCGTTGAGGCAACAAAACTAATATAAATTCACATACGTAATCTAACTCTATGTGAGAAGTGTCACAGAAAATGATGACATTCATGTCGTAAGTGTAAATCTATTGACCTGCATATCTACGGCGATTACTCAAGACTTCCAGGCCAGGGAGGCCCCAAATCAGCACCGAGTTTCATATTCAAAAGCGGGGATGGTGAGCAATC
>Ga0126342_10017252_pt1 | contig 12508 bp, 8 predicted proteins | sample Cyp1metagenome_FD_92528 | JGI IMG/M metagenome (GOLD analysis project Ga0126342, IMG submission 92528) | Coral microbial communities from Lord Howe Island, Old Settlement Bay, Australia - Cyphastrea 1 metagenome | ecosystem: Host-associated > Invertebrates > Cnidaria > Coral ...
TATTGTTTAAAATAATATTTATATATAATAAATATAATTAAATTATATAAATTATATATATATATTTATTTGAAATATTTAATACAATTATGTTATTTTATTATTTATATTATATTTATTAATTATAAATATATATATATAAAATAATATATATAATTATTATTATATAGGAAATATAATTTAAAATAAAAATAAAATATTTAAATAATATTCGTGAAATATAATTTTATTTTTAAAAAAATATTAAAAAATAATTTAACCGGATTAATATAATAAAATTAAATTAAATAAAAATATTAAATTAATTTCTAAAGAAATAATGTATTTAATTGTTTTTTTAAAAACTATAAATTATTTTTGTGTAATTAAATATTAGGGGATTTTTGGGAAGAATTTATTATAAATAATTTAAAATAATTAATTATATTAAATATTAAAATAATTTTATTTATTGATATTTTTCGGAATATTAAAATTATTTTTTATTTTTAAATTGATTTAATTTATTAATAAATAATAATATTTATTTTCTTTTTAATATTTAAAATTTGATTTTTTTTTTCCTTGGGTATTATTTTTTATGTATATTATTTGGTTATTGGTTACCTGGATTAGGGTAATATTTTCCTACGAATTGAAAAATCCTACCTAGATTCCTTTTTTTCTGGAAATCGAGTAATTTTATTATAATTAACACGGGGCTCGGTAAGAATAACAAATTAATTAGGAGGAAAATATATTTCGAAATTGGGATATTGATATTCTTTTAAAAATTTTATTGGTTCTTTACTTAGTAATTGGGAATTTGGATAGTGTTTTTTTCTCGACCTGAGTGGGTTAATTTAGCCTTGATTGCTCCGAGTGGTGACCTCAACGGATCCTGATATTTCTTACTCTAGGTCATCCGGACGACTTTCTGGATCTTCGATTGGTAACTCCCTTGAACCCAAAAATTTTGGTGAAAATTTGGCCTACTTGGCCGTCAGACTTGAGATATATCTGGTATTATCGAATTCTTCTTTGCCATATTAAAGGTTCCATATGGTTGATTTTGACTCCGGACCTTGAGATTCAGCGCCATGACCTGTCAGCTATCCCCCATCGGGTCCTAGATAGGGCGGCACCCTTTCCCGCTGCCATTACTGGAGAGATCTATGCCCACGATAAGATAGGGAATGCCATTTTGCAGGGCTATAAGCGTCAGACCTCCATTATGGCTGTAATTTTGGGTAAGGGTACCTTGCCAGACTCAGAGACTTATGCCTGGGTCATCCAAGAATCCGGCCGTCCTGACTTTGGAGAACAGATTGACTTACGCCTCTTGAACAATAAGGCGACTGGCCTTGCCTTTGCCACGAAGGGTATGATTCAGCTGAATGGAAAAGAGGTCTTTGTGGAAAGGGTGCCCTTGCATGAGTTTGCAACCTGGAAGAAGACTCGCAAAGCCCTTGGGATGGACATCCGCCTCTGATGAAGCGTGACGAGGAAGAGACTTCCCGGTGATGCAGTCGAAGGGACCAGAGCAGCATTTAAATTTCATGATGCTATGGCTCAAGGTGCTGGCAATTTCACGTCATACCACAGTGAATGGGTCAGATTGAGTGGTATTTCCCGGAAATCAAGTGTAGCCTTTATTTATTAGTGCTTGTATGAAATATTGCGATTGGTCCCCAATTATGACCAAATCGATTCCTCGGCTCTGGCCTCGTTGGAGCATGCCACGAGATGGTTGATCCAAATAAAGCTTGCAGTGGAGCGCTCGCCCCAGCATCCCAACTATAAAGGGCTCCACATTATGTCGGGAGCAGTGGTTTCAGCAAACGGCCGTACTACGGCGTACAAAATTTGTAAAATGGGTTTCCTCGAAAATGATGGATCGCGCCAATTTGCGGCGGCAGGAATGCCTTTTCAAACAAGAGCGCCGTTTCTAGCGTGGAGACCCACGCTACACGGCAGCCGATGATAATTCAGAGGAGGAAGACAACGGAAAAGGAGGAAGCAAACGCACGAAGAAGAACAAGAAGAAGAAGGACAGCAATCCGGCCGCTGGTACGGCCGGATCTAATGCCTAAACTTGGGCGCTAGGCTGGATCTGGCCGCCGAGGTCATAATGTCTTCAGGATCTAGTCGAGAAATGGCTTTGCATGAGATGTTTCGATTTCAACGGAAGAGCAATCTACTGCGAATATGGCGACCCATTTCCCTTGCCTCTTCTTCGGGGCGACATAATACCGCATCATTCGGTGGATTTACTGTCACGGCGAATAAACGAATGTCTCCGTTCTTTGAATAACCTCGCTGCAGAATTTTTTTAAACACCGTTCCATCCAATAATTATTCCATGACCGATATCCAGAGATAGGTATTGGATAACCTGACCAAGCGAAGCAATGCTTGCGGCGAGATGCTCGGTGACTTTGATGGACCCTTAGTATTGAGAGAGGTTGGCTTAGATGATTTTTTGTATGCGTAGAGGGCCGCCCATTTGGCTGGATTTAATGTCACGAAGATTCAGATACTTCATAGATGACTTAAATCTACACCTGCACATCAACTCCTACCTCCTGATGTCAGGGCCTATATGCAACACTTTCAGGAATTTATTGAAAGACCAGAAGCGGAAATAGAAACAAAGGGGCAGGATATCACTATGATTGAGCCTGCCTTATTGGGATCCTCGGTTGAAATGAAATTCTGTGCGACGAATGGAACTTTATTATCTCCTGTGGTAATCACTAGGATATTGATTTTTAGGAAGTGTCGTAAGGCGCAAGCTGGTATTTTTGCGGTTAAATTGGTGCCATCGTGAGGCTAACTGGTACCATCGTCGACCTCCGAAAGCCCAACTTTCAACGGCTGCTGGAATGCTCAGCTTAAACTTGAATCCTGAGATCTTCGAAAGCCATGGATTTACGAACCGTTAGTACCTTCGTATCGACCTTATTTTAAGACGAATACTATATCGGACTACTTTTACAACTTCCAGATCTACCAACTAGCTAGCTAAATCGCATTTAATAATCGATTTTCGGCTCAATATTTTTAGAACCTAGGTTTTACCTTTAATAAAATCTTTGGTAATATTAATTACCAATATAAAATTACCATTAGGAATTATTTACCTAGAATTATTTTTTCAATATAAAAATAATATTAACAAAAAATATATAAAGGGAAAAAAAAAACAAGAACTAATTTATTTTTAATAATGAGGTTTAATATAAACCATTAAGAATTACCTATCTAAAATTATATTTTTTTAATTAAAAAATTAAAATTTTTAAAAATAAATTTATAAAGAAAAATTAAAAATTAAATTTATATTTTATAATAAATATATTATTAGGAATTATTTATTTAAAACTAATTTTTAACATAAAATTAATTTTTTTAAGAACATATTTAAAAAAAAATAAAAAAAATCAATTAATTTTTAATAATAAGATTTAGTATTTATTATTAGGTATTATCTATATACAATTATTTTTTCGACATAAAAATAATATAATTGTTCGAAAAAACATTATAAAATAAAAAATCAAAAATTAAATTTATTTTTAATATTATATTTAATATTTATAAATAGAAATCCCACCTATATTTTTTATAATAAACATTCCATCCGTTATTACCATAATTAATTATTTAGGTTAATTTGTTCTTTGTAAATCTAACCAATAGATATTAAATATTATATTTAATTATTTTTCTTATAAAATTCCGATTAAAAATATATATAATATATATTTATATATATAATTAATTATATAATTTTATAAAATTTTAATATTATTTTTTTAATAATAAATAATATTTAATAATAAAATTTATAAATAAATAAACAATATTAAAAAATAAATAAATAATATATAAATAGAAAAATAAATAAATAGATAGATAAATAAATAAATCGATATTGTAGATAGATATTGTAGATAAATATTGTAAATAGGTATTAGAGATAGATATTAAAGATACATATTGTAAATAGATTTTATAGATAAATATGGTAAATAAATATAGTAGATAAATATTGTAAATAATTATTAAAGATAGATATTATATATAGGGTGGATAAATATATAGATAGATAGGTAAGTAGATAGAGAGATCAAGAGATAGAGAAAAAGAGAGAAATTGAGATAGAAATAAATAGAAAGGTGAATCAATAGATAAAAAAGAGAGAGAGAGAGATGGAGAGAGAGGGAAAAAACGAGAGAGAAAGAGAGAGAAAAAAAAGAAAGAGAGAGAAAAAAAGAAAGCGAGAGAGAAAGAGAAAGAGAGAGAGAGAGAAAGAAAAAGAAAGAGAGAGAAACAAAAAGAGACACAAAGAGAAAGAAACAGAGAAAGAGAGAAATTTAGAGCCGCAACCATCTTTAAATCCATCAGTGGGTTCGTTTTGTCATCCATGCATCACAACAACTTACCTTATTTCCTATAGGTTTCCTATCCTTGAAATTTCGGCCACTGCCTTTTGCGGCACTAGCAATGAATATCAAAGAAGATTATCAGGAAGAAACGGAACCCAAATAAAAGATAATATCAAAAATATCCAAATCTAATATTGGCTTTTTCATGCATTTTATCTGACATATAGGATCATATAGCTCCAGCGCGCCAGAGAGAGGCTTCAAAATCGTGAAATGTTCATTCGTCGTGCCGCGAAGTATTCCAGCTCCGATATGAGAATCCTCTTTCATAACTATATAGTTTTTACTGATATTAATATATGACAATATGTCGTGCGCCAGGGTAGCTACGAAATATCACGTACAATTAACATTAATAAATTATCTGTTTATACACATATAATTATATATATATAATCATGCTTTATGTATCTTTAAGTCATAGAATTTTCAATCAAAGGGCGTTGTCGGCATGGCATTCGTGAGAAGTAAATTCTTCCATCGAATTTCCAAGCGACGCCCGTCATCCAAAGTCACCAAGTATTTCCATGTTTCAGTGCCTCTGGGCTCAGATTGTCAGATTCATTGGAAAAACACCTCTGCCAAACATGCTGACCCAAACAATAAATTCAACAAGGGTCCAAATGAAATAAACAAACACAACGATCTGGAAAATGTAGGGCACACGCCAAGGCATCATGCTTCCACTGAAATGCTGGGCCATTTCTCGTTCGGACAACATTTCAGAGAACAGGTAAAACAACTCAAATTGAGCAGTGTCATCGCAATCTGAAGGTGAAGCATTAAGTTCATTCTCTGGCCATCCGAAGTCAGTATGTGCTTGGCCACCATACTTGAACAAGTTCCCAGATACTGCGGTAATGTTGGATACTGATTAAATTATTAAATCAATGAATCAACAAGTTAAGTCCATCTTCAGTCAATTGCTGCTCCTGGTATGTGGGTTGCTGTCACCAAGCCACTATGGGAAATTCTTATATCTGCCATGTTAATTCCCTATGATTGATGATTGATGGTATGAGCATACCCTAAGATGGCATAATATGTGTGTATATATATATGCATATCTTATTCTGTTCTCTTGTTTCATGGTTAATTCCATTCTATACCATAAAAAACAAAAAACGATCATACAATATCATTTAAAAATATTCATACAAGGTGGCCCCCCTACCAAATAGCTACAGTAAATTGATTTATAACTTGTGAAAACCAGTGTTTTTTTTAAATAACTTAGGGACAGCAAAAAAACAGGTTTTAATTAGTGTAGGCCCCCCTCAAACAATTTTAGTCTACTCAATAACTCGGCATTTTCTTGGGGACCAGGTCTAGGGAAATCAGGATGATCAACTAAAGTAAGGATTTCAATTGAAATCAATCTACCTTCATTTGTTTTCCTTTTCAACCTTAAAAGATTTCTATTGATGAGAACGGATTTCAATTGAAACCTATCTACGTTAAATTGCTTTTCCTTTTAAACCTTAAAGCAATCTATTGATAAGACATGATTTCAATTGAAATCAATTTACTTTCAAATGCTTTTCCTAAACCTCAAAGAAAACTTTTGATAAGAACGGATTTCAATTGAAAACAATTTACTTTCAATTCATTTAGATCTATGTTCAATTGATTTTCCTGTTAATCTCAAAAAAAATTGCACCAAAAGTTTTTGTGCACAATAGGGTGCCATCCAAACAATTGCATTATTGAGGATCTGGGTCACTCATGGGGTACCACCTTGAAAAATTGTCTGGGTGCTGTTTTTTGGCATCTAATTATTTGGGGAAACTTGCATTTTCCCCAAGGCTTTAACATTGATATGGCTTTCTGAAGTAAATGGACCAGCTTTACCCAAAGACAGGTGTATAAAGGTGGATAAAGCTCCCCATGAAAAAATTGGATCCGAGAAAAAACTGCTCACAATAGAGGCCAACCCCCACCATTCACAGGATACTCAATAATTTTGCCAAAAAAAAACTCACAATAGAGGTCCATGGCACTAATCAGTATACTACACTACTCGCATTTCTCATTGGTCAATATTCGTACCTGGTCAAAGTACCTGTACCCATCAAGACAGGTACATATGCAAAACTGCTGAAGTACTACAGTTATTGATATTTATGAGGAGGATTCATCTCTAGTCTAGATGAAAGATCCTATATACATAAATAGTTAAGCATGTTTGAAAAATCAATCTATCTTCTATCTGTCCATCTCTACACATCTATACATGTATCTTACTACTATTAAACTTATTATCGTCATCATTAGTATTCGCATTATTACTGTTATTAGTTATTATTGTTCCATATTGTTCCTATTCTTATTTCTGCAAAGTGGGCAGCACCGGTACGGATCGGTCAGCCAGCCCCCATCTTATTATTCCTATTAAATACCTGTTATATAATGTGGAAAAAAACATAAACCATCCCCAGTCATCACAATTTTTATGTGGTATGTCTACCTTATTATTGTCCTTTTATTATCCTCTTATTATCCGATTATCTTATTATTGTTATCATTCCTATTCTTATCCTATATAAACACCTATTATTTCAATCAACAAATCCATGGGTCTCTCCTTCCCCGGCCCGCCTGGTCCTTGGACCACCCCCGCAGCACCGTTCAGCTTCGCGTCCGCCCGAAGGTCACGTAGCTCCACGCTGTCGCCAACCTGGAACGGCCGCCTGCGCCACGGGGCGGCCAAGGCCCCCGTTTGGATCGTCCAAAACGGGGAGATGGTGGGAACATGCTAGGAAAATGCTAGGAAAAATGGAACAACATTGGGAAAATGCTGGCAAAAAATGAAAATGGATGAAAACAACAGATAATAATGGTGGGAATGAGGATTTTAAAGTACTGAAGCGACTTTTTACCAACAATGGTGATATTATGGTGATCTTTCCTGGAAAAAAATAGCGAATGGTTATGTGGATGGCTTATACTGATGAAATCAAGCACAAATAGAACCTGCCAGATCCTGCCGGTTGGTTGGATCGCTTTAGGGTTGAGAGTCTAATATTTTAGCACCGAATTCACAAGACTTCCTACAAGAAACTGTCAAAGACAGGACCAAAAGTAGATTTATTCCTTTCTGAGCTCAGAATAGTTTCATATATTCTGGAGACTTCCACGTGAAGGTGGGAAAATGGTTGTTGCAGACCCGACAGCCTCTGCAAATGTTCTGGCCACATCAGAATTCTCTGGAGCACAGGCCCACCTACCACAGATTTCGCTGATCAAATGATCAAAGTCTATAGGTTTGAAACTGGTGAAAAAGCCATGGCTCTCATGCCGCAGCCTGGAAGCAAACTCAAAACATCCACCACCAAACGTCCTGATGCAGCGTTTGAAAACTGAACGTGCTATAATTGCAGGGAGGCGGGTGCTGTAACTACCTGCGCTTACACATGACTCTTTCTGCTGACATCTGCGAGCTGAATGTTTTCGACCCAGGTCAAGTGGAATCATCATTTCAAGGGATGGAGGGAAAAACACATCCAAAACCACAAGCCACGCACACACACACACACACCACACACACACACTTATCATTCAAAATATTAAGACCCCTGTCATGGTAGTTCCCAGAAAAATCCCTGGCAAACATCCAGCGGCAGTCCTGATTTCTCATCAAAGCCCAACTCCTTCTCCTGACAGAGGCGGGACATGAGCTAAAAATTGGAGCCAGAGAGCTAATCTGGGAAACCAAAACACGTCACTTTCCAATTCAATGCCTGGGAGATTATTTGTTGTTGAGTTTCCATGATTGTGCAGCACGCCCAAAAAAAGACACAACATGCTGAACCACTATGGCCTTTTGAACTAGCCTGTCTCGCAAGAAGATGCAACGGAAATTTGGTGAAATGTGGTGTGATCATAGCAAGTAGGAAATGCATTTGAGATCACCAAATCACCTGAGATGAGATCGGCCTTTCCCACCCAGTGATGGTGGCTGCTCATGTCCTCTTGAGTCAACATGGACACCACAGCAGCGCGATTTTCCAAGCCTGGCGAACGTGGCTGCATCGAGATGCAACTCGTGGTGACATGAAAAGCGATCCTCTGATAATTTAGACATATAGCTATGGAAAATCCCATAGTTGAACATAGCAATATTATAGGAAATCATCAAACTTAATGCTCACCGTTATATTTACCTATGGAATAAACGTAACTATTTCCAAAAAGGTAGTGACTAGCTATGAAAAATCTCATCGAACTTACGAGTACCGGGGCCTGGGGGGTATGGATCTTTCAATCCCGGCCTGAGTCGGCTGTGGGACTACCCCTGGTAATGCCAAGTGGTCACATGGTATATAGATGTTCATGCCCCATGTCCCAAGAATTCCCTCTCTCTCTCTCTCAAAATATATATATATATATACATACGGCAGTAACATGTCATAACCTTTGAATGAACAGAATTATCCATGCTGGGCGCCTTCGTGTTCAGTACCAGGCTCAAACTCAGCATCCAAGATTACCTTAGTTGGGCCATGTCCTTGTAAGAAGTCCTCGCTCTTGATGAAACAACAATGGAAATGGCAAGAACCCCTAATTGGCTATGTTTTTTCCATCTCGTGAATTCTCTCTTTTTTGATGGTAGCCTGTTTCATGCGGTCTATTTTTGGCATGCTCGTCCTGGGCCTCTGCCCGTAAGTTTGACTACATGCTTGTTGATTGATGTTGATATTTTGTGTTGGCCTAATCCCCTTGCGCTCCTTGGTGGGAGCTGATTTACCGGTCAAATCATCATGATGCTGGCGTTTTGACACTCCACCGGTGGGCATATTCATACTCATGGTGAAGTTTTTCTACGTTACCTTAAGGGTGCTTTTCCTCATCATGCTACGAACATGTATTTCACTTGGAGCCCTGGAGGTACCGGTCTGTCGCGCGAATTTTGTATATAAAACACGTAGGAGAAATATACGGGTCAAGTCACTGCGGTCTATGACAGGGTTCCTGCCATCATCTTTAGGTTCATCCAATAAATCCGGAAAAACACTGAAAACACACTGGCAAATATATTATATATATCTTATATATATATGTACACATACATACATATTACACCATATTGAAAGTGGATGACTCCGCGCCAGATCGAAAGTGGGCATATAGTATAGATGGCGCCGGCTTTTGGGTATTTTGACACCAAAACTCCGCGTGACATCACAGCGGTGTGTCATGTCTGGTTGCGCCACGTATACCAAGAATCTCGCAAATCTGAAATTGAAAGTTGGAATGTGTGTTTAAAATGTAGTATCTCCAAGTATGGGGAGTATGTGGGGTTTATGCCATCTACACAGGAGTTCTTAATTCTAAAGGATTGAGAAAAAAATGGTTCTGCCCACTTCGAAAGTGCGCGCATAGATGGTGCTGACATTTGGGAATTTGACACCTCAGTGACATCTCAGGCCCTTTTTCATAGTTGGTTGCACCATCTATGCCAAGAATCTCGCAAACCTGAAATCGAGATCTTTGATCTTTGCTTTTTAATGCTGTTCCCACTGGCTGCCATGCAGAACCTTTGAAATATCTCCAAGTTCGAGGGCTGCGCCATCACACCATCTATTCCTGCATGTTTCCTCCATGCTTGGGTTTGGGTTGGGTTTGCAGGTGCTCCCGCGGAAAGGCAAGATCGATTCCCATAGTGTTTTGGTGGATTTATGGGAGATCCTTCCGTTTTCGCAATGTTTGGGAGGACTTGCAGCGGTTGCGCCATTCTTTGTTTTTAATGTTGTTTTCTCAATACGGTGCCTGGAAACATCCTTTCACTTTCCCTTACATTTTTTGTTGAGCGCCGCTCTCAACCGCCGAAAAAGATTAGATGACCGAATGTCCAGTCCCGAAAGAAGGAAAGTTTATTTGAAATGGGATAGATGGCGCAATTTGACCTGTCTTGTGCATGTAGGGTTACGCAATTTCCGGGCACATTAGCTGTTTCAGGATATGTGTGGGACAGTTTTTTTTCAATACATAAGACATGGCACAACCATCTATCTATCTATCTATCTATCCATCCATCCATCCATCCATCCATCCATGTATCTATGTTACATGTATGTGTACATATATATATATAATTTTATAGAGATAAATATGGGCACGGCTCTTTGAGAACTATACATTTCGACATCGAACAACTTTAGCCCCCCGTCGTGATCCAAACTGCCATCCCAGCCGCTGCATCTCCGGGTTTGTGGCGCGGAAACACCAAATTCCGCGGATGCACGGCCACGCGTCCTTGTCCATCTTCCTGGGCTCCCAAACAAGTGGAACTGGTCTGGTGCCCCTAGAGGAACTATGTGATACGAGATGGTCAAACAGAGGGTTTTGAATTAATACTTGCGGGGGATAACAGCCGTTGTGGTGAACAGCCCCTCAATTCATGCAGCGCTTGTTGTAATTATTGATCTTTGAACCGGCCAGAGAGGTTCACACCGTGCCCTGCACCCGCTCTCAACCCTGTAAGTTCATTTCAGTCTGGTGGAAGCCAAACAAAACTTCCAAAAACTCCATCGCACACTATCTATTTTCTATGTGCCAAACCTGTAACATACCAAGCTTTTGTCCATCTGTTTTATTCAAACACTATGTTCCTACTGAACCAACTTAACAGGGGAAAAATGGTAGTACAAGGAGGATTGTATCTGGGGGCAAACCATTCCAGCCATAATTGACCATTATTGATGAATTCAGGCAATGATGTCCTCCAATAGCGCCATTATTTGCAAAGAATGATTGTATCTGTATATGCTTGTGGAACAAAGAATAATCGACCAGCGAGTCGGGAAATGGGGGGGCGTTTATGATCCTTAAAAACTGAAAGTCATCTGCTTCATCAGCATTTTTGGAGACGGAATGGGAGGACATAGCCTCGCATGCTAGGCATGTACGTATTTTAGGCCATTTGTCTAGCCTTGCACAACCCATATTTTCTTGGTGAAGCCCAAACCTACTGATTGCAGTTTGCTTAGACATATTTTAACAGATATCATGTGTATCGAATTGATTCTTCACACTTAAAAGATCGCACCTTGCAGCAAATAAGGATTCAACCATCAACAAAAAAGCAAACTCATTAAACACACCATCAAAAATAGGAGTTTTTGCTGCTGAAACCTGGCTGGGCTGGACTTTTTGTTTGGACATGTTTGGACCATATCTAGTGATTTCCCTGGCTTTCCCTGGCTCCAAGTTTCCAGGTGAACGATCTTCCTGTCTGCAAATTCCTGGGTCTCCTCTGGAGTTGGCTCCACCACTTCTCCGACCAAGCTGTTGAGATGTGATGCCTCCTGCCGACGCTTTTTGATGCAGCCAGGCTTGGTGATATCAATCTGCATTCTTTTACATGTATGTAAACTAGATACACACACGTGATCACACGTGTGTAATGTGTGTATTAATCTCTCTTTTCGGGTTAGATCCTCGAAAGTCTAAGTAGGAACGCAAAACATGGTCGTCTTACCATTCATCGTCTTCTAAGCTCTTCTTGGGGTTGTGACTGATTATGTAGATGTGATGGCAGAAACTGAGATCCCAATGATGTTGTTGGTGGATTTCATTTTATGCAGTATTTGAGGACCACCATACCTTTGTAATCCTCTATGTGAGCATTGGGTACCCAAACATGACCACCTGAAATCACTCATTTCTAGTATACAGTAGATGATTTGGATTTTGAGAATTGCAACCTTCCATTGCCATGTTAAATTCCCTGTGCAAAGGAAATATGCGCATTCGTGAAAAACCCTATGCCCTGGTGAAGACCCCAAATCAAACGAAATGGACTACACATCGGGATGGCAATTCATCAAACTTTGATGTGCTAGGTTTTGATCCATATCCATGGACAATCTTTGATATCCTGTGAAAAACGTTTCTTGGATGGAGATTCTACACTCCCTCCGGAAATTTAACGTAGCTATGATATGGAAAATGGCCCATGTAGTTGGCACACGCCGCATAGACGGCCGTGTGCCTTTCACCATTTCTCAACATTTTCCAGGGTTTTGGCACGAGGTTGATACTACGTCCACGAGGGTCTGTGGGTGGGGTGGGGTGGA